>Ga0316189_10002004_pt1 | contig 20134 bp, 21 predicted proteins | sample LowCovwburrow_MG_FD_204930 | JGI IMG/M metagenome (GOLD analysis project Ga0316189, IMG submission 204930) | Coastal sediment microbial communities from Maine, United States - Lowes Cove worm burrow | ecosystem: Environmental > Aquatic > Marine > Coastal > Sediment | place: USA: Maine... | reverse complement strand
CAAGAATATATTTTAAAGACTTCTTTTATGGAGGCTTATACGACAATAAAAGAAAAAATAGTAAGCAACGGGTTTTTGTTGTTACACGAAATTGATACTGATCAAATTGTTTCAAAACATGGAGTTGACATACCTCCATTAAAACAGTTATTGTTTTTTGAACCAAAGTATATCTCACAAATTATGGAGAGAGACTATTTAGCAATTAACGATATTCCTTTAAAATTTGTTATCGCATATTTAGACGATAATGTTACTAGTATTAGCTATCAAAATCCGGTTAAAAATTTATCAGATTATGATATGAATTGTTATATGAATAATGATCTACTTGGTCGTATCAATAATATTCTTAATTTTTAATTGGTCTTTTAAGGTTTCCAATTCTAAATCTGAATTAGTTAAGTAATAATTCCCATAATAAAAAACCGTTTTTTTTTAATCTATTAAGTAAACTTGAAAGACAGGGTGCAGAACTTCCATTTCTTAAATCAAAAATTGCGGTCTTGTCATTGGGCAAAGAATCTAAAAATTTTATTGATTCAGAATTATCAGATTCACAACCCGAAATTCTTCCCCAAACTCTATATTCTATCAGTTCGGTATTCATTTGTTTTATTGTCAATCCATAAGAAAAGTAGTCTTGAATATTTTCCGTAATACTCAAACCTTTGTAATCGTTAATTGTATTATTTGCAAATCGAAAAAAGGCGTCTAAAACTTTATAATCAATATGGTATTTTTCTATTCTACTTGGACTTACTGAAGTTAACGAAACAATATCATTTCGTTGATCAATTGTATTAAACTTAAAATCAATTCCGTCTAATACACTTTTCTGATATATAATGGAACTATCAAGTTAGAGAGTTTTTGTAATAAAACTCATGCATGCAATGACTAATTGATATCAATAAGTTTTACTTCCTTAGCTTTTAAAGTTAAAGGATAATAGGTGTCGTCAACCACTTCAAAAAATTGTAATTCCAAAATCATCAAACCTGTTGAGGTGATGGGGGCAATAGTTTGAGGCTGCAAATGAAAAGACGTTAAGTTACTATTTTTAGAAATATATTTAATTCTGCTCAATGATAAATGATATGCTAAAGTATCAAAATCAAAATCCAAAAGACTAATGTTAACCCTAAATGTGTAGCATCTTTCAGAAATATTATCTGCTTAATATCAAATGGAATGACACTAAAAATTTGAGTCGCCCAATCAAAAGTAGATGAGGCGAGGAGGACATCACTCAACCGAGTGGCAGCTGTAAATTTAAAATCTTTAAGCAAATGTTGTGCGCTAGGTCGTTATATTCCAATACTAACGCGTCGCAGACCACGTTCAGAAACTGTATCCATGCTTTATTGCAATAAATAAGCGCATCATTTGCGCATGTAATGTGGTTTCTTTATAATCGTTAAAAAAAGCTTGCATGGCCAGCCTGAAATGCTTTTTCACAGTAGAGCAATGTCCAAACTCACTGGCATTCTCTCTAACACGTTGCATGCTAGCTTGTGTACGTATGGCATCACCATTAAAGCACCACCAGCTTTTCTGGCGTAACCAAGCCCTTAGTAGCATAAAAATTCACATCACCTAATGTGCCACTAAATTTAAATAATCATTTTTGTCTAGCAATTACAAGGAACAGCAGTGTTAATCTACTAAATAATAGTGAGTTACGCAATAGGTATAGCGTATAAATATAGCGTATTTTATTATAGTGTAATCCATACCTAACTTAAGTAAAAGGGTGGTTTGCCCATATGTTCTTGATTATGCGTAGATAACAACTTAATTAATTATAGTGCTTCACTAATTTTATTTAACTTGCTTGCAACCAAATAACAAGAAGTAATATGCGAGCACTAGTTATATCAGGAGGAGGAAGCAAAGGTGCCTTTGCTGGAGGTGTTGCTCAATATCTTATTGAGCAAAAAAAGAATGAATATGATTTGTTTATTGGTACATCAACAGGGAGTTTGTTAGTGTCTCATTTGGCTTCACGTAAGGTGGATGAAATCAAAGAGGTATATACCAGCGTAACTCAAAGCAGTATTTTTAGTCATTGTCCGTTTAAAATAAAAAACAAACGCGGTGTTGAAACTATCGGGATACATCATTTTAATATTATTAAAAATTTTATAAAAGGGAGTAAAACCTTTGGTGAAAGTTATAATTTAAAAAAGCTCATTGACAATACAACTAGCGAGGAAGAGTTTAATAAATTAAAACAGAGCAATGTTGATGTGGTTGTGACAGTGTCAAATTTATCTCTTAATCAGGTCGAGTATAAATCAATTAATGAATGCAGTTATGAGGAATTTTGTGAGTGGACATGGATTTCCTGTAATTACACGCCATTTATGACGCTTGTTAAAAAAAATGGCTGTGAATATGCTGATGGTGGACTAGGTTCTATGGTGCCAATAGAAGAAGCAATAAAGCGTGGTGCTACAGAAATTGATGCTATAGTTTTACAGACTGAGGTCACACAGCTTAATAGAATGCCTTCGATTAATCCATTCTCTTTATTAACTAATATGTTTAATTTTATGTTGGACAGAATTGAAAGTCAAAACATTAGAATTGGTAAATTTGTAGCAACAAACAACGATGCAATTATTAATTTTTATTATACGCCGACAGTTCTTACAACCAATTCATTAATTTTTAATAAAGAAAAAATGACCAAATGGTGGCAAAGTGGTTTTGATTTTGCTAAGCATACCAATGAAAAATTGAGTCAATTAGAAATATTAGAATGAAACGAATATTAATAAATCTAAATAAGTGAAAGCATTAGTTATATCTGGTGGAGGAAGCAAAGGGGCATTTGCTGGAGGAGTTGCGCAATATTTGATGCAAGATCTAGGTCATGAATATGATATGTTTCTTGGTACTTCAACAGGAAGCTTGCTTATTCCTCATTTATCGTTAAATAAAATAGATAAAGTTTACAATCTATTTACTAATGTGACTCAACGTGATATTTTTAGTGTAAGTCCTTTTGTTCAACGTAAAAAGGGAAACCGTGAATATGTGTCTATAGACTTTGTGAATTCTTTATGGCAATTTATTCGAATGAAGCGTACGTTTGGAGAAAGTAAGCACTTGAAGCGTAATATTAGACGGAATTTCACTAAAGAAGAATTCGAGGAAATTTTGGCAACCAAAGAAGATGTGGTTGTTACGGTTTCAAATTTATCAAAAAACAGAGTGGAGTATAAGTCTATCAATGATTGTACTTATGAAGAGTTTTGTAATTGGGTTTGGATTTCTTGCAACTACATTCCTTTTATGTCATTGGCTACTGTTGATGGTTTTGAGTATGCTGATGGTGCCTTTGGATGTGTGGTGCCAATACGTGAGGCTATAAAAAGAGGAGCTACTGAAATTGATGCAATTGTCCTGGAAGTTGAAGCTATGGAGACTAAAAAGGTTTTAGGAAAAAATCCATTCTCGCTAATGCTTAATTTATATGGACATCTACTTGATCAAGTCGAAAGAAATGATGTTACTATTGGAAAACTGGCAGCAAGAAACAAAAATGTAAAGTTGAATATTTATTATACACCTACAAGTTTAACTGAGAATTCTCTTATTTTCAGTAAACGATTAATGGTTAATTGGTGGCGACAAGGCTATGATTATGCTAAAATGAAGCATAAAGATCCATTGTCTAATGAATTAAAATAATCAGTTACCATAACTCACTTACTTCATTTTTAATATAAGAAAGCCCTGCATCGCTTGGTGCTCTTTTTTCCATCATTTCAGTTAAAATAACTTCACGAAGTTTATCTGCAGAATTGGTTTTTTCTAATAAAGAGGCTTTTCTAATGAGTTGTATTGTTGCGTTTTTTGCAGCGCAAATTATGTTCCAACACTCATCACTTACGTAGATTTGTTGTGATAAATTATGTTCAAACTCCTGATCAATACTTGCTATAAGTAAAGACTCATAACTATCTTTATCAGAGGATGTTGGTGAAATTCTTAAAAGTAATTTATTTGGAGATATGCGTTCTAAAAAAAGAGCCATGCGCTCAAAGGCTTGTAAGCGAATTGGTAGGGAATTTACTTGTAAATCTTTGTGTAATAAAAATCGACGTCGACCATCTTCATTTTTAGTGTGCTCTTTAAAAAAATAATAGGCAATCATTCCAGTAATTAAAGCTGGAACTGCATATAAAAACACTTCAAATATTTTTTCAATTTCCATAATTATTATATTAGTAGGTTATTATTTACCTCCCAAATATATGCAATCTTTTAAATCTTGCATAGTTGTATACGCAACTGGTGTTTTTCTGTAGTTGTAGGTTCTATCTAATTCTTTCGAAAGATTATGATCATCTACGTTTACATCAATATCTCGCATTGTAAACTGACATGGATGTTCGTATCCTGCTGCGTGAGTAATTTCAACGAGTTCTTTTCTAAAAGTTTTGAAATATTGAGCTAATCGTAATGACTTTAATGGAATATTAATCCCGTTTTGAAGCCATTTACTTTGTGTGGCAACACCACTTGGGCAATTGTTTGTGTGACACACTTGAGCTTGTATACAACCAATGCTTAACATGGCTTCTCTTGCTACATTAATACAATCTGCTCCCATGGCAAATGCCATGGCTGCTTTTGCTGGAAAACCTAATTTTCCACTGCCAATAAATACGATGCGTTCCGTCAAGTTTCGTTTTTGAAATACTTTATACAAATCACTAAAACCATAAACCCAAGGAAGAGAAACGTGATCTGCGAAACTAGGAGGTGCAGCTCCAGTTCCACCTTCACCACCATCAACGGTTATAAAATCTGGTCCTTTATTAGTGGCTTGCATGATGTCTGCTAATTCTTCCCATTCATTAAGTTTGCCAATTGCTGCTTTAATTCCAACTGGAAGTCCAGTGTTTTTGGCAATTTCTTCAATGAAGTCTAATAATTCTTTAACGTTAGAAAAAGCGGAGTGATTTGGTGGCGATAGTACATCTTTGCCAACTTCTACGCCACGAATACCTGCTATTTCTTTTGTGATTTTTGCTCCTGGTAAAACACCGCCTTTTCCAGGCTTTGCACCTTGTGAAAGTTTAACTTCTATGGCTTTAATAAAGGGATTATCACTTACGAGCTGTATTAATTTTTCCATTGAAAAATTGCCATCTTTATCTCGTACACCAAAGTAACCTGTTCCGAAGTGAAAAATCACATCACTTCCAGTACTATGATAAGAAGATAAGCCACCTTCTCCAGTATTGTGATAAGCTCCTGCAATCTTTACGCCTCTGTTTAATGATTCAACAGCCTTAGCTGAAAGCGAACCAAAGCTCATTGCTGAGACATTAATAATAGAAGCTGGGCGATATGGTTTTTTACGTTTGTTATATGAGCCCATAACTTTTGCACATGGCAAAAAGCAATAATCAATGGTATTTGGATGATTTTCAGAAAGCTTAAATGGCATCATCGCATTATTAATGAAAATATGCTGATGTGCATAAATATCGCGATCGGTACCAAAACCTTCGTAGTTGTTTTCTTTTTTTGCAGAAGCATAAATCCAACTACGCTCAATTCTATTAAAAGGAAGTTCTTCTCTGTTGTTTGCAACAAAATATTGACGGATTTCTGGTCCAATTTTCTCAAACAAATAGCGTAAGTGACCTATGATTGGAAAGTTATGACTAATCGTGTGTTTTCTTTGAAAGAAAATATCACGAACTATAACTAGTACAAACACAATGAGTATCCACATCCACCAGGAGATTTGGTACAGAAATTCCATGAACTACGTTTTTAATTATTTAAATAGTCGAGAGATAATTGAATAAAAGTTTTAACACCTAAGAGCATGCCACTTTCATCAATATAAAAATCTGGTGTATGATGCGGAAATGCTTCAGTTTCACCTGGACTCATTCCTCCTAAGAAAAAGAACATTCCTGGCACTTCTTTTTGATAAGCAGAAAAGTCCTCAGCACCAGTAATAGCACTTATTTCAAAAACTCTATCTTTTCCAGCTGCTTTCTCAAGAGAAGGAGTCATTTGTTTAGTTAGCCCAATATGATTGAACGTTATTGCTGTTCCATCTGATATATCAATTGTCGCTTCTGCTCTATAGGCTTTTGCGATAGCTGGCACCATTTCTTTCATGCGTTTGTTTATATGTTTTTGCATATCGTAATCTAGAGTACGAATTGTACCAACAATTTGTGCAGATTCTGGAATGATGTTATTTCTTACTCCACTTGTAATTTTTCCAACAGAAATAACTACAGCTTCATTAGTTAATGCTGATTCTCGACTAATTAAGGTTTGTAATCCATCAATTATTTTTACACTAGCCATGATTGGGTCGATTCCTCCCCAAGGCATTGAACCATGCGTCTGTTTTCCTTTCACGTTAATTTCAAATCGTTGAGCAGCAGCCATCATTCCACCAGATTTATATGCTATTGTATTTACTGGTTGTCCAGAACCAATGTGCAGGCCAAAAATAGCATCAACATCAGGGTTTTTTAATACACCTTCTTTAACCATAAGCGCTGCTCCGCCTTCTTCTCCTACTGGAGCGCCTTCTTCTGCTGGTTGAAATATGAATTTGATTGTGCCTTTAATTTTGTCTGTATTTTTAGACATTATTTCTGCAACTCCCATTAGAATAGCAATATGAGTATCATGACCACAAGCATGCATTACAGGAACTTCTTTACCATCAAATTCTCCTTTTGCATTAGATTTAAAAGGTAAATCTGCTCTTTCTGGTACAGGTAATGCATCAATATCTGCTCGTAAGGCTAAAACTTTCCCAGATCTCTTTCCTTTTAAAACACCTACTACTCCTGTATGTGCAATTCCTGTTTGTACTTCCATACCTAATGATTTTAAATGAGCTGCAATTTTTTCAGCAGTTTTAAATTCCCGATTTGAAAGTTCTGGGTTTTGATGAAAATCACGTCGCCATTCAATAACCTTTGCTTCAATGCTTGTAATGTCTTTATCTAATCCATGTTGCGAGAATCCAAAAGCGCAGGATAATAATGTGATAGTTAGTAATAGTTTTTTCATATGAGTAGTAGTTTATAGTTGTTTAGAATTTTATAAAGCGATAGCCATTGTTTTGGTACTGTAAAAGAGCAGTCATAGCAGAAAGTGCAAATTTAACCTGAGGATTTACATTGGTTTTGTTTAATCCTCTTGCTCCAGCAGATTGACCACAAAGGATAATGTCAACTCCAGCTTCAGATAATTGATTGATGAGTTCTAAATTTGGATTATCAACTCCATATTTTTCTTTATATGCTTCGTTAGTCATTACATCTTTCCAAGCTCCACCATGAATGGTCATTGCTACATGTAATTGTTTAGGCTTCATGCCAGCACTAGCATGCATATTTAGAAAACGTGCAGCTGTAACAATATATTTATTTACAGTACTGTTGTCATCAGATGACTGAGATACATCAAAAATAACTTTATGTTCGGCTGTAATGTCTGTTTTAATGTCTGGATTTTCAACTGAAAAAGGGAGTCCGAAATCTTTAATAATTTTTCCTTCAGTTTTGTTTTCTTGTGCAAATGTTTGGAATGAAAGACTTAAGCATAAACCAAAAAGTAATAGGATTTTTTTCATAAAATATAATTGTTTGGCTTAAAGATATTTAAAATTTTAAGAATGAATAAATAGATTTGTAATTGTTTATAATTATTCCATTTATCATTTAGAAAACCGTTTAACATTGGCTAAATTCACGCTTTAAAAATATAATTGAATTTGGAGAAGTATTTAAGTCAACTTAACGAAGCACAATTAGCGCCAACCTTACAAAAAGATGGGCCTATGATTGTGATTGCTGGAGCTGGTTCTGGTAAAACACGTGTGCTTACGTTTCGTATAGCTTATTTAATGAGTCAGGGTGTTGACCCATTTAATATTTTAGCACTAACATTTACTAACAAGGCTGCTAAAGAAATGAAAGGCAGAATTGCGACGATTGTTGGTGATGGTGAGGCAAAGAATTTATGGATGGGAACGTTTCACTCTGTATTTGCAAAAATTTTGCGTTTTGAAGGGCATCATTTAGGTTTTCCAAGTAATTTCACAATTTACGACACACAAGATTCTCAAAAATTGTTGGGCTCAATAATTAAAGAAATGGACTTAGAGAAGGACATCTATAAAACAAAGCAGGTTTATAGCAGAATTTCTTCATATAAAAACAGCTTAATAACAGTTAAAGCATATTTTAAAAACCCAGAACTCATGGAAGCTGATGCTGCGACAAGACGTCCAAAAATGGGAGAAATTTATGCAGAGTATGTTGACCGTTGCTTTAAAGCAGGTGCCATGGATTTTGATGATTTGTTATTAAGAACTAACGAATTATTAACACGCTTTCCTAATGTTTTAGCGCAGTATCAAAACAAGTTCCGTTATATTCTTGTCGATGAGTACCAAGATACAAATCACTCACAATATTTAATAGTTCGTGCATTGGCAGACCGTTTTCAAAATATATGTGTGGTTGGTGATGATGCACAAAGTATTTATGCGTTTCGTGGCGCTAATATTAATAATATTTTGAATTTTCAAAAAGATTATGACGATGTCAAACTCTATCGCTTAGAACAAAATTACCGTTCAACAAAAAATATTGTAGGAGCAGCGAACTCAGTAATTGAGCATAATAAAACTAAGTTGGATAAAGTGGTTTGGACTGCTAATGAAGAAGGAAATAAAGTTAAAGTGCATCGTTCGCTAACCGATGGTGATGAAGGTCGTTATGTGGCAAGTACCATTTGGGAAGAAAAAATGAATAACCAATTGCATAACAGCGATTTTGCCGTGCTATATCGTACCAATGCACAATCACGTGCCATTGAAGATGCTTTACGTAAACGGGATATACCTTATCGTATTTATGGAGGATTATCATTTTATCAACGTAAGGAAATTAAAGATGTTACTGCTTATTTGCGTTTGGTTTTAAATCCAGCAGATGAAGAAGCACTTAAGCGTGTTATTAATTTTCCTGCACGGGGTATTGGTCAAACAACCATTGACAGACTCGTTGTCGCAGCAAATAATTACAAGAAAACCATTTTTGAAGTTTTAAAAGAACTCGATACAATTGATATTAATATTAATAACGGAACAAAAAATAAGTTAAGAGATTTTGTGACGCTTATTGAAAGCTTTCAAGTGATGAACCAAACTGCCAATGCTTTTGATTTAGCTGAACACATTACTAAAACTAGTGGTTTAATACGAGAATTTAATAAAGATGGCACACCAGAAGGTATTACACGTTTAGAAAATGTGCAAGAACTTTTAAATGGTATCAAAGATTTTGTTGAAGGACAAATAGAATTAGCTGATGCTGGAGATTCTCTAGCAGAGTTTTTAGAAGATGTAGCGCTTGCAACAGACTTAGATGGAGACAAAGGCGATCCTAATCATGTTGCATTAATGACTATTCACCTTGCAAAAGGATTAGAGTTTAATCATGTGTTTGTCGTCGGCTTAGAGGAAGATTTGTTTCCAAGCGCTATGAGCATGAATACTCGTAGTGAATTAGAAGAGGAGCGACGACTATTTTATGTGGCATTAACAAGAGCTGAAAAGCAAGCGTATTTAACCTATGCATTATCGCGTTACAGATGGGGAAAATTAATTGACTCTGAACCTAGCAGATTTATTGAAGAAATTGATGAGCAGTATTTAGAAATTTTGACACCTCCTGAAGAACGACGTGTCAACCCAATGTTGAGTGCTGATATTTTTGGAGATGTTCCTCCTAATACAATTAGATACAAACCTGCCAAGCAAAGAATTCCAAATAAAAAACCAAAAGAAAAACCAGAAGCACAATCATTTAAATTAAGTACTCCAAAAAATTTAAAGCCTGTAGCAAGTAGTAATGGAGCTTCAAATTTGTTTGATAATAAACTAGTTGTTGGTAATATTGTAAAGCATTTACGTTTTGGTAAAGGAGAAGTCATGAAAATTGAAGGAAAAGGAGCTGATGTTAAGGCTGAAATAAAATTTGAGAATGGAGGTATTAAGAAATTGTTGCTTCGTTTTGCTAAATTAAATATTATTGGTTAGTGGCAGATTTTATTAAAATATATGAAGAGAATCCCAACTCAAAAGAAATTGAGAAGGTGGTTAATGTTTTAAAAAAAGGAGGACTAATTATATATCCAACAGATACAGTGTATGGCTTAGGCTGTGACATTACAAATATTAAGGCCTTAGAGCGTGTTGCTAAAATAAAAGGAGTGAAGTTGGAAAAGTCAAATTTTTCGTTTGTATGTCATGATTTAAGTAATATAAGTGATTATGTTAAGCAAATTGATAATACAACCTTCAAATTATTAAAACGTGCTTTACCAGGACCATATACATTTGTATTGCCAAGCGCTAAGAGTTTACCCAATCCATTTAAAAGAAAAAAAACTGTTGGTATTCGTGTACCAGATAATAATATTGCTTTAGAAATCGTAAAAAAGTTGGGAAGGCCGATAATTTCTACATCTATCTATGATGAAGATGAGATTATTGAATACACTACAGATCCCGAACTTATAAAAGAAAAATGGGATAATTTAGTCGAGCTTGTTATTGACGGAGGTTATGGAGATAATGAACCTTCAACTATTATAGATGTTTCCGATGGAGAGGCTGTAATTATAAGAGAAGGGAAAGGGAGTTTAGATATACTATAAAAAAAGCCCAACCTTTCGACTGAGCTTTTTTTACTATTTTATCATTTCTTAGTTACCACCTTGAGCAGCTAAGTTTTTCATTTCTGTTTCTATCATCTCGTAGAATTCATCAATCTTAGGAAGTACTACAATACGAGTTCTTCTGTTTCTAGCTCTGTTTTCAGCAGTATCATTATCGGCAAGTGGAATAAATTCTGATCTACCCGCTGCAATTAATTGTGCTGGATTCACTTCTAATTCTTGAAGCACTCTAATAATTGATGTTGAGCGTTTAACACTTAAATCCCAGTTGTCTAACAATACACCTTTTTGGTAAGATTTGGTATCTGTATGACCTTCAACCATTGCTTCAAAAGTAGGTTTGCTTTTTATAACCTTAGCAACTTTAGCTAAAACTTCTTTAGCTCTAGTGGTTACGTTATAACTTCCGCTTTTAAATAATAATTTATCTGCAATAGAAATAAATACAACTCCTTTTTCAACATTAACTTCAATATCAGGATCATTAATACCAACTTCTTTCTTCAAGCTTGTAACTAAAGCAAGCATTACACTATCTTTTTTAGTAACAGCATCTTGTAAACGAGAAATTTTAAGTTCTTTCTCTTTTAAACTTTCTAAAGTTTTTTCAACATTACTAGCTCCTTTAGAGGTAAGCATCGTAAGGTCTTTATTGCTTTGAATTAAGTTGTCATTTGATTTCCGCATATCAGCAAGCTGATCTCTTAGAGATTCTACTCTTGCATTTGCTGCAGCAGCATCAGATAAGCAACTGTTTAGTTTAACGGTTGCCGAGTTTAATAAATCTTGAGTTTCTTGATGTTTTGTCTGTAATGCAGCAAATTCTTTTTTAGATACACAAGAACTTAATATGAACATTGTTGAAAGGCTCAGTAAAAGTATTTTTTTCATGGGTTTGATTGTTAAATGTTAAACAAAAATATATAAAAAACAATACTAAAATGTACTATTAACAAAACTTTTACTAACTATTTATAAACTTTTGTATGTCTTCTTGTTTTTTATAAAATATTCCCAAACAATTGAAGTTTTTAGATAGTAGTTTGAGGTTTGAGTTAATGCCTTTCGTTGCTTTAGTAGTCTGGATAAATTATTATAATATGAGAAGTGCGCTTTTATTATGGCGAGTGTGTAATTTAGCTTAAAGTTTAATAGAAATTTGACACCAGCAATACCATCTAAAATAAGACGTGTTAAAATAATTGTAAATATACGCCCCTTGGCATTTTTAGTTAAGTTGAATAAACTATTTCTAAAATTTAAATAGGTTTTCTTCGGATTTGTTTCATTAAGTGTACCACCTCCTAAATGATAAATTACAGAATTGCTTATATATTTAATGCTATGACCCAAGTTCTTTGCTCTCCAGCATAAATCTATTTCTTCTTGATGTGCAAAATAGGTTTCATCAAAGCCATTAAGATTCTCAAAAACAGAGGCTCTTATGAAAAAACACGCTCCTGAAGCCCAAAATATTTCTGAAACACCATCATATTGATGTTCATCTTTTTCTAGAGAATTGAATATGCGTCCTCTACAATATGGATAGCCATACTTATCTATAAAACCACCAGCAGCTCCAGCATATTCAAAGTATGCTTTGTTTTTGTAGTCTAATATTTTTGGTTGAATTATTGCTGTTTCAGAATCGTATGTAAAGCAAGAAATTATTGGTTGAAGCCAATTCTCAGTCACTTCAACATCATTATTTAGCAGACAAAAAATGTCAGCATCAATATGTTTAAGTGAATCATTATAGCCTTTTGCATATCCACCATTAATTTTGTTTTGAATGATTTTAATAGTTGGAAAATATTTAGAGATAAAGTCAACAGAATTATCAGTAGATGCATTGTCAGCTACATAAACAGTAGCCTTTTCAGAATGGGTAATAACTGAAGGTAAAAACTCTTCAAGTAGTTTTTTTCCATTCCAGTTTAGTATGACAATCGCTGTTTTCATGAGTTGTAATCAGGAATATCCTTCAAAAAGTGATAACGTTCTGTTTTAAAATCCATTGAGCAATAATAGTGATTAATTCCGTTTGTTACCATTAAATAGGTAGCATTTAAAACTAAGTTGTATTGAGCAATTTGATCAAATGTATCTTGATTAATTGAGATTTTTGCCGATTTGCATTCTACAATTATATTAATACTTCCATCAGGATTAAAAACAACAATATCATAACGTTTCTTTAAACCATTTACTTGTAATTCTTTTTCGACATTAATAAGAGATTTTGGATAATTTTTAGACTTCATTAAATATTTGACACAATGCTGTCTTACCCATTCTTCCGGTTGTAAAACCACAAATTTTTTACGAATATCATCAAAGATAAGACGTTTATTTTCTCTATTTTTGAGACGAAACGAATATGTAGGGAAGTTTAACTTTTGCACTACACAAATTTGGTGATTTTTTTTCAATGGACGAAGTAAAACAGCTAGTTGCTGACATAAAAAGCGGAAATCTTAAGCCTATATATTTTTTAATGGGAGAGGAGGCATACTATATTGATAAAATATCAGATTTTATTGAAGCTAATGTTTTATCTGAAGAGGAAAAAGGATTTAACCAAATGGTGCTTTATGGTCGTGATGTGTCTGTTGAAGATATTGTTTCAAATGCTAAGCGCTATCCAATGATGGCAGAACGTCAAGTTGTAATTGTAAAGGAAGCTCAAGATTTATCAAGAACTATTGAGAAATTGGTGTCTTATGTTGAAAATCCACAGCCAACAACTGTTCTTGTTGTTAATTATAAATATAAAAAGATTGATAAGCGTAAGGCTTTATACAAGGCTTTAAAAAAAGGAAGTGTTGTTTTTGAAAGCAAAAAACTATATGAAAATCAAGTTGCAGAATGGATTAGAAGGACACTATCACCTAAAGGGTATTCCATTGCACCAAAAGCGGCTCAAATGCTTGTTGAGTTTTTAGGGACAGATTTGAGTAAAATTAATAATGAGTTAGAAAAATTGCAACTTATTATACCGAAAGACATTCAAATTACACCTGTACTTATTGAAGAAAATATTGGTATTTCTAAAGATTACAACAATTTTGAATTACGAAAAGCGATAGGAGATAAAAATCATTTAAAAGCCTATAAAATCATCAATTATTTTGCTGATAATCCTAAGGATAATCCTATGGTTGTTACAGTATCGTTGTTGTTTAGTTTCTTTTCACAATTATTACATTTGCATGGTTTACATGATAAGTCACCAAGAGCAGTTGCGTCATCATTACGTATTAATCCATATTTTGTGAACGAATATTTAAATGCAGCAAGAAATTACCCAATGAGAAAAGTGAGTAGCGTAATAGCAACACTTCGAGATTTTGATGTTAAAAGTAAAGGCGTTGGTGCCAACGCCTTACCTCAAGGTGATTTGCTCAAAGAATTGATGGTTCGAATATTGAACTAAAATTTCTATTTTTTGTCTATAGAGTATTTGCCAGCACCTGTAAAAGCAATAGCTAAGAAGCAAATGGCATATACTAAAGCTTTTTCCTTTTTTCCAATTGGATCAGCTGCATGAACGACTAAGCTAGCTACAAGCATGGTTATTAAAGATGGAATTGCTGCTAACTTTGTTTTGTAACCAACAATTATTAATAAAGGAGCGACAAACTCACCAATTACTGCCAAAATAAGTGAAATGACTGGTCCTAGTCCAATTGGGTCACCAAAATCTGTTGGGTCAGTGAATAGCTTTAAAAATTTTCCATAACCATGCGTGAGCAATAACGCAGATACGCCAACACGCATTATTAATAATCCTAGGTCTCGATTTGTTTTAAACATATGTTTGGGTTTAATAGATTAGTTTGTTTAAGTTATTGATGTCTTTGTGATTTTTAGATTATACACGATAGTGATTTTTTATATTTCGTTTAACTTTAAATAATCTTACGATTCCAATAATAAGAATAATTGGAGCAATGGCAATTAAATAAATGCCAAAAGATTTGAGTTCACTAAACATTTCTAATTTTACAATTGTAATTCCTGTTCCTAAAATAACTATAAAGGTTCTGAAATAGGCTAAGAATGTACGTTCATTAGCTAGTTTAGTTCTCTCAATAGCCAAATAATCCCTTATAATTAAAGTCTCTTTTTCTTTCATATTATCCCTTAAGTAAATTCACACTAACTGTTGCAAGTTCGTTATTTGGAAATTTAGTAAAATGTTTGCTATCTGGTTGTAATCCTGCTTCAGCAGCTATGGTATTAAACACATCTACTTCAAGAATATATTGGTTAGAATAACCATGTGTCGCATCATAAGCTGTAGCAGCAGTCTTTCCTAAATTATTTGCAGTATGCTTCGGATTAATAGTATGTAATTCAATAATAAGTAATCCGAATTTTTCAACAAACGGTTTCCATTTCTGTAAATGCTCTAATAAAGACATTTCTACAGCAGCATTATTTAAACGCTTGCCTTGATATGCATAAGCACCTGAAGATTCACTTTTTCTTTTGGTGTTTTGTTTAGGAACATTCCAAATTCTATTATGATCTAAGAATGTTCTCACATTAAGTAAATCTTTTAAATCAATATTATAATCTTCTTTTAAATCTTTTGCAAGAACATCTGGTCTTCCAATATCTCCCCAAATCACTTTAGCCCAGATATCTGCTTTAATTAAGTTTGCTCGCGTCACTTTTAAAGCAGCTTGATTAAAATCGGCACCAACTAATAATAGAGGATGCTCATCAAGAAGTTTTCCTCGTAATGTTTGATATTCTATGACATCAAAAATATGTTGAATAAAAGCACCATTACCACAACCCATATCTAAGATGCCTTTAGGTTGCTCATCAATAGGTTTGTTAAATAAATTTATTATTATTTCATCTATGACTTTAAAGTATGTTGAATGCGCACCACCACTTCCCCAAACATTCATTTCTCTATGTACATGTTTTTCCGTATCGTTTGGAGAATTTGTTTGTAAAATTAAAGGGTTACCAAAAATTAAATCATCCAAATGAATAAAAGTAGGTAAGTAAGAAACAGTAACTCCATAAGCACTGGCACGTTTTGCAAAGAATAAACCTTCATCTGTAAAACGATAGGTATCGTTCTTTTTTATAAACCATCCTAAGTGCGCAAAGAAATCTAATATTTTTTTAAAACTTTCTGGATTGTTATGATATTCTTGTGCTCTAAATGACGCTTCCATAAAGTATTTATGAAATAAACCGTTTACTCCAAGCATCACAATAATTGGAGCTACAATTACACCTTCAATATGTGTTAGTATTTGTTGTTCTATTGAATTAGCAGTACACTCAGGTAAACCATAATTGGTTTTGTGCTTATTAAAAATACGTTCTAAAGCACTAAAAGCGTCAGATCCAATACGTTCTTCTGGAAATTTTACAGAGTATGATAATAACTGCACAGCATCATCATATAAATACGCTAAATTAAACGCAGCTTCACTATTTGCATTTATTTCATAACTAACTGTATTCGCTTTATTGTCTAGATGTTGCGTTAGCCAACCTTGTGAGCATAATATCCTCAAGGCCACATTAAGATAGCCTTCATTTGCATTAAAGGTTTTTACTAAATCTGAGATGTCTACTTTTTGATGTTGTAACAAATATTTAAGAACACCTTTGTTGTGTAATGCATGTGCGGTTGTAGCTGTGGCAATTCCATCTAAATGACGAAAAATTACAGAGCGAAGTTGTTCTTTGTTAGATTTTGAAAGCATATAAAAACGTTTATGAAACGAACACTATAAAAATATGTAAAATTTTCGATTAATGATTTTATTTAGAGTGCCGTTAGTCGAAAATCTAATTTAACATGTTAATCGCTTTTTTTCTAGCTATTAGTAATATGGAATCTTCATCATCAAACTCTTTATAATTTTCTATGGAAAGAATCTCAAAATATCCATTATATAATGCATTGAGATCTTCTTGTTCATGATAATTAACAAATAAGCCTTTGAAAATTTCAGAGCCTTCTCCTTTCCAAAAAGAATGACAAATTATGCCATTAGTATTGAGGATATTATGTTGTCTTTTAATGGAATCTGTCAATTCATCGTCTGTTAAATGATGCATTACTTTATTTGAATAAATTCCATCAAACTTTTTGTCAGTTACCAAAGTAACAGCATCCAGTTCAAGAAATTCGCCTTTTGGGTTTTCAGAAATTAGATGACTCAAAAATTCAGTTGAATTATCAGAACCTATTACATTGTAATATTTGTTTAGAATTTTCCAATCTGTTCCAGGGCCAGAACCTATTTCAAGTACTTTTGAATTTGGTTGTAGAACTTGTTGCAGTTTTTCAATCAGTTTCTTTCCACTAACATCTTTTGCTAATTTGATGTATTCATCAACCGATTCTTTTGTTTTGTAATATCCTTTTTCCATTTACTAAGATGTGTTCCTTGATTTACATAAAACCTAATTGTTTCATTACAGTAATTCTGTCAAAAACTTGAGTATGTCCATTAATTAAGTCGTTTTTAAAATGATAAATAGTCATACCTTTTGTGTTAATGGTTCTTTTGGTTGGTGGATATTCTCCAATCATTCCAAGGTTTGTTCCAGTTAGAATCCAAGTTATAGCAACATGATTGTCTTCCGGAATTGCTGAGGTTATTTTAAAATTCATATCTGGAAATGAATTAAAAGAAAAGTTTAATCGATCCTTAAATTCAGCATGTGTTAAAGTTTTTCCTTCCCAAGGATCTGTAGTGTCTAGATGAATTGTATAAGCTGGATGAACGTAATGTTGAACTTTATCGAAATTTTTCTTATTCCAAATTTCGTCCATAAATTCACGCAAGAAAGATTCCTTATTTATCATTTTTTAAGTTTTTGATAATACTGCAATATACTTTAAAAATAAAACAAAAAACGCCTAGAAACTTAACGCTTTTACTTTCAATATAAAGTTGCATTAATTGATAAATGGATTGCTCCATTTTGTATCTGCATAAACATTAGTTCCGCTTAATGTTCTTATAAAAGCAATGACTGCGTCTTTTTCTTCTTGTGTCATATTAAGATTTTGAGGATTTCCATTTGGTAGAAGTCTTGGGTCTAAATTTGAGTTTCCTGCGGTATTAATTTCATTATAATGGTTTAGAACAGTAATTAAATTATTGCTCATCCCTATATGCATAAAGGGTCCATTGCTTTCTCCATTCAGTTTGACAACATCTCGTAAACTTGGTGCTCTAGTTACAGTTATGTCAGCACCTGTTCCAGAACCTGTTCCAATAACACCATTGTTTAAAGAACTTGGATCTATGTCAAATTCAGGAGCTTGATGGCAACCAGCACAACCAAAACCTCCATTTATTCTAGTTCCAGAACTATCAAATACTGGAGGTTGCAAAAACAAAGTTTTGCCTAGGTTTTCAATATTTGTATAATTTGGAAAGGCTGCTCCATCGTTAGCAACTTGTAATCTGCCTATATCATACTTGCTATCAAAAGACTGTATGCTTCTAACAAATTGTGCTAATGCGTTTTGGATTTTAATTTCAGTGATTTCAGTATTTCCAAAAGCAAGATTAAACAAGTCTGGATAATATCCAATGGATTCTAATTTTACGATTAAATCTGAAAAGCCTAAATCTCCATTTTCATCACTAAAACCCATTTCTACATGATCTTGAATTGGCATCGTTGTTTGTTGTTCTAAACTTGAAGCTCTTTCATCCCAAAAGAAATTAGTCTCATTGGCGAATCTTGAATTAATCAATCTCATAGAATGCCTGCCAGTTTCGCCATCAACACCTTGACTTAAGCCATTTGTATCACTAAAAGCATGTTCTTGCTTATGACAACTAGCACATGATACCGTATTGTTAGTAGATAAGTTTGTATCATAAAACAAAACTCTCCCTAAGGTTGCTCCTTGATTTGTGATAGAATTATTTCCTGGTGTATTGTCTTTATTTACGTACACAGGAATATATTGATCCGAATAATTAGGCAAATCATTGAAATTAATACTGAAAAAATCAGTTAAATCTAATTGATCACTAAGGGTTTCAGTAGATGTTGAATTGTCTGATGAACATGACACAAAAAGTAATGCTGCTGAAATTAGGGATAGTCCTTTCATTAAAATAGATTTTGGTTACCCTATTTAGATGTACTAAAATGAAAAAGGTTTAATGTGATATAAATTATCTCAACTTTGGATAATCTTCTGCACTTACTTCGTGCATAATTTGGTAAACGGCTTCAAAAATATCTTCCTTTGAAGGTTTACTAAAATAGTCGCCATCAGTTCCATAAGCAGGACGATGCTCTTTTGCAGTTAAAGTTTTTGGTTGACTATCTAAATATTCATAAGCATTTTGAGTATTCAAAATTTCATTTAAAATATATGCTGAGGCACCACCTGGAACATCTTCATCTATAACTAAAACTCGATTTGTTTTTGCAATGCTTTTTACAATATCATGATTTAAATCAAATGGGATTAAAGATTGTATATCTATAACTTCGGCATCAATACCAACTTCAAGAAGTTCTTTTGCAGTTTCTTCAACCATACGCAATGTTGAACCATAAGAAACTAAAGTAATATCAGTACCTTTTTTTACAACTTCAACTTTACCAACTGCAGTTTTAAATGCACCAATATTGTTTGGCATTTTTTCTTTTAATCTGTAACCATTTAAGCATTCAATAATAAGAGTTGGCTGATCACTCTCTAAAATGGTATTATAAAAACCTGCAGCAATGGTCATATTACGAGGTACAAGCACATAAACACCACGAATTAAATTAAGAATACCACCAAGTTGGGAACCAGAATGCCAAATACCTTCAAGTCTATGACCTCGAGTTCTAATAATCATTGGTGCTTTTTGTTTTCCTAAAGTTCTGTAATGTAGCGTTGCTAAATCATCGCTAATAATCTGTAAAGCATACATGACATAATCAAGATATTGAATCTCAGCAATTGGTCGCAATCCACGCATTGCCATGCCAATTCCTTGACCAAGAATTGTGGCTTCACGAATTCCCATATCAGAAACTCGTAACTCGCCATATTTTTCTTGCAAGCCTTCTAAGCCTTGATTAACATCACCAATGTTACCAGCATCTTCACCAAAAATGAGAGCTTCAGGATAATTATTAAAAATGGCATCAAAATTATCTCTTATTATAACACGTCCATCTACAAATTCTGCATTATCATCGTAAGTTGGTTCAACGGCTTCTATAGCTATTGCATTATGTTCTGATTCACTATATAAGTGTGAGCTGTATTTGGGCTGATTAACATCAAAGTAATTGTTAATCCAAGTGAGTAATTGCTGTTTTACAGCAGAATCTTCAAAAGCAATATATTTTAATGTTTTTCTAG
>Ga0316189_10002003_pt1 | contig 20137 bp, 15 predicted proteins | sample LowCovwburrow_MG_FD_204930 | JGI IMG/M metagenome (GOLD analysis project Ga0316189, IMG submission 204930) | Coastal sediment microbial communities from Maine, United States - Lowes Cove worm burrow | ecosystem: Environmental > Aquatic > Marine > Coastal > Sediment | place: USA: Maine... | reverse complement strand
GAGAGCGTCGCCCCGATGCGCGACTTCCAGGCGGGCACGATGTTCGTGCGCATCGCGATCGACCAGATCGCAACGCTCGAGGACCTGCAGACCATGACCACCGCGGGCGAACGAATCCGCGGAGAAGGGAACGAGCGATGACCTCCTCCACAAACAAGCCGCGCTACGAACGTCCGGTCCTCGTCCGCCACCAGAGCGGCCTGATGAACAAGTTCGGGCACGTCCGAACCATGCGTCCCCAGACCCATATCGACGGCGTGGCCGTGAAGGAGCTGGTGGCCACCTATGGATCTCCGCTCTTCGTCTTCTCCGAGAAGACCCTCGTCTCCCGATATCGAGAGCTTCGCGACGCCTTCTCCCTTCGTAGCCCCCGCGTACGGATCGCCTGGTCCTACAAGACGAACTACCTCGACGCGATCTGCCGGGTCTTCCACCGCGAGGGGGCATGGGCCGAAGTCGTGAGCGAATTCGAGTACGACAAGGCCCTCCACCTAGGCGTCGCTCCCGACCAGATTCATTTCAACGGTCCGTACAAGCCCGAGCCCATCCTGGAGCGCGCACTCCGAGACGGTGCCATCGTCCACCTCGATCACTTCGACGAGCTCGCGGCCGCGGAGCGCATCGCCGAGCGCCACGGGATCAAGCCGAGGGTCGCCCTTCGACTGAACCTCGCCGTGGAGGGCATCCCCGCGTGGACGCGCTTCGGCTTCAACCTCGAGAGCGGGCAGGCAAAGACGGCCGTGACGCGGCTCATCGGGGGTGGACAGCTCGAGCTCGTGGGCCTCCACTCTCACCTCGGGACCTTCATCCTCGAGCCCGAGGCTTACGGGCAGGCCTCCGCGAAGCTCGCCGGCTTCGCCAACGATCTCCGCCGCGAACACGGGATCACCCTGGAGTTCCTCGACCTAGGCGGCGGATTCGCCTCGCACAACAAGCTCAAGGCGCAGTACCTCCCGGCCGAGCAGGCTACCCCCTCGTTCGCTCGCTACGCGGAGGCGGTGGCCGACGGGCTGCAAGAGCTGAGTTATCCACCAGAGGCCCAGCCAGCCCTCGTCCTCGAAACTGGTCGAGCACTGGTCGACGACGCGGGCTACCTCGTGACCACGGTCCACGCCAACAAACGTCTCCCCGACGGGCGACGCGGCCTCGTCGTCGATGCCGGCGTGAACACGCTCTTCACCTCGTTCTGGTACGACCACGATCTGGTCCCGGCGCAGGATTTCGGCAGCACCGCAGAGCCGACGGTGGTCTACGGTCCGCTCTGCATGAACATCGACGTCGTGAGGGACACGCTCCTCTTCCCGCCCATGGACGTCGGAGATCACCTCGTCCTCCGCAACGTCGGTGCCTACAACGTCACGCAGTGGATGCAGTTCATCACCTACCGTCCGGCAGTCGTGCTCATCGGACGGGACGGTCGGCACGCGAGGATTCGCCGCCGCGAAGATCTGAATGACGTTCTCGGCCCGGAGGAGGTGCCCGAGTGGCTCTGAGCGCGGCAGCGCCCTCCCCGCCCGGGTTCCGGGAGCGCGCCCTCTTCGCGGGCGACGCCCTCCTCGGGAGCTACTCGCAGATCCTCTTCGGTCGCTCACGCGCGGTGGGCGTTCTCTTGCTCCTCGCCACGGCCGTCGATCTCCGCATGCTCGTCGCCGGACTCACCGCCGTCCTCCTAGCCCTAGGCACGGCCCGCGTGCTCGACCTTCCATCTGAGCTCGTAGCGAGCGGTCTCTACGGCTACAACGCCCTGCTGATCGGCCTCGGCGGAGCGGCCTTCGTCGAGTTCACGCCCCTCGCCGTGGGGCTCTTCGCGGTCGCGGTCATGGCGAGCGTGCTCATCACCGCCGCCCTACACTCCGCGCTCGGAGCCCAGTTCAACCTCCCGACGCTCACCCTCCCGTTCCTCGCCGTCTTCCACGTGGTGACGGGGACGATCCCCCTTGCCGACCTCCCCATGCGAACCTTCGACGCCGACGCCGTCGCGACCCTCGCGGGGCTCCGGGACGCGGGGAAGCTCTACCTGCAAAGCCTCGGCGCCATCTTCTTTCTCCCGCGCATCGAAGCGGGTGCGCTGATCCTGGTGGCGCTGCTGACGTACAGCCGCATCGCGACGCTGCTGTCGGTCATGGCCTTCGCGCTCGTTGCCTTCTTCGGCGCCGAGCTCTTCGTACTCGGAGACCCAATGCTCCGCATCGTCCTCGGCTACAACTGCGTCCTCATCGCCGTCGCCCTTGGTGGTGTGTGGTTCGTGCCGAGCCCAGCGTCATTCGTACTGGCTGCGGCAGGCGCGCTCGCGGGAGGCATCTTCACGCTCGGCACCGTCGGCCGCCTAGCCTACGTGGGCGTGCCCCTGCTCATCCTGCCCTTCAATCTCACCGTGCTCCTGGTGCTCTACGCCATGCGCCAACGGATGAGTGACGGCCGTCCGAAGGCGGTCGACTTCCTCCCGGGCAGCCCGGAGCAGAACCTCAACTACTTTCGGACGCGCCTCGCTCGCTTCGGCTCCCGTTACTTCGTGCGTATCTCCGCGCCCTTCCTCGGCCGATGGGTCTGCACCCAGAGTGTCGACGGAACGATCACCCACCGCGGCGCATGGCGGCACGCGCTGGACTTCCAGGTCGCCGGTGACGACGGGAAGCTCTTCGCGGGAGACGGCTCACGACTAACGGACTACCTTTGCTACCGTCTGCCCGTCGTCGCGCCGGCCAACGGGATCGTGGCGCTCGTCGCCGACGAGATCCCCGACAACCCGGTGGGGGAGATCAACGTGGAAGACAACTGGGGCAATCTCGTCATCGTCTACCATGCGCCGGGACTCTACTCCCTGGTCTGCCACCTCTCTCCGGGAACGATCACGGTGAAAGAGGGGCAGCATGTTCGCCTCGGAGAGACCCTCGGTCTCTGCGGTAATTCGGGCCGCTCGCCGACGCCCCATCTGCACTTCCAACTGCAGGCGACGGTCCGAGTGGGCGCGCCGACCCTGGCGCTGGAGCTGCAAGATTTGATCGTCGAGGACGAAAATGGCGAGACCATGGTCTCGGTGATGGTCCCAGACGAGGGGGCGATCGTTCGCAACGTCCAGCCCGAGCCGACGCTCGCACTGCGGCTTCGCTTCGAGTACGGCGAGACGCTCCGGTTCGAGACCGACGGCCGGATCGAGGAATTGGTCGCCGACATCGACCTGAACGGGACCTTCCGGCTCAAGTCTCGAGACCTCCGCGCGACGGTCTACTACGACCACGCTCCGAGCGGCTTCATCATATGGGACGCCATCGGCGACCCGCGCTCTTCCCTGCGCCTCATGCAGACGGCGCTGTCCAGAGTGCCCTTCGACCAATCGCGAAGCCTCTCGTGGACGGACCACCTGCCCGCCCGCGCGTTTCTGCCGTGGTTTGTCCGCCCGTTCGCGGACTTCATCGCGCCCTTTCAGGCCTCGACTGGCGTCGAGATGCGCTACTGCGTGGTCCACTCCGACGGCGAAGCGTTCGTCCGGGGTGAGTCTCTGGACCGCCGACGCGATGGAACGGCGACCATCCGGAGCGAAGCACGGATCTCGGCCCGCGGCCTGGAAGAGGTCTCGGTTGAAGTTCGAGGTCGGACACGCCGCGCCGTTCGGGTGTGGGAGTCAAGCGATGAGAGCAGGGAGTCCGCGCCGAAGGCGGCAGGAGGAGAGAGCAGATGAATTCGTCACCACCTTGGTTCCTGATCTTAGTGCTCCTGGTCGGCACGCTCGCGTTCGGCGCGCCGGTCCACGCCGATGCGCCTCAGATTTGGCAGCGCTCCTATGCACTCGAGGCGCGGGGCGAGCACGAGGCCGCGCTCGCGACTCTTAACGAACTGCCCGCAAAAGGCAGAACAGGCTACCTCTTCCTGGTGCGACGCGCGTGGCTGCTCTACCTGACCGGTCGCAATCAGGAAGCGGTCGGCGCCTATCGTCGAGCCATCGAGGCCGCGCCCAAAGCCGTCGAGCCCCGAGCGGGAATCCTCGCGCCACTGATCGCCCTTCACCGCTTCCAGGATGCGGAAGCCGAGGCGCAGGCCGCGCTCCGACTGGATACCGACAACCATGCCGTGAGCCGAAGCCTCGCGTGGGCCCTCTACAACCTCGGTCGCTTCGACGACGCCGAGCGGGTCTATCGACGGGTCCTCGCGCTGCACCCCTCGGATCTCGCGATGCGGGCAGGCGTGGGTTGGTGTCTGCTACGTCGTGGTCGACGCGCGGAAGCCGAAGCCGAGTTTCGTGAGGTGCTGCGCGTCGCTCCTGAAAACACGGCGGCTCTGACAGGGCTGGCCGCGGTAACCGCTCCCGACTGAGAGGGCGACGGGAGAGCGGCTTCTTCAGCGCCTTGTGCGCTCGCGCCCAGAAGCAACGCCGACAACGCGGTGAGCACACTTGCCGAAACAAGCCCCATGACACCTCTTCGATGCGAGCTCGCTACTGGGGGGTGACCGGCAAATCCAGGATCGAGTCGATCGCAACGAACGTGGAGCCCGCCTGCAAGGTGACATCGCCGCCGGTGCGCAGAAGGAAGAGAAAGCTCACCGGCCCTTCATCGAGCCTCACGGGCGCGCCGCTCGTCGATTGCGTCGATAGGAACGCGATTTCCAAGCAGCCCGGTCGCGCAAGCCGAGTGTGTTCCTTTCGTGTGACCCTCGCCGTCACGCGGCTGCCCTTTGCGATCAACACTCTCCCATCGCCGAGAATGAGCGGGCCACTGGCGGAAGCGGCAAGGGCTGACTATGGTCCGCCCGACGCGATGACTGAGCCTTCCCCCACCCGTGTCCAAACCGGTCAACTCGGCCGCATGCTTCGCTTCGGCGTGGTTGGCCTGAGCGGCGTCGTCGTCAATCAAGGGCTCTTGATGCTGCTCCACGGAACGATCGGCGCGCCTCTCTTGCTCTCGAGCCTCATCGCCATCGAGGTTTCGATCCTCACCAACTTCCTGCTCAACCACACCTGGACCTGGCGGGTGCCGCTCGGCGAGCCCGGCCTGCTCCGGCGGGTGGTCCAGTACCACGCTGCGGCCGTCTTGGCAGCGTTCGCGGGCAACGTCATCGTCTTGATGGGCGCCGTCGAGCTCTTGGGCATCGACTACCGAATCGCGAACCTCATCGGCATCGCCGTCGGGACGGCGATCAACTTCACCGCCAACGAAATCTGGATCTTCCGCTCGCGCTGAGCGACTGCTGCCCTGTCAATCGCTGGAATCTCGCTGCGCCAGAACGTACGGCTCCCTTAGCCGATCGGGCGCATGCTGAGAGTTGAATTTGGCGGCACTTCGCTTCAATAGCGACAGGCCGGCGACAGAGTGACCTCGCGGCGGTGCTCAAGCTCACGGCGCGCCCAATCGATCGTCTGCGGCTTCGCGTCCGCCTTCGTTACGATGTCGAAGATCTTTTCGACTCGCTGAATCCCGAGCATTGGCTCTGGCTCGAATACGTGTTTCGGTACCAACGCCAGCATACCCTACCTCTGGTCGAGCCTGAGAACCGCGTCGGCGCGTGCCACCTGGATTTGGACGCGCCGAGATCGCGCGTCTCGCAGCGCGGCGCGGGCATCCGCGACAGCCTCGAGATCACCGGCTCCAAGGTCGTAGCTCGTCTCCGCTTGCCCTACGCGTTTCTCCGATACCGCCACGAGGCTGTCAGCGATCATCAGCTGGGCTTCGGCGTTCTTGCGCTCGATGAGCGCTTGCTCCTGTTCGTCGCTGCGCTCGATGCGAGCGTCGCGTGCCAGGGCGTCGAGCTCGCTCGCTCGAGCATCGGCCGCGTGTGCGAGCGAAACCGCTCTGCCACCGTCCCAAAGCGGAACCGAGAGGTTCAATCCTAGCCGGTACATGGGGAAGACCCGCTCGTTGACTCCGGCGAGCCCCGTCTGCCCGATGACCGCCAAGACGGGCACCCGCGTCTTGCGGAGGGCCTCGGCCTCCTGGCGCGCGGCATCACGTCGAAGCTCGAGCGCCTCGATCTCCCACTTCTTCTCCGAACCAGGCGCTTCGGAGGCGACGGACAACAAGGTCGTGTCGGGTTCTGCGTCTGGCGAAAGCACGACGCCCACGGCGGACTCCAAGAGGCGCCTTGCCGCATCGAGCCTCAACGCGGCGTCCGAGGCCACGAGTTCGGCCTGAAGCTCTTGATAGCGCCCCGTATCGAGCTCGGCAGGCGGTCTGTCCCCGTCGTCGACGCGCGAAGCGGTTCGTTCGCGTTGCTCCTTCGCTTGCTTCGCCGAATTGGCTGCGAAACCGTGATCGAGATGGGTGGCGAGCCAGTCTAGATACGCGCTGCGGACCATCGCCAGCACGGTCTCACGCGACGCGTCGGCGCTTGCCAGGGCTGCAGCGCGATAGGCCTCCGCCGCTCTGAGAGATGCGCGCGTCTGCCCATCGTACAGCGGCGCCTGCAGATCGATCGTGCCCTCGTAGCGGAGGTTCGGGCGAAACGCGGTCGACTCCGAGACCGTCGGCGACGCGCGAACGTTGACTTCGCGGCCGTCGGTCGTCAGGACTCGCTCGATATCGGAGCCCGGAGCCACCACCGCCATGATGTTCATCCAGAACGAAGGCAACTTACGCGCGCGCGCAGCCCGCACCTCCGCGTCCGCTTGGGTCGTCGTTGCCTCGACCGCCTCCCAGCGCGCCCGGTTCGTCAGCGCCTGCTCCTCGAGCTCTTGCAGCGTGACGACTTCAGCCGACGCCCCTTGCGGAGCGAGCAATCCGGCGAGCGCGGTCACCACGGCCGCGACCCGGCTTTTCCAATTGTAGACCACCTTCATGTTCCACCTCATTCATGCCGCAGAGCATCGATCGGCTGCAGCTGCGCAGCGCGCTTCGCCGGGAGGTAGCCGAAGGCCACTCCCACACTGGTCCCGAACGCGGCTGCGCCGGCCATCGTCAAGGGCGACAAAGTCCCCGACCAAGACATCGCCTGGGCCACCAACGTCGACACGAGCCAACCGAGCCCGACTCCCACGAGCGACCCCGTAAAAGAGAGAACCACCGCTTCGGCCAAGAACTGAACCATGATCTGGTTCGGCGAGGCTCCGATGGCGGAACGAATCCCAATCTCCTGCGTGCGTTCGGCCACCGATACCAACTGGATGTTCATGACGCCGATGCCGCCGACCAAGAGCGACACTGCCGCGATCCCGATCAAGAGACTGGTCAGAATCGTCGAGACAAATCGTGCTAGCTCGGCCGCTTGCGCTGGGCTCGCCATTCGAAAGTCGTCCTCCTCGATGTCAGCCAATCTGTGCGAGCGTCGCATAATGGGGACCGCTTCGACCATTGCCGTCTCGAGGAGACCGAGATCGCGCACCTGTATCATCAGCTCGTGATAGCCCATCGGCATCCCGAGAAACGCCTCATAAGTCGTGGCTGGGATCAAGATGATCTCATCCATGTCTTCGCCCGTCGTCTGCTCACCCTTCGACACGAGCACTCCGATGATCCGCAACGGTAGATTCGATCCAATCGTGATCGTCTGGCCCACCGGGTCACGCCGCCCGAAGAGCTCGCGGGCTACGGTCGTACCGATGACTGCGACCTTCGCGCGCTGTTGCACGTCGGTCTCATCGAACATGCCACCCATCAACATCGACCATTCACGGATCTGAACGAAATCCGGCATCGTGCCGGTGATCTTGGTCGGGTAGCGGTCGAAGGCGGACTTGACGTTCTGCACCTCGGTGATGCGCGGCACGACGCGCTCGATCGTCATCCCATCGCGCAGAAGGGCCTCGACGTCCGCATCGGTGAGTGGCCGCGCGTTTCCGCCGAAATCGCGACGGCCCATGTTGCCCCAGATGTACACGACACGGGTGCCGAGAATTTCGAATTGCTCCATTACCGAGCTTCGTGCTCCGGTGCCAAAGCTCACCATCGCGAGAAACGCCCCGACGCCGATCGCCAGCCCCAGCATGGTCAAGATCGTGCGTCCGGGATTGCGTATGGCCGTGCGGATGGCCCGCCCGACCACCTCGCTACGCGTTCGCGGCATGGGCCCTCCCGTCGCTGACGACCTTGCCATCGCGCAAGAAGATCTGTCGGTGGCAGTACTCTGCGATCTCCGGGTCATGCGTGACGATGATCAATGTGAGGGCGCGCGCGTCATGGAGCTCGAGGAGCAGCTCCATCACTTCGTTGCCGGTCCGCGTATCGAGCGCGCCGGTCGGCTCGTCGGCGAGAAGAAGACGCGGCTGCCCGGATACGGCGCGCGCGATCGCGACGCGCTGTTTCTCTCCGCCGGAGAGTTGGGCAGGCCGATGCCCAAGTCGATGACCGAGTCCGACCCTTTCTATCAGCTCCACCGCCCGAGCTTCCCGCTCATGACGATCGACCCCGGCGTAGTAGAGCGGCAATGTCACGTTTTCGAGCACGGTGTGATCGCCGATGAGGTGAAACGATTGAAAGATGAACCCGATGTAGTGAAGGCGGACCCAGGCGCGTTCGCGTACGGTCAGTGTAGAGACGTCGCGCCCGCCCAACGAGTACGTCCCACGCGTCGGACCGTCGAGACACCCGAGTATGTTCATCAGCGTGGATTTGCCCGAGCCGGACGGGCCCATCAGCGCGACGATCTCTCCGGACGCAACGTCGATACTGACGTCGTCGAGCACGGGAGAAGCCATGTTGGGAAACTCCTTGCGGATGCCAGCGGCTTCTACGATCGAGCCGCCACTCATCGATGGCCCCGAAGAGACAGTGACGGGGCCGCCGCGCTGCTGTCGCCGTCGAGCGCCAAGCCAATGGCGATCTCGTCGCCGACCTCGATGCCGTCAGCGTCGATGGGGCGAACCTCTGTGATCGCGCCATCGGACAATCCCGCCTCGACCGGAATCTCCTCGAGCTCGCTTCCGCGGATCCGCCATACGCGGCTGCGGGTAGGCGCTGCAGGGGCGCCCTCGGGAGTGAACCTGAGCGTCGCTTCCCGTACCGCCAAGACGTCTTCGACTTGAGCCACCTCGATCCGTACCTGCGCCGTCATCCCAGGAAGCAGCACGTGATCGGCATTGTCGGCCGCGAGCGTGACCGTATAGAAGGTGGCACCGTGCTCGTTCTTCGGATCGGGGCTGATGTGCTGAACTGTCGCGCCGAACACGCGCCCGGGGTAGGCGGGCACCTCGAACTTTGCGGCGAGCCCTACGGACATCTCGCCGATGTCCGCCTCGCCAATGGGCGCCTCGACGTGCATTCGTTCGAGCGGCGCCCCAATCCGAAACAAGCGATTCTTTGGTCCCACCACCATGCCCGTATGCGGTGGCACCTCGAGGACGAGACCAGCACGGGGAGCGACGATGTCCGCACGATCGCGGTCGCGTCCCTTGAGAGACGCTTGCCCAGTGGCCGCGGACCGCTCGGCCCTCGCGGCATGGACCGCCGCGCGCGCTTTGGCGACCTCGGATCGCGCCGCCTCGAGGTCGCTCTCGCTTGCAAGACCCTTTTCCGCCAGGCGCTTGGTGCGCTCGAAGGAGCGCGTGGTCTGCTCCGCCGCTGCCTCGGTCTCGGCAACGCGAGAGCGCGCGACCTGACGCTCTGATTCGGCGACGAGGAATGCGGTTTCGACCGATATTCTGTCGAGGCGCGCGAGCAACTCGCCTTCCTCCACTTCATCGCCCGGTTCGACGACGACCTCGACGAGCTGACCTTCGACTGGGGCAGGGACCTCGACCTGATCGGTGAGCTCCACGTGACCGGTCACACGAACTTCTCTGACTATCGAAGCATGCGTGACCTGTACGCCACGATAGGGATTGCTCTCTGGATCCCGGGTCAGCAGAAACGTAGCGACCGCAACACCGACCACGACGAGGATGCCCATGATCGTCAAGGACCGACGGCGCGAGGATTCGAGCCGCGGAATCTCCAACTTCTCGTCAATGGGTGTCTGAGCTGGGTCCATCTCGACCGTAGGCTAGAAGCATCCCCGACGAGGCGCTAGTGTCCCCGGCGTGGGAAGGCTCAGCGACAAGCTAGAAGCCGCAAGGGTGCTGCATCGCGCTGGTACCTTTAAGCCAATCCGGCCTGACGAGACGTTCCGAATCATCCCTGCTGCGAAACCTTGGGGCCGCTCACCTGCGATGGGATTCATCGCCTTGGCCATCCGCCACCCAAATGCGATTGCAATCATCGACGACGAAGGAACGGCCACGTTCGACGAAGTGAGCCGTCGCCCGAATGCGCTTGCGCGTGGTCTGCACAAATCAGGAGTCTCTCCCGGCGACGTCGTCGGCTGCTCTTAGTCCTCGGAGGCCAGCGAGCGAAGCCGCTCGATGCGTTCCGTGGGGCCCTCGACGATCAGCTCGCCACCGCGGTCGAGGGGCACGTTTGCGTCGGGTCCGAGGACGTGAGGCGAACCGTCTTCTCCCTTCCGTCGAATGCCGAGCACCAAAACGTCGAATCGATTGTGCAGGTCGAGATCCCGTAATGTGCGCCCAACGAAGGCGGGCGGAACCACGATGACATCCATCGAATACCCTTCGGGAAGGTCGATACGGCGCCTCGCCTCTGCACCCTCCTCGGGTTGGAGGAAGACCAGACCCAACTCTCGGGGATCCAGGAGCTTGCGATTGTAGAGGTCGAGAATGGCGGCTCGCCGGACCACTCCAACGAGCGTTCCACCTGCGTCGATCACCGGGAGTTCCGGCAGCTCCGAGTCTGAGAATTGGACCAAACAGGTCTCGACGTTGTCGTCGACCCGAAGCGCTTCAGTCTTCCGAACCATTGCATCAGCGGCGGTCGTACCTTTGCTGAATGAGTCATGTCCGATGACGCTCTTGATTCGGGCCATGTGGATCGATCCCTGAAGGCATCCCGCATCGTCGACGACGTAGTGAGGTCTGCCGGGAGCGTCCACGAGACGATCCACGACTTCACCAAAGGGCAACGAAGGTTCCAGTCGCAGCTTCGCATCCTCCATGACTTCACTCACGGGTATCCTGAGGATCGCCGACGCCTTCGAGTGGTCACGGAGGTGAACCCCTCGCCGATGCAGCTTCATGGTGTAGATCGACTCTGGTTCGATGGTGATCGACACGACCGAGGCGACGATCGTTCCAAGCATCACCGGCAAGATGGCTCCGTAGTTGCCCGTGAGCTCGAAAATCACGACGATCGCCGTGAGCGGCGCGTGCAGGGTCGAGGCAGCGACCGCCGCCATACCCACCAGCGCATACGCGGATGGCGATCCAGTCGGCAGGAGCTCTACTTGGTTCACCAGGTCGCCCCAGAGGCCCCCAAGCATTGCGCCGATGAACAAGGAAGGAACCAATACGCCGCCAGACCCGCCCCCCCCGAGCGTCAAGCTCGTGGCAAACATCTTTGCAACGAGCAAGAGGGCAAGAGCGCCCATCGGCGTCGACTGGCGCAGCACGACGTCGATAGTTTCGTAACCGATCCCGTAGATCGCCGGCGTCACGAGACCGATGACCCCGACGAGAAGTCCGCCCACTACCGGGGTCACGAGACCAGGAAGGGCGGCCAGTCGGTCCCCGAGACCGTAGAGAAGCTTGATGAGGCCAACACCCGTCAGGCCAGCGAACAAGCCGAGGACGGCGTAGTTGACGAGCTCGAGTCCGCTCTCGAGGGCGATGTCTGGAATGCCGAAAGCAGGCGTGTCACCGAGTAGCCATCGGGTGATCGCCGTGGCAACGACACTGGACACGACGATGGGGCTGAAGGTTCGAATCGCAGCCGAGCCGAGAATAATCTCCACCGCGAAAATAACCCCGCCAACCGGCGCGTTGAAGGCGGCGCCGAGACCCCCGGCTGCGCCAGAGGCGACAAGAACGCGCATGTGATGTTCGTCCAGGCGAAATACCCGACCCACGATGGAGCCGATCGATGAGCCGATCTGGATCGTCGGATCTTCGCGTCCGACCGAGCCGCCCGTGCCAATGGTGACCGACGATGCGATCGTGTTGACGACCAGAGCGCGGGCCGGGATCCGCCCTCCCTTCAAGGCGACGGCCTCCATCACCCCGGAAACGCCGTGATCTTCATCGGCTCTGATGAAAGATCGTGAGAGGGTCCATGCGATGACGATTCCTGCGACGGGTAAGGCGAGCCGAACGGGCCATGGAAGCAGTTCGGCGCCCGCGACTACCGATCCGCTCCCGAAGGAGATGGAGGTGATCAGTTCAACCAAGCTGCGGAATCCAAACACCCCAAAGCCCGTTAGAGCGCCGACGAGGGAAGCCAGAAGCAGCGGATAGGCGTTCTCTGCGCCGAAGAGACTTCGTACGGCGTGCCAATAGCGGCGCAGGCGGGATGGCAGCCTAGGCGAGGTCAGACTCATGCCTACCGCACCTGAATCGCACATGAGAGAGGACTGCCATCGAACGCACGGTCTAACACGGGAAGTGCTGAGTCAATGGTGATCGCGGGCGCGAGATCCGGCGCGCCGCGCGCAGGAAATGCGCGAAACTGCAGATGCCAAGTTGCTCGCGTCGCGAATCTCGGCCCGCTGTCTCGACGGAGTCCCTGAGCTGCTCACCGACCAACACTGGCCCGTTTGTTGCTTCGGCTTCTCGCAGCATGGACACGTCACCTCAGAACGCGTGGGCAGCAGACGAATCGAGTCGGCTCATGATGAGCTTTGCGGAACGTACGGGGCTCACGTCGGACGCTCCTCCGCGCCGCTACTTGTGGACGGACGCTTTCGCGGTGTGCAACTTCCTCGGCTTGGCACGGGTCGCGGGCGAGGAGCACTATGCAGAGCTCGCACTCCGACTGGTAGACCAAGTGCATCGCGTACTTGGAACCTACCGCGACGACGATGAGCGCTCTGGATGGATTAGCGGCCTCAGTGACGGCGACCTCCATCCGACTCGAGGCGGCTTGCGAATCGGCAAGCCTCTACCCGAACGACGCGTCTCCGAGTCCTTCGACGAAGAGCTGGAGTGGCGCCGCGACGGCCAGTACTTCCACTATTTGACCAAGTGGATGCATGCCTTGGACCAAGTCCATCGATGGACGGGCGAAGCTCGGTACGGGACCTGGGCACGAGAGCTTGCGAAGGTCGCTCACGATGCTTTCGTCCGTACCGAACACGGGAGCCGAAGAATGGTCTGGAAGATGAGCACGGACCTCACGCGGCCTCTCGTCCCCTCCATGGGCCATCACGACCCACTCGATGGTTTCATCACCTGCGTTGAGCTGGACACGGCGCGCGCTCGGGCGGACTCCCCCTGCGAGCCGAGCTTGACGCGCGAAACGGCCGATTTCGCGACAATGGTCGCAGGCGGAGACTGGACGACAGCAGATCCCTTGGGACTTGGCGGCCTCTTGGTGGATGCCTCCCGCATCGCACAGTTGAAGCGCTTCGGGGCATTTCGAAAAAATGATCTCCTGCTGGTCTTGGTCGGGGCGGCGGAGCGTGGCCTCGGAATCTATTCGCATCAGGGGGACTTGAGGCAGCCAGCGTCTGCGCGACTGGCTTTTAGGGAGTTGGGCCTCGCCATCGGGCTTTCGGCAGTCGAGCTCATCGAAGAGTCAGTCCGAACGCTGGCGCCCCACCTCGATCTCGGCGCAGGTATCCGATCCTTCTGGCTCGAGCCTCGGCATCGAGAAACCCGCATCTGGTCCGAGCACCGCGACATCAACGAAGTCATGCTGGCTACGAGCCTCGTGCCAGATGGGTTTCTGCGAATCGAGTAAACGACTCGACTCGGTCAGGCCGGACTCGCAACGCGACATTCACGCGGGCCGCGCATGAAATGCGTGGTGGAAGCTGAGGCGTCAAGCTCGATCGGCCGAAGAATCAAGCTCAAATGGCCGCGCGGAGCGTTTGAGTCGATCGCGCAGTGAAGTTGGCCCGTTTGTTGCTGCAGCTCCATTCAGGATGAACACACGCGAGCAACGCAGACGGATGGTCGAACGGCACGTAGAGGCGCGCGGGATCCGCGAGCCAGCCGTTCTGGACGCCATGCGTGCCGTGCCGCGGGAGGCCTTTCTTCCGGGCGATCTCGAGGAGTTCGCCTATGCCGATACCCCCTTACCCATCGAGGAAGGGCAGACGATCTCTCAACCGTTCATCGTCGCGATGATGGCAGAAGCGTTGAGCCTCGGACCCAAGGACCGGGTGTTGGAAATCGGCACGGGTTCTGGCTATGCGGCCGCGATCCTCGCTGAGATTGCGGCGGACGTCTTCACGGTCGAACGTCACCGCGTATTGGCCGACGAGGCGGCTCGCCGGCTACGAGAGCTCGGTTACGGCAATGTACAGGTTCTGTGTGGAGACGGGACGCTTGGATGGCCGGAGCATGCGCCTTTCGACGCGATTCTGGTCTCGGCCGGTGGGCCGGAAGTTCCGCGCCTGCTCGTAGAACAACTAGCTCCCGGCGGCCGAATCGTCATTCCGGTGGGGCCCGACCTGCGCGATCAAAGGTTGCTGCGGCTCACCAAGAGCCCAGACGGCACGGTGGACCACGAAGACCTGGGAGGGGTTCGATTCGTGCCTCTCATCGGCGTGGGCGGATTCTCTGAGGAGGTCGAAGCGCCTACCCCGCGGCGAGTCCCACGCCCGGAGGCGCCCGTCGCACACCTGATCCGGGAGGCCTGCGAGCCGCTTTCCGACATCGGCGAGGCCGACCTCGGTTCACTGCTCGGGCAGATCGGCGATGCGCGGGTCGTCCTGCTCGGCGAAGCAACACACGGAACATCCGAGTTCTACCGCATGAGGACTCGCATCACGACCGAGCTCGTCATGCGTCGCGGCTTCAACATCGTCGCTATCGAGGGTGACTGGCCCGATGCCGCCCTGATCGACCACCACATTCGAGCGCTCGATTTTTCGGTCCCGCAGGAGGAAGGGTTCACTCGTTTCCCCACATGGATGTGGCGAAACCGAGAGACCGTGGAGCTCATTCGATGGCTGCAGACGCACAACGAATCGATCAGCAATCCGCGAGCTCGCGCGGGCTTCTACGGGCTCGACCTCTACAGTCTGTACCGATCGCTGCATGCGGTTCTTCACTACTTGGACGAGGTCGATCCGGACTCGGCGAAGATCGCAAAGGAGCGATACGCTTGCCTGTCTCCTTGGGAGCGTGACCCCGCGCTTTACGGCCGAGCCGCGACCACCCAAGAATATGTGACTTGCGAGCGACCCGTGGTGACCGTCCTACGGGACCTGCTCGAACGGCGGCTTGAATACGCCAACGCGGACGGCGATCGATTTTTCGATGCCGCCTCGAACGCGCGTTTGGTCACTGCGGCGGAGGAGTACTACCGCGTCATGTACTACGGCGGGCCGGCCTCTTGGAATCTCCGCGACCAGCACATGTTCGATACGTTGGAGCGCTTGCTCACGCATCGGGGTCCGGAGGCAAAGGCCGTCGTCTGGGCGCACAACTCGCACGTGGGCGATGCACGGGCGACCGAGATGGGTGCGGCACGAGGAGAGCACAACATCGGCCAGCTTTGCCGCCAACGCTTCGGCGACGAAGCTTTTTCCATAGGGTTTGGCACCCACACGGGTACGGTCGCCGCGGCAACCGATTGGGGCGGACCGATGCAGATCAAGAAGGTCCGCCCATCGCATCCGAGCAGCTATGAGCGCCTTTTTCATGAGTCCGACGTGCCGGCTCTCCTACTCGCACTACGGCATCCAAAACGGGAAGCCGTGCGAGGCGAGCTCGGAGAGCCACGCTTGGAGCGCGCGATCGGGGTCATCTATCGGCCGGAGACGGAGCTGCAGAGCCACTACTTCCAGGCCGCACTTCCGTGGCAGTTCGACGCCTACTGCTGGTTCGACCAAACTCATGCAGTCAGCGCGCTTGCTACGGAAGAAGCACAAGCCCAACTTCCGGCAGTCTACCGTTGAGGGCCGCTTGCATGTAGTAGCGCCTCGCAGCGAAGGATTCGCGCGCGTCTTCCGCTGGAACCGCTTGGGCCCCAATAGCGGTCTTCGGGGATGCCGTAGTGGAGGCGGATTTCCGGCTTGGCACGTTGCGCGGCTCGAAGGTCCACCGTGATCACGTACCCCTCGCCGGTAGGGCGTGCAGGTTCGAGTCCTGTCCCTCGCACTGACCTGCTTCGCTACGGACAACGTCGTCAGCTTCACCTCGCAGAGATCGCAGAGGCCAGTTTCTTCCGAAGGTAGTCGGCGCCGAAAATCAGCGGCGCACCAAGCCATGCCATCGCATACATCTGCAAGGAGACAGGGCCCGTGCCAAGCACTTGCCCGAGCGGGGGGAAGTACAGGATCGCCCAGGAAAAGCCGATCTCGAATGCGAATCCAAGCAGGATCAGACGATTGGTGAAAAGCCCCCGATCCAATCCCGAGCGTGTCTTCGACCGGCGTCCGATGAAATTGCCGACCTGCATCAGCATGATGGTCGCAAGCACGAGGCCCGTGGCCGACTGATACAAGGGATCCGTCGCGCTCATCCGCTCCCCGTAGTGCCAGCCCCCTGCGTGTAGCACCCAGAAAAAGAGGGTGAGCGAGTACCCCGCCTCGATGAGACCCAGGAAGAAGTAGCTGTGAGCCACCAATCGAAAGCTGAGCAAGGGCTCGTCGCGGTCCCGTGGTGGCCGCTTCATCGTATCCGCGTCGGTCGGCTCTTGTCCGAGGGCCATCGACGGAACGATGTCTGTCCCCAGATCGATCGCGAGGATCTGAATGACCGTCAGCGCTAGTGGCACCGGGAACAGGATGTAGATCAGATACGGCAAGATCTCCGGACCGTTGCTGACCAAAACGTAGTTGGTGAACTTGCGAATGTTGTCGAAGATCGTTCGCCCCTCGGCGACGCCCGCAACGATTGATGCGAAGTTGTCATCGAGAAGGATGATTTGAGCCGCTTCGCGTGCGACGTCTGTACCACCTACCCCCATCGCGATGCCAACGTCGGCCGCTTTGAGCGCGGGCGCATCGTTAACGCCGTCGCCGGTCATCGCGACGACGAGTCCGAGCCGCTTGAGTGCGGTCACGATCTTCATCTTCTGCTCCGGCGTGGTCCGAGAGAAGACGCACACACCTCTCGCGAGGAGCTCACAGAGCTCGTCTTGCGCGAGGCGCTCGAGCTCGTCGCCCGACACGAGAAGCGAATCTTGCTTGGCGGACGATGCTCCGGACCCCGGAAGAATTCGGGCCTTGCGCGCGATGGCTGCGGCGGTTTTCGGGTGATCCCCGGTGATGAGCAGGACCCGGATCCCCGCGTCGTGGCACTCGCTGACCGCATCGGGGACCTCCGGGCGAAGTGGATCCTCCAAGCACAGGAATCCCTCCAATCTCAACTCTTTCTCGAGCTGATCTTGGGAAAGTCCTTCTGGATCCTCACGAACGACCCGCGTCGCGATCGTGATGATGCGTTGGCCCTCGCCCGCTAGCGTGTCGACCAAGACGTCGCTTGCCGCGAGTGATTCGGCGGTCGCATCGCGGGCCGCGCCGCCGGGCTCCGCGACTTGCGCAATCAGCGGCCGCAGCGCTTCCCAAGCTCCCTTCACCGCGAAGACGGTGGTGCCCGCGTCTTGCCAGATGCCGGCCGCGCGCCGTTTGCCGAGATCGAATGCAAAACGACGGCTCGTCTGGCGACGCACCTCATCGACGTTGCCCACTTCCTTTGCGTACAGGTCTGCCAAGGCGACGTCGAGTGGGTCCCCGACCCACTGATTCTCCTGACGGTGAACGTCGCCGGCGATGAGGCCGAAGCGAAGGAGCTCCGCGCGTTGCGGATGGGCCGACGTGATCTCGCGGCCTTCCGAATCGACGATACTAGTGACAGAGAGCTGGTTGAGGGTAAGCGTTCCGGTCTTGTCGGTGCAGATCGCATGAACCGCGCCAAGCCCTTCCACCGCGTTGAGGCTCTTGACCAAGACGTTCTGACGGGCCATTCGCAGGCTGCCCATCGCCAGTGACAAAGTGAACGTGGGGAGCAAGCCCTCCGGCACGTTGGCCACGATGATGCCAAGCATGAATACGAGGTTCACCCATAGCGACTCTCCGCTGAGAACGCCGTACCCGAAAAAGGTCACGCCCATCGCTACCGCAACGACGGTCAGCACGCGCACCATATGTCCAGTCTGCCGTTCCAGCGGGGAGTGAGGTCGGCGGATGTCGCGCGAAAGCGCCGCAACCTGCCCAAACTGTGTCCGTTCTCCGGTGGCAAAGACGACTGCAAGCCCGGAGCCCTTGAGCACCGAGCAGCCCGCAAAGGCAATGTTGTTGCTGTCGATCAAGCGACCTTCGACGGCCGATGCAGTGAGAGGGACGGCCGCGGACTCTCCGGTGAGTGGTGCGTTGTTGACCAGAAGATCCGTAGACTCGACCAAGCGTGCGTCGGCCGGAATGCGGTCACCCTCGTTGATGACCAGCACATCGCCGGGCACCACCTCTTCCGCCAGGAGCTCTAGCTCGCGACCCTCACGGCGCAGGGCCACCTGAGGAGGCAAGAACTTCGCGAGCGCTTGCATGGCACGTTCGACTCGGTACTCCTGCAGGAACGCAAACAACGCGTTGAGTAGCGACACCGCGAGGAGGGCCCAGCCAAGGACGTTCATCCGCTCGCCGGGCTGCATCGCATCGGCAACGAAACAAAGCACTGCTGCCACGTCGAGCAAGAGGCTGAAGAAGTTCGTGAGCTGCCTGAAGAGGCTGCGAAGCAAGCGAAAGCGTGCGGGGGCCCCCAAGGTGTTTCTGCCCACCTCGGCCAAGCGCTCCTTCGCCTCCAGGGCTGTGAGGCCCGCTTCGCGGCTGCTGAGCAGCTCGAACACGCGCTCGGGAGCCGCGTTGTGTATCTGGCTCACGACGGATCACCGTAGATGGCGACGTCGCAGGGAGCGTTCCGCAAGACTTGCTCGATCGGGTTCCCATACACCGAACGCTTTCTCAGGGAGCTCGCCGAAGCACCCATGTAGATGATCTGAGACTTGTGCTTACCCGCGTGGATGACAATTTCTTTGGGGATGTCATCGGAAAGTACTGCGTTCCCATCGAGGTGGCCGTTCGGCAGATCGAGCTCGGTGCCCAAGGAGCGCTCGACGCCGGACACGTACTGCTGTCCGTCCTGAACCAAGCGCGCCGCCTCTGCGTGGTTCAGCCGTCGAAAGCGCCGGTGGCTGACCCGATGGACCAACAGAACCTCGACCTCGCCCGCTTCCGGAACGAGGAGACGGAGGAACGGTAATCCCACTTGGATCCCCTCCGGACGACCGCTGACGGGAACGAGAAATCTGCGCGGGACACCCAAGAGCCCGGGCTGCATCACGCGGACCGAGAGGACCTGACAGCGGCCTACGCGGAGCAGCTGTTCGGATACGGTGTCCGCCAAGAACCCACGGCCCTTTTGGCGAACGCGGGTTCCGCAGACCAGAAAATGCGTCGGATCTTCGGGGACCAATCCGAGAAGTGTGGACGCCACGCTCGACCGAGCGGGTGCAACGGTCACCTCGATAGGCAAGGCGAGCTCCGCGCATGCGCCTTTGATGCGCGCGAGGCGCTTCTCCAATTGGGCTTTCGCGAGTTGCTGGTCTTCGACGTGCAGAACGCGGATTCCTGGGTCCGGAAGCCGCATCGCCATTCGCATGGCGTATCTGGCTACCCAGTCTCCATGTATCGACCCGTCGTATGCAAAGTGGAGCATCCCGCCTGGGCGGAGCTTACCCCTCGATAGCGGACGAATCGAGGCCTTACCCGCGACGCTGGGGTGGCCATCCTCGACCCGTGCTGGCTATGCTCGGTGCCGCCCTTTTGGCGACATCCCTTCTCCCGATGCGCACCAGATGCCATGCGGAGCTCGAGGCGCCGACGATCAAGCGGGGCCGCTACGTACTGACTCTCTCAGACCATCGGGCGCATTCTGCGCGGAGTCACTGCTCCATAAGAGACCGATTCTTGGCTCCGTGATTCCGCTCGAGGTCCTCGAGTACGAAGGCAAGCAGCTCGTTCCCGTGATCGGAGGCGACCTGAACCTCGCCGGGCTCGACGCGGTGCTTGTGGAGGGACTGCATCCGGAGAACGTCACCATCGGCGCGGGTGTTCGGGAAGACGGCGTCGAGTCCGTGGTGGAAGAGGTGCTGGCGCACGGCCCGGACCTGCTCGACCAAGTCGGCCCCAGGCTCGTAGACGTGAATGACGGCAATGTTGTGGCGCTGCTCGATCTCGGTGTGGAGGCGGGTGCGGCCGGCAAGCTGGGCCCCCTTCG
>Ga0316189_10002002_pt1 | contig 20138 bp, 19 predicted proteins | sample LowCovwburrow_MG_FD_204930 | JGI IMG/M metagenome (GOLD analysis project Ga0316189, IMG submission 204930) | Coastal sediment microbial communities from Maine, United States - Lowes Cove worm burrow | ecosystem: Environmental > Aquatic > Marine > Coastal > Sediment | place: USA: Maine... | reverse complement strand
TGGTACAGCGCTCACACAACCTGTTTGCGGTTGGGGATGATGATCAATCAATCTATGGTTGGCGCGGTGCTAAAGTCGAAAACATTCTGCAATTTGAACAGGATTTTCCAAATGCTAAAACCATTCGCCTAGAGCAAAATTACCGCTCAACCACGCATATTTTGGATGCCGCCAATGCGGTAATTAAGAACAATGGCACTAGGCTCGGGAAAAACTTATGGACCGCCGGTGAAGAGGGAGAACCAGTCAAACTGTACACTGCTTACAACGAGCAAGACGAGGCTAGGTTTATCATTGATCAGATTCAAACCTGGGTAAACAATGGTGGTTTACGCGCCGATGTAGCCATACTCTACCGATCAAACGCCCAATCACGCGTATTCGAAGAAGTGCTACTCAATAGAGGAATGCCGTATCGCGTGTATGGTGGCTTACGCTTTTTCGAGCGCGCCGAAATTAAGGATGCACTAGCCTATCTGCGTCTGTGTACGCGCCGTGATGATGACCCCTCATTCGAACGTATCGTAAATACGCCAACTCGAGGGATCGGCAATAAGACCATCGATATTGTACGGGAGCACGCCAGGCAAAACCAAAGCTCGATGTGGGATGCCTGCAATGTTCTAGTCGCTAGCACTCAACTGACTAGTCGGGCTCAATCCGCTCTGGCTCTGTTTGTTGATTTGATACAAGAAATTTCCAAGCAGATTGTTAATCAGGACCTATTTCAACAAATTGAAATCATGCTAGATTTAAGTAAGCTTATTGAACACTTTCAAAAAGAAAAAGGCGAGAAAGGGCAGGCTCGGGTTGAAAACTTGCAGGAACTTATAACAGCCGCACGCGGTTATGAAATTGATGAAACCGAGGATGACTTGCCACCGCTGTCATCATTTCTTGCTCACGCAGCGCTGGAGGCTGGCGAAGGTCAAGCCGAGGAATGGGAAGACTGCGTACAGTTAATGAGTTTGCATAGCGCCAAAGGTCTAGAGTTTCCAATGGTGTTCTTAACAGGGCTGGAGGAAGGTTTATTTCCGCACCAACGCTCATTAGAGGAAGGCAGTGGCCGCCTCGAAGAGGAGCGTCGCTTGTGTTATGTAGGAATGACCCGGGCTATGCAACAATTATGGCTGAGTCACGCCGAGCTACGAAGACTGTATGGCACCGAAAAATACACCTCTCCTTCGCGCTTTATAAGTGAAATACCGAGTGAGCTACTCATAGAGATTCGCGCAAAACCCAAAACCAGTTATAGCGCGCCTATTCGAGAGCGATCGGCTTGGGTAGATGACCAGAGCACCCATGAAAGTGGTGTGTCGGTAGGTGCCAACGTTTCACACCCTAAGTTTGGTGATGGCGTTGTTGTTAATCTAGAGGGTCAGGGCGAGTACGCACGCATCCAAATTAACTTTTCTGAAGTAGGTAGTAAATGGTTGGTTTTGGCCTACGCAAATCTTTCTTTGTCGAACTAAGCGCCGAACTAAGCGCCGAACTAAGCGCCGAACTAAGCGCCGAACTAAGTGTCGAACCAGGTGTCTGAATTACGCTTTCGAACATGACTTCCTCTAAGCAAGGTGACAACAGCACTATAGAGCCTGACACTAAACGTGAGGCACAAAGCGAATGCGTTATTCTTTTACACGGATTAGCCCGATCCGCGCGCGCCATGTACGTTTTGGAGCTGGCTTTACGAAAGGACTATCAAGTAATCAATATCAACTATCCATCGCGCAAGCATGCCATTGACAAGCTTGCAGATGAAGCAATTTCCGAAGCCTTAAAAAAATGTAGCAACGCTAAAAAGATACATTTTGTTACGCACTCTATGGGCGGAATTTTAGTGCGTCACTATTTGCAAGAAAACAGCATCGCCGCGCTTGCGAATGTTGTGATGCTGGGCCCTCCTAATCAAGGCAGTGAACTGGTCGATGTATTCTCAAACATCAGCCTATTCGACAAACTTAATGGGCCAGCCGGCTCACAATTAGGTACTGATGCGCAGAGTGTGCCTAATGCATTGGGCGGCGTTGATTTTAGTCTCGGCGTGATTGCCGGCGATGCCAGTTTTAACCCAGCGTATTCCTATTTTATTGACGGCGACAATGACGGCAAGGTGTCTGTCAACAGCACGCGTATCGAGGGCATGCAAGATCATATTGTATTGCCAGTCACCCACTCCTTTATGATGCTCAACCCCACCGTGATTCGTCAGGTGAAACACTTTTTGTCCTTTTCGCGTTTTGATCACCCCGCTTCCGCCACTGAATAATCTAAACCATAGGGTATTTGCTAGTTCGGCTTTGTTGCATTTTAGAGTCTGGCCGCTCGATACTATAAACGTGTTTAATGCCATAATCTCGCGCAGAGTCTAATACTGCTTCGCTGTCATCAACAAATAATGTTTGATCAGGGTCAAAACCTTTACGCTTTTGCAGGGCGTGCCAGAATTGTTGGTCTTCTTTGGGTGAACCAAGCTCATGCGAACATATTAGGTCGTTAAAATATTGGTCTAATTGAGTACGCTTTATCTTGAGATTTAATACTCTGCGATGGCCGTTGGTAATAAGCCGTACATCGCTTACCTTGCGCTGGCACTCTGCTAAAAACTGCTTAACGTAAGGGCGGTAACCAATCTTTTGCGCAACATCAGTTTTAAGTTGCATAATGTCTAATTCAAGTTTGTCGCTCCAAAATTCTACACAGTACCAATCCAGCGTTCCGCGTCGAGAGGTGAATTCAGGCTCAAGTAGGGCCCTACTTTCTTGCAATGACAATTGGTGTTTATTTGAATAAGCTTGATATAAATGGGTCTGCCAAAAATAGTTATCAAAATGCAAATCCAAGAGTGTGCCGTCCATATCTAGTAGCACTGTTTCGATGTTTTGCAGATCAATGATCATTTGTGAATTTCCTAGGCAGAATCAAATTGTAGTAAAGATTACTCATGAGAAAGCTTAATTATATGTTTAAATACGGCTGTAATCTCTAATTTCCTTACTAGGTTCACTATCGTGAAATTTCCGTTTAGTAAAATGCATGGCTTGGGCAATGATTTTGTTGTATTCAATTTCATTGAACGCTCCTTCGATATGTCACCCGAGCTCGCTCGGCAGATTGCTGACCGTCACCTGGGTGTGGGTTGTGACCAAATACTGATCGTCGAAAAATCTTCACGCAGCGGTATCGACTTTAAGTACCGTATTCTAAATTCTGACGGCAGCGAAGTAGCACAATGTGGAAATGGTGCACGCTGCTTTGCCTCTTTTGTTCATGATGAAGGATTGAGCAATAAGAATATCCTACATGTAGAAACCTTAAATGGTGAAATTGTGCTAGAACGAAACCAAGACGATGGTTCCGTTACTGTCAATATGGGTGTTCCACAATTTTCGCCCGCGGCTATTCCCATAACGGCTGAAAAGGAACAAGATGTGTACAAACTCGAGGTTGGTGCAGATAGTCTAGAATTCTATGCTATGTCTATCGGCAACCCACATGCCGTTATTTGTGTAAAGGACATAAGCCAAGCGCCGGTATTAAGCCTTGGCCCTATGCTAGAGAAACACCCATTTTTTCCAGAACGCGCCAACATTGGGTTTATGCAAATCATTGATCGTGACACTATTACGCTGCGTGTATTTGAGCGCGGCGTTGGCGAAACCTCTGCTTGTGGAAGCGGCGCTTGTGCGGCGGTAGTATGTGGCATTCGAGCCGGAGACCTGAACCAACAAGTGCGAGTGATTTTGCCCGGCGGACACCTAGATATTCAATGGCAGGGTACACCTAGTCCAGTCATGATGACTGGGCCAAGCAGCACCGTATTTAAGGGCGAGTTATTCGTTGAGAAATCAGCCTAAATTTTGTATTCAAAGAAATTTAAAATAATAAGAGAATCAAATGACTTTGCACAAGAAAACCGCGCAGCCTGCTAGCGACGAACTCGCTGAGCTGCTGAAGAACAATCCTGATATTTTTCAGCAACGACCAGAGCTTTTGGAATTCGTTACCTTGGCTGATGACCGTGGTACTGCTTCTTTGCTAGAAAGACAGGTGGGAACATTAAAACAACGGCTGCAAAAATTTCAATCAACCCAGTCAGAATTGGTTGAAATTGCTCGCGAAAACGAACAAATCAGCGATAGTTTTTCGGCCATCATATGTCAGCTTATTGGCTTCACTAACTTATCGGAATTTGCCAGTGACTTTCCCAAAGCTCTGCGCAGCACCTTTGAAATTGATGAAGTAGTCTTTAAAACTAGTCACGCGGTAGCTCTTAGGCCAAACGAAAACGCCGGTTATGATGATGCCCTACGGCGGTTAAGCAACAATAGCGCAGTTTGTGATAATCGCTGGCCCAGCAATATCATGTCTTTATTTTTTGATAGCAGCATCAAATCTGCGGCTTTAATCCCTATGTTTACATGCGAACAAGGTGAGCTTATTGGCATTTTGGCCTTGGGCTCTAATGACCCAAAACGTTACACCAATGAGTTGGGCACAGCTCATTTGAATCGACTTGGTTTAATGGCCGGCATCTGTCTGGCTCGGCTTTTGCCTGCCAGCGAATAATTGCACTGAACTAAAATATGCCTGATACTTTTCAAAATGACATCGACGCATATTTATCAACTCTGTCGGTCGAACGTCAGCTATCCACACATACTCTTAAGGCCTATCGAGCAGACATCACCAAGTTCACTATGTTTTGCGATGCCAAGGGCTTAATTTTGTGGCAAGGGCTTAACAACCATATAGTCAGGCAGTTTTCCGCCAAGCTTTACGCACGCGGTCTACATGCTAAAAGCATTCAACGCTGTTTGTCAGCTGGGCGTGGGCTGTGCCAATACCTAATTCAAAAGGGCAAACTTTCCACCAACCCATTTGACGATGTTAGAGCTCCTAAGGCAGAAAAAAGGCTTCCAAAAACACTCAGCGTCGATCAAGTTGTGTCACTGATAGAGATAAACGTCAATGACCCGCTCAGTTATCGGGATAAGGCCGTGATGGAGCTGTTTTATTCCTCTGGGCTACGATTAACCGAGCTGTGCAATTTGGATCTGAATGATTTGAATCTAAGCGATAGAATGGTTCGGGTAACGGGTAAGGGCAATAAAATGCGAGACTTGCCGATAGGCAAAAAGGCAGATCAAGCGATCAGGGACTGGCTGTTACAACGCAATAGTCTCCCCCTGAAGGATTTTCAAGCGGTATTTGTCAGCAAACATGGGAAACGAATCAGCCCTAGAACGATTCAGCAACGAGTTAAATTTTGGGCTGTCAAACAGGGTATAGAAATTCCTGTAAGTCCGCATATGTTGCGGCACTCCTTCGCCAGTCATTTATTAGAGTCCAGCGGAGAGCTACGTGCAGTACAGGAGCTACTCGGTCATTCAAACATAAGCACTACGCAAATTTACACACATCTGGATTTTCAACACTTAGCACAAGTTTACGATGATGCGCATCCAAGGGCAAAAAAGAAATAAACAAAGTTCGCACATAGCGCTTTTACTATTCCGTGTATTCTTTGGAACGTTTCTGTTTGCTTCCAGCATTTCAACTTTAGCCGATTATAACTCTGTCAAGATTGCCTTTACCGCAGACCAAGGAACTGGTGATAGCGCACGCAGCGTACTTCAATTAATAGCGGATGAGGCAGCCGATCTATTATTAATTCAAGGGGACCTTGGTTACAACGTAAATTCCGCTGCCACCTGGGAGGCCAACCTAAACTCAATTCTCGGCGCTAATTTTCCAATCCTTACTGTGGTGGGAAATCATGAAAATCATGAATGGCCTGTTTATAAAGGGTTCATAGAATCTCGATTGAACCGAATCGCAGACCTAAATTGTGTGGGAAATATCGGGGTAAAGGCAGTCTGCTCATTCCGTGGAATTGACGTGGTACAAGTAGCACCCGGAATTAGTGAAGTACCAGCTGTCCTGCCTGATGACTACTATTCAGAATACTTGGATAATAAATTGAACAATAGCGTCGCTACGTGGAAAATTTGTAGTTGGCATAAAAATCAACACCTCATGCAGGTGGGTGGTAAAAGCAACCAAACCGGTTGGGGTGTTTATCAATCCTGTCTAGCTCAGGGGGCCATTGTTGCCACAGGGCATGAACACTCGTACTCTCGTACACACTTAATGAGTAACTTTCAAGACCCCACCATCATACATACTAACAGCCACATGCAAATTGATAAGGGCGCATCCATAGCGTTTGTATCGGGCTTGGGCGGGCACAGCATTCGTCCCCAACTACTTGATAATCCTTGGTGGGCGTCAGTTCAATCTGCTACACAGGCCGCCACCCATGGTGTTTTATTTTGTGATTTTGCAAGTAGGTATGCAAACTGCTATTACAAAGATATCAACGGTACTGTACAGGATTCTTTTAGCCTCGAGAGTCAACTCTCAATCCAGTCTCCACCTTTGCTACTCGGTGTATTGGCTGCGATAACCAACTTATTGCTTGATTGAATTTCCCTCTGGTTTAATCGCAGACAATTATTCATACAATGCTAAATCAGCCCTTATTGTAGCGCTCTGCTGAATCGATAATCTCTTGGCGAGCTTCATCTTTGCCTGCCCAGCCGCGAACTTTTACCCATTTACCTTGTTCTAGGTCTTTATAATGTTCAAAAAAGTGCGCTATTTTATCCAGCATCTCTTGTTGCACATCTCTAAAAGTGGATACATTGTTATAGAACTTGCTTAGTTTCTCGATCGGAACCGCCAAAATCTTAGCGTCTTCACCGGCCTCGTCTTCCATCTGCAATACGCCAATTGGTCGGCAGCGCACCACCGAACCAGTTACCAATGGGAAGGGTGCTAACACTAGCACATCTACTGGATCACCGTCATCGGAAAGTGTTTGCGGCACATAACCATAATTGCAGGGGTAATGCATAGCTGTTGACATAAACCGATCTACAAACATGGCGCCTGTTTCCTTGTCTACTTCATACTTAATTGGGTCGCCATAACGCGGTATTTCGATGATTACATTGATATCATCTGGCAATGATTTGCCTGGGCCTACTTTGTTTAAAGCCATTGGAATTGCTCCGAAAGAATGGTCTTGAAAATGTGGCTGTATTATACTGATTCAGCTGGTTTAATCAGCAACATAACTATTAAAACAATACTTTTATTAGCCTTATTTCCCACGAGGACAGACCAACATTATTTTTCTTTAAGGTGTGATGTCGCGCCGGTATTTCTAAGTTCATCTGACTTATCAATCAACTGAATTTGTTAATAATGAGTCCGGCTCTAAACAGTCTTCTGATTGCTTCAAAATCACGCTTATCAAATAGAAGAAAAGATACTTGATTTGTTCTGGTGGCCTACGGGGTGGATAAATTCATCGGAGGACAAAATATGTCTTTACAAGCAGTGCCCATATTACTCGGGGCTTTAGGTCTTGCAATTGCGTTCATGATCTATGCAATTATCGCCAAACAGAAAGTCAATAATGACAAAGTAGCAAGCATAGGTAATCAAATTCACATTGGTGCAATGGCGTTTATGCGCCGCGAATACACCATTCTTTCTGCCTTTTTAGCAGTACTTGCAGTTTTAATTGGTATCTCAGATCTTGGCTTAAACACTATGTACGCCTTTTTGTTGGGCGCTTTTTGTTCAGCCATTGCTGGCTACATCGGTATGTTTACCGCGACTAAGGCTAATACCAGAACCACCATGGCGGCCCACGAGAGTGGTGCTTCTGCGGCCCTAAGCATGGCCTTCTACGGTGGGTCGGTTATGGGTTTAACTGTTGCTTCAATGGGTTTACTTGGTCTTGGTTCGCTTTATTACTTTTACGGACATGACCCTCACACCGTGCACACCATTCATGGCTTTGGTATGGGTGGCTCCGTGGTAGCACTGTTTTCCCGTGTTGGCGGCGGTATTTTCACCAAGAGTGCCGATGTAGGTGCTGACCTAGTAGGTAAGGTTGAAGCGGGTATCCCAGAGGATGACCCCCGAAATCCCGCTGTTATCGCCGACAATGTTGGCGATAACGTAGGTGACGTCGCGGGCATGGGCTCAGATATTTTTGAATCGTATGTCGGCTCAATGATTGCAACTATTGCCATTGCCTCAACGTTAAGCTTGGCAATGTTAACTCAGCTGGGTGGCGATCAACAGGCTCTAATGGCTTTGCCCCTGGCTTTATCGTCTGTAGGGCTTCTCTGTTCTATTGCTGGCATAATCGTTGTGAAGCTATTGAGCGGTCAGGCGCCTGAAAAAGCACTGCGTACCGGCACTATGGGAACCTCTGTATTATTTATTATTGTTTCCTATTTGATAATTCAAAAATTCGGTATCTCTACTGGCGTTTGGTGGTCAGTAGTCATCGGTTCAGTTGGCGGTATTATTATTGGCCTCGTCACTGAGTATTACACGGCTGGCAAACCAATCCGCACTATTGCCTCGGCTGGTGATACGGGTGCTGCAACAGTCATGATCGCAGGTTTAGCTATCGGTATGGAATCAGTGGTTATTCCAGTTTTAACGCTATGCGCCATCATCTTTTTCTCTAGTGAATTTGCTGGCCTATACGGCGTTGCCATTGCCGCTGTTGGCATGTTGGCCACTGTAGGAATTACCATGGCAATTGATGCCTACGGTCCGGTCGCTGATAACGCTGGCGGGATTGCTGAAATGGCGGGTCTCGGTGAGGAGACGCGTAAGATCACCGATTCGCTAGACGAAGTTGGAAATACTACTGCTGCTATTGGTAAAGGTTTTGCCATCGGCGCAGCAGCGCTTGCTGCGCTTGCCATCATTTCCGCCTTCATTGAAACGGTTTCGCAAAATATTGACGGCTTCTCTCTTCAGATAAACAATCCTGAAGTTTTGGTAGGCATGTTTATTGGCGGTATCTTCCCATTCCTGGTGAGTAGTCTTACCATGAAAGCGGTAGGCGAAGCGGCGTTTGATATGATTAAGGAAGTGCGTCGCCAATTCAGAGAAATTCCTGGATTATTAGAAGGAACAGCAGAACCTGACACTGCGCGCTGTGTGGATATTGCAACAACCGCCGCGTTGAAGAAAATGATTCTCCCAGGTATTTTAGCTGTGGCTGCACCTCCTGTGATTGGCTTTGGTATAGGGGCTGAAGCTCTGGGCGGTATGCTCGGTGGTGCCCTACTAGGTTGTGTTTTGCTCGCGATCACTATGGCAAATGCGGGTGGTGCTTGGGATAACGCAAAGAAGTATGTAGAACGAGGCAATCACGGTGGCAAAGGTTCACCAGCTCATGCTGCTGTTGTGGTTGGTGACACTGTTGGAGACCCGTTCAAAGATACTTCAGGCCCATCAATGAATATCTTGATTAACGTAATGGCGATTGTCAGTTTGGTAATTGCACCTTTACTTAGTTAGGTTTTTTACAAAGAAAGTAAAAATGGCCAGCTTTAGCTGGCCATTTTTTATGCGTATATCAATTAGTCGCCAACAGTTGTCAATAAAGACTTAAGCGCAACTATTAAAACTGCAGGAGAAGCAAACACCGAGAGATTAGCGGCTATCCCTGCGATACTGTCACCTAAGTGTGGCAATCCGTTAAGTGCACCCGCTGTTGCCAAGAACGCGATACCCGCAATTAAAAAGGTTCTTGATTCGGCGCCACTGACATTTAAGAAACCCACAATTGCTCCTAGTACTACCAGAACAACACCAAGATTCGGAATGCCTAAGTTTCCAGCGAGGCCCGTGACAACGGCTAGTAAAACGCCAGCTAGAAACAAATAACGGCCAATTTGTGACATATTTATATTAAGTTCTCCAATTGATTTTATTTTTATTAATCAACCTAGATCAAGTAAAGCCAATATAGGTCAACTAACCAATACTACTTACTACTTACTACTTACTACTTAACACTACTACCTAGCTTTTACCGATGAAACAGCTTTCGGCATAAAAACAAACGTTCTGTGTTACTGCAATCCTTTGAGCATTATGGGGCAGACCCATTATGTAACAGAGTGAAATTTTGCGCAAATTACGCCACACCATTACTCTGCTTATTTAGCTCAGCCTTCTTCAATATTGGCAATGGAACATGTATGAGTGAACAAATAGCTCGTAGCATTTCGTGCTCTGCGGTCACTAATTTTTCATCATCAAGCACTGTGATTGATAGTGCGTGGATAACCTTGCTCTTTTCCGCAGGGCGCAGTTTGTCCAATGTCTCCAGTGCCGTATCGAGCTCATTTTGCCAGTTATCAGTGAAACTTAAGTTTGTGTGATTGACTCCTACGTCTGCCATACCCGCTCGATAGGCTTTTTGTGCCTGCTGTAGGTCTGATGAATTACCCGTTTGTTGGCCATGCGATGCGATAATTGATACCACCAACGAAAGCTCAGAAATACAGTCATTTAGTTCTTTACGGCCATGTAAACGAATTCTACTTGGGTTCTTGGCCTCACGCAGATACTTAGAAATCATTCTCGACAATAGGTATTCGAATGAATCTATTTTATTATCGACAACAACCATTTGATTGATAGTGCTCAATATTTTTTCAATATCCTTTATTGGTCGTCGTTTCAACGTTGGAAAGCATATTTCAAGCAGGGGTAATCTTTGTTCGGCTAGCATGGGGGCATTTGCACTGATCAAATGGTTCAATTTGCTCTCACTGATGTCACCCATTTGCTGAACAACGATTAGTAACTGCTTGTCGCGTAGCACGGGGTCATCGTCTAACAAACAATAGAGTAGCACCTCTGGTGCCCATTCAATACTGTGCGCAGCATCGCTCAATTGACTTGGGATGTCAGCTGAAAAGACTGCCGCCGCTAAAATACGATCAAACTCTGGATTGCCGATATTTTCCATCATCGAATTGACGTCAAATAAGCCGCCACTGCCTTTTGCGTTTATTTTTTTGGCTTGCTCCTTTGCCGCCTGCTCAGCTTGAATATGTTCACGGTGTTCCTGAGACCGCAGTTTTTGAGCCAATTGTTCGATCTCGGACTCATTAAAACTCTTTTCAAGTCTGGAAATTCGCGTCGCTAACGGTGGATGGGTTGCAAACATCAATGATTTATAGCCGCTGCTGAACAGCATATGGCTTACTTCTTCGGCATCGGCTTGTAGGTATGAAGAATGGCTATATGCAGCAATTTTCTTTAGGGCCCCACTGATGCCATCAGGGTCTCTAGTAAATTGAACTGCTGAGGCATCGGCCAAAAATTCTCTTTGTCGTGATAAAGCCGATTTCATCCAACGTGCAAAAAATAAGCCGATATAGCCGATCAAGGTTAACGCTAGGCCAATAACCAGCACCACCGATCCATTATTATCCCTTGAAGACGACATTCGATAACGACTGCTGTGCAAAAATTTTCTTCCAAGTATGGCTAACACCATAATTCCAAAAATGACACCCATCATCCTAATGTTAATGCGCATATCGCCATTAAATATATGACTGAATTCATGCGCGATAACGCCCTGCAACTCACTTCGATTTAATTTCTCAAGCGTTCCCTGAGTTACCGCAACCGCAGCGTCTGCTGGAGAATATCCGGCTGCAAAAGCATTGATACCGGCTTCATTTTCCATAACATAGACTTCTGGTACCGGTGTGCCCGATGCTAATGCTATTTCCTCCACAACATTGTATAGTCGTCTGCGCAAGGGGTCTTTGGTGTCTGGAGTCACCAGAACACCGCCCATATCTTTTGCTACCTTGCCACCACCACTGCGTAAACTGGCGATTTTTCCGAGACTTGCTAAACCAATCACACCGCCCGTTGCGGCACTCGAACTCAAAATGACACTCGAGTTGGCGGCCAAAACTTCTGGTGACAATAGGTTCTGTATGCCGGAGTGGGTGATTGCCGATACACCCGTAGACAGCGGTACTTGCAGTGAAACGAACATCAAGACCACTAGATCAACCGCCAACACAATCAATAGTGCGACCCCTATAAACGCTATTATTATCCAGCGAGATTGCTTACGCGCTTTTTCTTGATGTTCAAAAAAATTCATTCTAGATATAGCTCAAAATGTCGCAACGATATCCACACGGTGATAGTTTACTTTTATTAATTGACGAACTGAGTAATGCCTGTGCATCGTACGTCATAAAAATTGTATGCTCCACTTTGTATCTATTAGAACTCAACCTTTGGCACTTGTTTCATTGCCTCATCTTCAATCTCCAACATTTCTGCTGTATTAAATTGAAACCACCCAGCGATAAAATTGTTGGGAAATGATTCACAAAGGTTGTTGTACATCATCACAGCATCATTAAAGGCTTGGCGAGCAAAAGATACCTTATTCTCAGTGGTAGTTAGTTCCTCTGACAACTGCATCATGTTTTCGTTGGCTTTTAGGTCGGGATAAGACTCTGATAGTGCAAATAAACGGCCAAGCGCACCACTTAGGCCTTGTTCTGCTTGGCCCAACTGCTTCATTGTGTCAGGATTGCTAGGGTCTGCTTTCGCATTACTAAGCCCGGTTACGGCGGCGTTTCGCGCATTGATAACCGCTTCTAAGGTATCTTTTTCGTGCGCCATATAGCCCTTTGCTGTCTCTACTAAATTCGGTATGAGGTCGTGTCGACGGGTCAATTGAACATCAATTTGCGCAAAGGCATTCTTGTAACCATTGCGACCGGCAACCAGTCGATTGTAGACCCCCACACCAAAAAGGATAATTGCCACAAATATTATTAATAAAACAGTTCCAGTTCCCATAATCAAACCCTCTATACATTAGGTGGATGCCAGTCAAGCCACGAGCAAGATGAATGGCGAAGTTTAAATTCACAGGCTATTTGTACCATAAACCAGCGTCTTCGCAGTATAAATTTGTGCAATAAAACTCACAATCAAATACACGACAACCCTTCACGAAATACAAACAGGCATTAATTTAACCCGGATTATGTATTAGGGATCGTTGCGAGAAGGAAAAGGGCAAAGAAAACAAGGGCTTTCGAAGGATTATTTGGCGATGCCATAGTCACTCTATGGTGAGCGAAATAATTCGAAAAAGTCATTGTTTTCAAGCCTACTTTCATTCGTACGACTGCATGGAGCAGGAGGTAGGGCAACGCAGGAGCTGCTGCCGAGTAGATTTCTAATACATAATCCGGGTTTAATCAAAACAGTGCCGAACCAACTGTCAAGATTGCTGCATCGCTTACAAATATGCCTATCCCTGTGACGGCGCTAAAGATAGTACCTTCACCTTAAATATATAGAGCCAAAACCAGCAATTGCAATCGTAACGACTTTACCCGTTATCCATATGGATTCAAATAGGCGAACAGATACGGCAGCTACTAAGCCAGCGCATCATCGGTGATGGGGGTTAGGCGTTTGGGCTTGCCTGGGTGGTATTCCTGCGAGAGTGTTCGCTGGAAGTGCGACGAAAAATTGGCGCTATTAACGCGTCTTTTTAAGTTTTTTCAATGCCTGCAATTGCGCTAAGGCCTGAGCTAATTCCGCTTTAGCTTGAGCATAATTGATATCGGCAGAGGTGTCTTTCATGGCTTGCTCAGCTTTACGCTGCGCTTCTAGAGCAACCGCTTCATCTAGATCATCAGCGCGAATCGCCATATCTGATAATACTGTGATTTTCTTGGGCGTAACTTCTAAAATTCCGCCAGACACATAAATAACCTGTTCTTCACCGTTCTCGGTTTGGATACGGATATCACCAGGCTTGAGGTTAGTAAGCAAAGGGGTATGTTGTGGGTAAATACCCAGTTCGCCAGCTTGTGCGGTCGCGATCAACATAGTTGCTTCACCCGAAAAAATTTCGTGTTCCGCGCTTACCACTTCAACTTGAATCGTACTCATTTCTTTTAATCCGCTAAAACCGCTTCCGCGGTTAGTTTGCTAGCAACCTCGTACTCAAAGCTGCTTTAGTTGTTGGCAAAGCCCGCCTGTCGACTTGTCAAACTAAATAGTCAAAGCAAGCAAAAAACTCTACTAAGCAAATCGTTACTCTTAGCGAGGCAGGTTTAGTTCAGAGCAAGGCGCCAGTTCGCGGACTAAGGGGAGCGTACATAAAGTACGTGACCGCAAGAGCAAACTGGCAACGCAGCGCTGGGCTAAATATGTCCGCTAAGACATAGATTTTGCTTTTTCGATTACTTCGTCTATCGACCCCACCATATAGAAAGCCTGCTCTGGATATTCATCCAACTCGCCACTCAAGATAGCTTTAAAGCCTGCAATGGTGTCTTTAAGAGATACATATTTGCCAGGTGAGCCGGTAAATACTTCTGCGACAAAGAACGGTTGTGATAGGTATCGTTGCATTTTACGCGCCCTAGCCACTACCAATTTATCTTCTTCGGATAATTCATCCATGCCTAGAATTGCAATAATGTCGCGCAACTCTTTGTAGCGTTGTAGGGTGTTTTGCACTCCTCGAGCCACTTCATAGTGATCATCACCGATTACCAATGGATCCAATTGACGAGACGATGAATCTAGCGGGTCCACCGCAGGGTAAATACCAAGCTCAGCAATTTGCCGAGATAGTACTAGCGTTGCGTCTAAATGTGCAAAAGTAGTAGCGGGTGAGGGGTCGGTTAAATCATCCGCTGGTACATAAACGGCCTGAAAAGAAGTAATTGAGCCACTCTTGGTAGACGTAATACGCTCTTGTAGAGCACCCATTTCACTGGCTAAAGTGGGTTGGTAACCTACCGCTGAAGGCATACGACCTAGAAGGGCTGATACTTCTACCCCTGCAAGTGTGTAACGATAGATGTTATCAATAAACATCAATACATCACGACCTTCATCACGGAAGTATTCGGCCATAGTCAAGCCTGATAGTGCAACGCGTAGGCGATTACCTGGAGGCTCATTCATTTGGCCATATACCATCGCTACCTTATCAAGTACGCCAGCTTCCTTCATTTCGTAGTAAAAATCATTACCTTCTCGAGTTCGTTCTCCAACGCCTGCGAATACCGATAAACCTTCTTGCGCTACTGCAATATTGTTGATCAATTCCATGAGCGTCACGGTTTTACCAACGCCTGCGCCACCAAATAAACCTACCTTACCACCTTTGGCGATCGGCATGATTAAGTCTATTACCTTTACCCCTGTTTCAAGGATGGCGGTATCAGCTGCTTGGTCTGCATAAGCAGGTGGCTCACGGTGAATAGGATCACGACGTTCTGCTTGCACCTCGCCTGCATTATCAACCGGGCGGCCTAACACGTCCATAATTCGGCCAAGCGTACCTTGACCAACCGGTACCGTTATTGGCGCTCCAGAATTAGATACTTCCAAGCCACGCTTTAAACCTTCAGTGGCACCCATAGCGATAGTTCTTACGATACCGTCGCCTAGCTGTGCTTGAACTTCCATCGTTAAGTCAGCACTTGTCACTATCAATGCGTCATATACATTTGGCACCGCATCTGCAGCAAATTGTACGTCTACTACTGCGCCGATGATTTCTACAATATTTCCGGAACTCATTTGGGTTTCCTCTTAAATACTAAATTTCAAATTCTTTCTTAAATTATTAACTACTTTCAAAAACTGTTCAGCTTTGAGCTCGAGACGGCTAGCCGCCTATTCGCAAAGCAAGCGTCGCGAACAAAAAGACCTAAACTGCTGCCGCGCCGCTGACAATCTCTGAGATTTCTTGAGTAATCGCTGCTTGGCGGGCCTTGTTATAAACCAATTCAAGCTCACCGATTAGATCGCCAGCATTATCACTGGCAGATTTCATTGCAACCATTCGTGCTGACTGTTCACAGGCTATATTTTCGACCACAGACTGATAGATCTGAGATTCGATATACCGTTTCAAGACAGTGTCGAGTATGGGTTTCGATTCTGGTTCATAGATGTAATCAAACAGGTCTGGCACTTCATCTGCCTGCGCCTCATTTGCTGCTATGGGCAACAACTGTAGGGCACGCGGTGACTGGGTCATGGTATTCACAAACTGGTTTGACACAATATAAAGACGGTCGATATTGCCTTCCTCATAGGCGCTTAACATAGAGGTTATTGCACCCAATAGATCGCTCAAATTAGGCTTATCGCCATAATGAGATGCTTCTGAAATCACCTTACCACCAGCACGACGAAAATAAGCCAGCGCCTTAGATCCGATGGTAACAATATCGATCTCTACATTCTTCTGATCCCATTCAACCAAATCGCTCATGGTCTTTCGGAAGACGTTCATATTCAAGCCGCCACACAAGCCGCGATCTGAACTAACAACAATGTAGCCAACCCGCTTAACTTCACGTTCAATTGTGAAAGGGTGCTTGTATTCTAGATTGGCCCTTGAGATATGCGCGACCACAGACCGAATCTTTTCTGCATACGGTCTGGCCGCTAGCATACGATCCTGCGCTTTACGCATTTTACTCGCCGCCACCATTTCCATGGCTTTGGTGATCTTCTGCGTACTTTTAACGCTGGAAATCTGATCGCGAATTTCTTTTCCGACTGCCATTGTTTATCTCGTTAATTAGTTACTTAATTCTGATTTACAGGCTTGAGATTTTGTTCTCAATTGAGGCGAACGCACACGCAGAATGTGAGCGTACGTTAAGTACGTGACCATTCGAGCATGCGTTCAACGAAGAGTGAGGGCAAAAGATCATGTCTGTAGATTAGAATGAACCGTTGGCCTTGAAGTCTTTTAACGCCGCATGCATGCTCTCTTGAACTTCATCTGTCAGTTTAGGTGTGGCATTAATGCCATCAATTAAGTCAGAGAAGTTCGTTTTAATATGCGCTTGCATGGCCGTTTCAAATGTAACAACTTGCTCTTTATCAACGTCATCGAAATAACCTTCGTTGGCGGCAAACAGTGAAATTGCAATTTGTGCGGTAGACATTGGTGCATATTGAGCTTGTTTCATCAACTCGGTTACGCGCTCGCCTCGGGCCAACTGGGCCTGAGTGGCTTCATCAAGATCAGAAGCAAATTGCGAGAAGGCTGCCAATTCACGATATTGAGCTAGCGCTAATCGAATGCCACCGCCCAATTTTTTAATGATATTAGTTTGTGCTGCACCGCCTACACGAGAAACTGACAAGCCAGGATCTACCGGAGGGCGAATGCCTGAGTTAAACAAATCTGTTTCCATGAATATCTGACCATCGGTAATCGAAATCACGTTGGTCGGTACGAAAGCAGATACGTCACCAGCTTGTGTTTCAATGATCGGTAGGGCAGTCAATGAACCTGTTTTACCTTTTACGCCAGATAATCGTTCTACTTCAGCTTCGTTAATACGTGAAGAACGCTCTAACAGACGTGAATGCAAATAGAACACATCGCCAGGGTAGGCTTCACGACCTGGTGGCCGACGTAGCAACAATGAAACTTCACGATAAGCTACTGCTTGTTTTGATAAATCATCATACACAATCAAGGCATCTTCACCATTGTCGCGGAAGTATTCTCCCATGGTGCAACCAGCGTAGGGTGCGAGGTATTGCAAGGCTGAAGAATCTGACGCGTTGGCTGCAACGATGATTGTATATTCCATCGCTCCATGCTCTTCAAGCTTACGTACTACCGATGCTACTGAAGATGCTTTTTGTCCAATAGCTACGTAGATACATTTAACACCATTACCTTTTTGGTTAATGATGGCATCAATTGCAACCGCTGTTTTTCCGGTTTGACGGTCACCAATAATAAGTTCGCGCTGCCCACGACCAATTGGAACCATGGCATCGATTGACTTAAAGCCGGTTTCTAGTGGCTGATCTACACCCTGGCGTTCAATAACGCCTGGTGCAACCTTTTCGATAGGCGCGGTTTCAGTTGTTTCAACAGCGCCTTTGCCATCAATCGGTCTGCCCAATGTATCAACCACTCGGCCAAGTAATGCGGGCCCAATAGGCACTTCAAGAATACGGCCGGTGCATTTAACCGTGTCGCCTTCAGAAATATGTTTGTAATTACCCATTATCACAGCACCAACAGAGTCTTGCTCTAAGTTTAGTGCTAGACCGAAAGTATCACCAGGAAATTCCAACATCTCGCCTTGCATGGCCTCAGTCAATCCGTGGATACGGGCAATGCCGTCAGTTAGACTGACCACGGTACCTTCGGTACGTGATTCTGCCGATGCTTCAAAGTTCTTAATCCGATCTTTGATCAAATTGCTGATTTCAGATGGGTTCAATTGCGTTGTCATGACTTCAAGTCCTCAACGTTATAAAAAATTAAAATTCAATTCGATTAAAACTACTTGTTTCATTTCTTTTCACTAAAGGAAGAGGTGGCTATCTCAATGCCGTGGCAAGCTTTTCGATTCTGCCTTTCGCAGAACCGTCAATCACCAAATCACCTGCGCGAATAATTGCGCCGCCGATGAGGCTCTCATCGACGCTTTCTTCAAGCCTTATTTTCAGACCTAGACGCTCTTGCAAAGCCGCTTCTAATGATGACTTTTGCGTATCAGTCAAAGCCATCGCACTCACTACGGTGGCGTTCACCGATGATTGCGCTTTGGCCACAAGGTCTGTATAAATTTGCTTGATAGCATCTAATGATTGTACTCGATCATTAAGCACCAGCAGCTTGATAAAGTTTATGCCACCTTGCGGCAACACCTCTTTTGAAAGGTCACCTAATACTCCCACTAATTGTTCACTGGAAACCTTAGGATCACTCACCAACGCTCCAAACCCTTGGTCTGCACTAATCGCAGCCAATAGATTCAAGGCGCTGGTCCAAGCGTCGAAATTATTGCTTTCCTGCGCTAACTCAAACACCGCTTTGGCGTAAGGTCTTGCAGTTGATGCGTTATCTGCCATTCTTATTACCTGTTCCGTTACCTTTCATGTTTCTCGCCTGTATCGCTAGCCAATGAAACAATGCTTAGTCCGCCGGAATTAGCTAGCTTTAAGCTGTTTGACTAGATCTTCAAGCAAGCCCGCATGCGCTTGTTCATCAATTTCTTTGTCAACAATTTTGCTCGCAGCAGCTACCGCAATAGATGATACCTGCAAGCGTAATTCTTCACGCGCACTGTGAACATCTTGCTCTACTTCAGCTTGAGCAGAAGCAATAATTCGCTCCTTCTCAGACCCAGCAGCAGCCTTAGCTTCATCAACTACCACATTACCGCGCTTTTCAGCATTAGCGATTATTTCTGCAGCTTGTGATTTTGCTTCACTAACCATTTGAGCGGCTTCTTTCTCGGCTACATCTTGGGCCTGTTGACCTTTTTCAGCAGCCGCCAAACCGTCGGCAATTTGCGTTTGGCGCTCTTGCATCGCGTTAACCATAGGCGGCCACACGAATTTTTTGCAGAACCAAACAAACAGAAAGAACGCGATGGTTTGACCAATAAGGGTCGCATTAATATTCATCTTATCGTTCCTATTTTAGGTTTTAGATTCAATTGATAGGGGCTATTAGCCAGCCGCTTTCAATGTTTCCATCACGCTTGCGTCGATCAAACCAGAAGCAAACAAGAAGTAAAGTGCGATCGCTACCGCGATAATTGGAATCGCATCAATCAAACCAGCTAGTAAGAACATTTTGGTTTGTAATGAATTCGCCATTTCAGGTTGGCGTGCAACACCTTCAAGAAAACGACCACCCATCAAGCCAATGCCGATGGCTGCGCCAACAGCTGCTAAACCCAACATGATGCCTACGGCAATTGCGGTCATACCTACGATAGTTTCCATTTGGAACTCCTATTTTTATAAAGATAAAAAATTAAAAATTAAAAAATACTTATATTTACTAATGTGTCTCATGAGCTTGGCTCAAATACACAATAGTCAACATCATAAAAATATATGCTTGCAGTGTGATAATCAAAATATGAAAGATCGCCCAACCCAATTGGGCGAAACCACCCAACACACCAAGACCTAATCCAGCGCTATACATCATCGCGATCAAGATGAAAATAAGCTCGCCAGCATACATATTTCCGAACAAGCGCAAACCCAAAGAAAGCGGCTTGGCCAATAGAGCTACCAGCTCTAACAGTAGATTAAATGGCAGCAGGTAGGGACCAAAAGGTTGTAAAGTTAGTTCTTTGGTAAAACCTATGGGGCCCTTAATTTTAAGGCTGTAGTAGATGATCATAATAAACACCCCTAAGGCCGTACCCAAGGCG
>Ga0316189_10002001_pt1 | contig 20145 bp, 8 predicted proteins | sample LowCovwburrow_MG_FD_204930 | JGI IMG/M metagenome (GOLD analysis project Ga0316189, IMG submission 204930) | Coastal sediment microbial communities from Maine, United States - Lowes Cove worm burrow | ecosystem: Environmental > Aquatic > Marine > Coastal > Sediment | place: USA: Maine... | reverse complement strand
ACTTTGCCTTTGTCTTCTAAAATTCCCATTAATGAGGCTGTAAATGCTTTGGTAGTAGAACCAATAGCAAATACCGTATTTGGTGTAATTGGTAATTTGTTTTCAAGATCACGGTAACCGAATCCTTTAGTATATATAATTTCGTTACCTTTTACAATAGCAATAGCAAATCCTGCCGCTTTAGACGTGGTCAAAACGGTTTCTAAGTCTTTTTCAAGCGATTTTATTTTAGTATTAAGCGTTTCATCATTGGATTGGGCTAGTACATTTGTTAAGCATAATAAAGCTAAACCGAAGATTTTTAAAATTTTCATAATAGTTGTTTTTAGTTTGTTGTTCGTATCAGAGTTTATCTAAAACGTCTTTTAGAATTCCATGCATTACTGTTAGATACATTTAGTTTAATTCTGATGTTTGTGTTGTTTAAGGTGCTCATGGTTTTTAGTTTTAATATTAATTTGAGACAAACATAAAGTGAAGCGCTAGGGCATTCTAATTAATATGATATACGAGATTCTTATGACGCTATTCATATAAAAAAATAGCATCAAACGCGTTGATCCAGAAAATAGTTGTGTTTGTACTGATTTGAATAGTGTATATCAATTACTTTGTGAGAACGACTTTTCATCAGTAAATTTGACCTATGATTAACTTTTTAAAAAAATACAAAGCGTTTATTATTGGACTAATTGTAATTCCAATATCCTACTTATTAGAAAGAATAGGTATTATTATTATTCCAGAGGGTAGGATATTAGAGTTTATTCCTTATTTAATATTTTGGGGTTTAGCAATTGCTTTACCAATTCATCATTCCAAAAAGTATAAGAAAACTATAATTAAAGTCTTTAGTTTAATTATAGTCTTTATTGGTACACTGGTTATAGATATGACCATGGATTTGCCAGACAATCCAATAACCTTTTTTCTTTTATTGTTATTCTGGATTGGATTTGTTTATATACTAGCGCCTTCTTTTATTAAAAAATATTGGAAATTAATTGGACTTATTTATGGACCACTACTCTTATATTTTATTTACTTAAGATTATTTTCAGGTGATTTAGAAGCCTATTTGAAAATTAAAGAAGATATCCCTTTTTATATATTCTTTTTACCAATTCCTTTTTTGTTTTTAGTTTGGATTTTTGAGCAGTGGAAATGGGTGCAAAACCTAAAAGCCGAAAAATCTAAAACAGAATTGTCATTATTAAGAGCACAGATAAATCCTCATTTTTTCTTTAATACGCTAAATAACCTATATGCGTTAACTATTAAAAACTCTAAACAAGCTCCAGATGTGATCTTGAAATTATCAGATATGATGCGTTATACCATTTACGAAGGTGAAAAAGAAACGGTAAAGCTTGGTGATGAAATAGAGTATTTAAACAACTATATAGAACTTCATAAAATTCGTTATAAAAAGACTGTAGACATTAGTTTTAAGCACGACATAGACACCAGTTTATCCATAGCGCCATTATTATATATTATTCTATTAGAAAATGCTTTTAAACATGGTATTGAAACCCTTACAGAAAATGCATTTATACACCTCAATTTATATGAAGATGATGACTTTATCCATTTTAATATAGAAAATAACTTTGATCCTAAAGAAATAAGTGAAGTTAAAGGTATTGGACTTACAAATCTAAAACGTAGATTGGCTTTAATTTATCCGAAAAAACACGAATTAACTGTTGACAAAACCAACAACACGTATACAGTAACTTTAAAAATTTCTAAACATGCTTAAATATATAATTATTGATGATGAGCCATTAGCTCATGAAATTATAGAAGAGTTTTGCAGTATGCTGCCACATGTGCAGTTAGAGAAGAATTGTTACAATGCTATGGAGGCCATGCAGTTTTTAAATGAAAACACAGTGGATTTTATGTTTTTGGATATTAATATGCCGAAGCTTAAAGGTCTAGATTTTTTAAAAACATTGACACATCCACCAAAAACTATTATTACTACAGCCTATAAAGAACATGCTTTGGAAGGTTTTGAGCTCAATGTTGTGGATTATATTTTAAAGCCTTTTAGTTTTGACCGCTTGGTTAAAGCTGTAAATAAGGTTTCAGAAACACAAACGACAAAAACGATTATTAAAGAGGTTTCTAGTTCCACAGATAGCTCGACTCGTTTTTTTGTAAAAGGAGACAAAAAACACCATCAAATTGATTTGAATGACTTGCTATACATTGAAGCATATGGGAACTACACCAAACTGTTTTTGAAAGATGAAATGATTGTAAGTCATGAAAAAATATCACACTATGAAGATTTATTAAGTGCTTCTAACTTTTTACGAGTTCACAAATCATTTATTGTTGCTATTGATAAAATTAAGTTTATTGAGGGTAATCGTATTTTAATCAATGAGCATAAAATTCCAATTGGTCAAACATACAAAAGCAGTATTATTAGACTATATGGCAGTTAATTACCATTCCACACACATTACGCTTCCCTCCTAAGTCTTCGCATAAAGAGTGTTTACTCGCACCTCTCCTATTTAATAAATAGGAGCTCGTGAACCGCAAGCGGTTTCATTAACATCTTAGTGAAACTTTTGTAAAGAAAAAAATAAAGAAAATGATGTATTTCCACTGCGCCAGCTGGCTCATTGACTAAGTCGAATCTTCGATTTCACTAAAAAGGTCTACAAGACCTTTTTTAAACGCTCTGCCCTGCTTTTTACCACATCGAAGAATGAGATTCGACGAAGCTTGCGAAGTCAAATATCTCATTCAAGATTAGCTTCGCTGAATCTTCGATTTCACGAATACAAAAAAACAAAATAGAAATGCATGAGTAAAGCTCAAGTTATCCCGAAGAAAAATCGGAAGAGGCAATAACGCAGAACATTATAGGACATTTGTGTATTTTCGACAGAGCTGCGTATAGAACGTTATTCACATTCTATTTTACATACTATTGAAACATGATGGTCCTATGGATCATTAGGTTTCAATACAACATGACTCTATATTACTAGTATTTATATGCTCTAATTGTTTTAGATCTATTTTGACAAAAACAAACAAACCAATACACCGCTAATAACCTTATGTAGCTTTTCAATATTCTGTAGAATCGTCCAAGAAATTTCAAATAGGCGATTCTCACGGTGTAAATTATAGATTTAAAAGAAAAGTCATTTGTAGCTATAAATTACAAATTGAAACAATTTGAAATTCTAATTATTATGTAAGCTAATCAATTTGATATTTTCTTTTTTGATTTTCTGATAATACTAACTTGTCCCAAGGAGCTAAACGGTCACTTTTTAGAAACTCAGCTAATGGTATCACACTCCATAATCTTGCAAAATTCTCAGAGCCCGTTAATACTTTAGTACCATCAGGAGAAAAGACTGCTGTATTTACACTACCTGTATGGTGCATGCTTTTTGCTATTTGGTTGCCTTTGAGGTCCCATAATCTAGCGGTTCCATCATCTCCACAAGTTAAAATCGTAGCACCATCAGGAGAAAAGGCTACAGCATTGACTAAATATTCCTGTGGAGGGCCAGAATGTTTCATGTCTTTTCCAATCCTATTGCCCTCAAGATCCCATAGTCTTGCCGTGTTAACACACGCTGTTAAAATGTGGGTTCCTTTAGGAGAAAAAGTAATAGCATTTATACTACGCGCAGCATCATGCTCCATATCTTTTCCGATTTGATTACCCGAAAGATCCCATAAACGTACAATACCACCAGACGAGCTTACAATAATCCTTGTGCCATCTGGTGAGAAAGCTAAATCATAAATTCCACTAGAATGTTTCATGTCTTCGCCAACCCTATTGCCCTCAAGGTTCCATAAACGCGCAATACCATCATTTGAACCTGTCAATATGGTACTTCCATCTGGTGAAAACGCAACAGCGTTAACCCCTTTTGTATGCGTCATATCCTTACCAATTTGGACTCCTGAAAGATTCCAAAGTCTTACCGTATTATCATCTGAGCCTGTCAGCATTTTAGTTCCATCAGTGGAAAAGACAACCGTATTGACAGAAGCTGAATGCTGCATGTCATCACCTATTTGTTTGCCTTGAAGATTCCATAATCTAGTAATATTATCACTTGAAGCTGTTACAATTTTAGTGCCATCAGGAGAAAAACTTAAATCATTAACCGTACCTGAATGCTCAATTTTTTTTCCAATCTGGTTCCCAGATGAATCCCACAACCTTATATCATCATCGTAGCAGCTCGTTAAAACTAAACTTCCATCAGGAGAAAAAGCTGCAATTTTGACATCATTAGAATGCGTCATTTCATTCCCAATATGATTGTTAAGATCCCATAATCTAGAGGTATTATCCCTTAATCCTAAAAAAACACTAGTGCCATCGGGAGAAAAACTGAGTGCATTAATTGCGCTTGCATGTTTCATCTCATTACCAATTTGTCTGCCATAAAGATTAAATAATCGTGTCGTATTATCGGTAGCTCCTGTTAAAATAGTATTTCCATCTGGCGAAAATGCAATAGCATTAACAAGGCTTGAATGTTCCATTTCAATTGAAATTTGGCGTCCTTCTAAATTCCATAATCGGACGATGTTATCTTCAGCGCTAGTTATGAAGGTTTTGCCATTGGGAGAAAAAGCAACGGAAGTGATTCCAATAGAGGATACACGATAGTTACCGTACGGATGTGCTATGGCTTCTCCTATTTTGTTACCATCAATATCCCACAATCTTGCATCGTTATCTCTAGACCCAGTTAAAATTTTAGTACCGTCCGGCGAAAAGGCAACAGCCATGACAAAATTAGAGTGCTGCATGTCTTTACCTATTCGATTACTTTGAAGGTCCCATAATCGTGCAATATTATCCCATGCACCTGTTAAAATTGTTTTCCCGTCAGGAGAAAAAGCAACAGAATATACTTCACTTGGATGAATAATGTCTTTCCCTATCTGATTTCCCTCAAGGTTCCATATTCGAACGGTTTTGTCCATAGACCCAGTTAATATTTTAGTTCCATCTGGAGAAAAGGCAACTGCATTGATTGAATTAGAATGTTTCATATCCTTTCCTATTTGGTTACCTTGAAGGTCCCATAATTGAGCTAGGTTATCGTTTGAGCCAGTTAATAAAGTAGCTCCATCTGGAGAAAAAGCAACAGATCTGATAAAGTTTTGATGTTTTATAATAGTCTTGTAAAAGACATTTTCAGCATAAATCTTATAGGCATCAGAAAGAATAATAGTGTCTTTAAATTTTGTTAAAGATATTGCTTGACCTGCTAATCTTAATGCAAGGGTTGCATCGTTTTCAACTTCTTTATTGGCAGCAAAGATTAAGAAATTTGCTTGTGCTTGATTTTTTTCTTCAATAGCTATATTGGTTTGTTGGACTGCATTATAGGTCTGATAAATTGAAGCTACTAACAACAACATTAAAACTGTTATTGTTGCATTTCTTAGACGCAACATCTTATTGTGTGTGCGCACTTCTTCACTAGCCATGTCTTTAGGAGCCTTGCCATGTAAATGAGCTGCAATTTTTAGAACCTCTTTTTTAAATATTGGATTTGTAAGTGAAATATCATCCTGTGTTTTAGAGGCTCTGAGGTCAATATAAAAAGGTTCTGAGTTAAATTTTTCCTCAAGAAATTTAGGTAAAGAATTAACATTGAGATTTTTAGGTGTATTTAGATTATTACCCCAATTAATTTCCCCATCAGTTAATGCAATTAGCAAAGTATCTGTAGTTTTATGTTCTAGCCAATATTCAATTTCCTTTTTTACCCATTTGGATTTTGAGGACTCTGGTGAGGCCATATAAATCAAATACTCAGATTTATCTAAAGCTTGAACGATATTTTCCCATAGATGTGGTGAGGCAGACAAACTACTTTCATCTCTGAAAATGTTCAAGTTTCTTAACTTAAACCATGGCTTGGCAAATTTTTCAAGAGACGATTGCAAGGCTGGAGCCAATTTACCATCTGCCGCATGCGAGTATGAAATAAAAGCATTATACATAAAGGTAAATGTACTAAAAATAAACCTCAAGGAACATAGTCATTCCACACACATTACTCATACATTTCTATTGTTTTAGGAATTGGTGAACCTCACAAGTTCGTTTTACACTGTGCTCCTATCGTCGTTTACTCATTATCTCATATTTCATTAAATAGGAATTCATGAATCTTCGTGCCTCGATGTCATTAACATCGTAGAGAAACATTTGTCAAGAAAAAAATAAAGGAAATGATGTATTGCCATTGCGCCAGCTAAATCATTGACTAAGTCGAATCTTCGATTTCGCTAAAATAGTACACAGGATTATTTATTAACGCTCTGCCCTACTTTTAACCAAATCGAAGAATGAGATTCGACGAAGCTTGCGAAGTCAAATATCTCATTTAAGATTAGCTACACTGAATCTTCGATTTCACGATTACAAAAAACAAAATAGAAATACATGAGTAAAGCTCAAGTTATACCGAAACAAGTTCGGCACAGGCGCCACACAATGACATTATGATACATTTATAATATTTGATTATCCTTTGAATAATTGAATATTAAAACTTTGAAGTTTCCTTTTATACCGTGCAATTTTTAACTTGTTTTCAAATAAAAAAATCATCAGGATCTTCTTATTTGAAAAGTATATAAAATAGCTTTGTAACGCTTTATATAAAGTTCATATTGTGCTATATTTTTTTGCTAATGAATACTGCAAGCTTAAGACTTCCTTTAATAATACAATCTAAAATCAAGTAATTTACAGAGATTGTAATGTCTTTGATGCAACTCTTCTACAACATCTAACATAGTGTCATCGTCTTTAAATAAGTTAAAGAATGCTTTATCAAGATTTGAGCTCGTTATCCCATTATAGTCATTACCGTAACCAGATACCGCTTTTGCGCCAGTAATATCTAAAAAATATTGTGCTTCTTCTTCGTCTAAATCTAGAACTTTTGCATTTGAGAAATGTAAAATCTTGCCTTGTAATCGTCCTTCAAAAAGTTCTGCAATTTCTTGTAGACTATAATAGTAGTCATTTAAACAAACGGTATTAGCTTCTCCCGAAATAACTAAGTAGATGATTTCATAGTCTATAAAATTATGATCATCTAAGACCAATGTATTTAAGCTGTCTTCTAAACCTTCAATGGTATCGCATGTTTTATAAATACTGGCAATACCATAGTGCATGGTGAGTTGCGCTAGGCTTTTTTGTGCTTCGGTAACCTCCTCTGTTTCTATATCATCAACTGCTTCTAAACAGTAAATAAAATAGTCTTCATCGATAAGTAGTTCTTGGGGTAATTGTTGTCTTTTCTCTAACAAATTTCAAAATTTATGCAAAGTTATAAAAGACTACATTAAAGTAAGACTAGGATACAAAATTTTAAAATTATTTCTCAAAGTAATCTCGTCTCTATGGTTTTAAATTAGGGAAGACTTTGAGTATTATACCGAAACAAGTTCGGCACAGGCGCCACGCAAGACCATTATAGTACATTTATCGACAATGATTACGTCAAGATAATTGTCACCCTGAAATCGCCATTTTTAAGTTTAATATCCTGAAACCATTGTCCCGAAATTTTAAAATACGTGATTAGTCGTGCGTTACAATTTCGTATTAAAAATAGCCGCTGCCAAGGCTTATTGCTTTGATACAATCAAATTACTATTGTAATGTAATAATTCGCTTAGTCCAACACAATTACTTCGCTCTTTAAGACCCACTTTCCATTGACTTGTGCGCTATACGTCACCGTAATTTTATTGGGACCCGTTTTTTTAAAAACGTCAATAAGATTGAGGTTTTTATGAACGGTTGTATTAATTACAATAGGTTTGGTAAGCAAGCTACCATTTGATGCATTAAAAATATAGAGGCTCTTGTTTGTGGGTTTTATATCCCAAAAACCAATCTCGTCTGCACCATCGCTGTTAAGGTCTTTAAGGTTTTCTAATTGTGATTTGTATACGTCTTTGACAGTGATGGATTTTAGATCCTTATTACTAAAAATGATGACGCTGTTGCATCCTCCTTTGCACTGCACCTCATTACTGTTTTTGGCATCCGTATTGGTAGCGCTTATTTCTGGAGAGATCACAGATGCATAGTCTGATAGACCGTCACCATTAAAATCGCCAAACAATTGCCTGTTATTGAAGATAATACTATTGTTTTCACGAGCATTTGGAAAAATGGGCGTATCCAGATCTTTATAATTTTCAGCAACGCCTTCTCGGAGTATTTTGAAAGCACCGTTTTTAGACATCACTGATAGATAAGAGGTGTAATCTGCTTCTATTCCGTTATAATTGACATGTTTGGTGAAGGTCACCAAATAGCTTCCTAACTCTTTCGTGATGGTCAATTGGTCATTTAAACTACCTTGTGTATAGTCTGGGAATTGTTGAAAAAGCCACTTCTTATCTTGTAGCACTTGGTCTTTAGTTCGCTCTTTTCCGTAATAGTTTACGACATCCATATAGTAGCGCTCTAGGTAAGGTGACTTTAATCGCGTATGGGCATCGTTCCATTGTTTTACAAACTCGCGCACCTCTTTTTCACTATTGGGATTAACCTCATTGCAACCAAGGAATAGTAGGATGAGCATGCAAGATATAAGTGGGAGATATTTCATATATGGACTGTAATTTTAGCTTTAAAAATATACTTTAAAGATACACGATTTTTTGATGAATTTAGGTTATAGTCTGCATGTGAATCTTCGTTACTCGATTTCCCTAAAATAGTCAACTCAACTATTTGTTAACCCTCTGTATTGATTTTCACCTAATCGAAGAATGAGATTCGAAGACGCTCGAAAAGTCAAATATCTCATTCGAGATTCATGATTTCGTTAACGTTAAATAGAACCCAATGCGTAAAGCTCAAGTTACATAACACAGAACATTATAATACGTTTCGATAATTATAATTCGACGATTTCCTGCCGCTTGCCAGCTCTTTAAAAAGCTAACTTTTTTACACCATTTCCATAATCATTTACTAGCTTTAAAATCTTATCTATCATTACTTTAACAACCGCTAAAAAGTACTACAACCTATAAATCAATACGATAAACGATAATATTACCATAGGGCGTAATTATTAGTCATCTTTATTGTTAGTTATGTTTGAAATTAATTCAAGCGTAATTAATAAAACAAATATCAACAACATATAGCAAAAACTACGTGCTAGATTCTTTATTAATGCTTTCGTTTTTTCGATACATCTTGTTTGCTGTTGATGAATAAAAAGCACATGATTTTTTTGCATGTATTTTTTTGTTAATTCCACAAAAAAAATGGCCAACAAGAAACTTATTACATTTTTAGCTGCAGTAATTGCAACGCTTTCAGTTCTATATTTTAATGAATCAGTACTTAATTCTTCAAATTATACAGCAGAATATGAAAATTTAGAGGTTGCAGATTATAAAAAACTAACTTCAGAATACAGCACGCTTCAAGAATTAATGGCCGACCCAGCCATTACCGCTGAAGCAATTGCAAAATTTCTTAATGGAAATTTGCCAACGACTACCCCTTCAGGTAACACTGGTATTCCAACCTTACTGTCACAAACTGGAGCTTTTTCCAATTTGGCGACGTTGACCCCTAGCCCAGGGATCATCCCTTATGATATGATTGAACCTTTTTGGTCTGATGGAGCTGATAAAAAAAGATGGATGGCCGTACCAAATGATGGCTCATACAATACTGCTAACGAACAAATTACATTTTCAAATGATGAAGCATGGGACTTTCCTCGAGGCTCAGTCCTAATTAAACATTTTGCGGTTGGTGGACAACGACTTGAAACACGATTTGAAGTTAAGGGTGACGATGACGTATATTACTATTTAACGTATAAGTGGAATAGTGCTCAAACAGATGCAACGCTATTAAATGCTGCTGTTGATGAAGACGTCGTTGTGAACGGTGTTACCCAGTCTTGGCATTACCCAAGTAGAAACGAGTGTGTGTCTTGTCATTTTCCTCAAAATGGGAGTGTTCTAGGTCCAAAAACAAGAAATCTTAATAAGCCTATCCTATACCCTAGTTCGGGAATTACGATGAACCAACTCGTTAATTTTAGTGAGCTCGGACTCATAACTGAAACGATTACTGACGCCAATGTTAGTAGTTATTCAGCCGTAGCTGCAAAAGACGATTTAAGCGCTTCTCTTGAAGATAGAGCGAGATCTTATATCGATGTCAACTGTTCAAGTTGTCACAACCCAACAGTAGATAATATAGCGATGTTTGACGCTCGTTATACAACGCCTATAGGAAATCAAAATATTATTTATGGTGCTGTTGTTTATGATGAGGGCTTGAACGATCCTAAGGTGATTATTCCTCAAGATGTTGCAAATTCAATGGCTCATTTTAGAATGAATTCTACACAAACTGGTATTGAAATGCCACCTATAGCAAAAGATGTGGTTGATACGGCAGGTGTTCAATTAATTGAAGATTGGATTAATAGTCTTACGCCAACAACGTCTTCTCCACCAGTAGCTTTGTTTTCAGCGTCTACAGTAAATGGAACTGCACCTTTGAGTGTTGATTTCGATGCATCTGCTTCATTTGATGCTGATGGCGACACACTAACGTATTCTTGGGATTTTGGAGATGGCAATACAGCTTCAGGAGTTACGACTAGTCATGTGTATACTAACGTTGCTGCTTATACGGCAACTTTAATTGTCAGTGATGGTCTACAATCTGACCAAGCAACAACTTCAATTGCAGTGAACAATAGTAATCCTGGTGGAAACGCAGTTGCTTTCACTGATGGAACGTCCCTTCTTGGTCAAGACAATTTTAGTGGCTTACCTATGGGAGTCATCGATATGAACGGCGATGGAAAAGATGATATTGTACAGTTTAATAATGCTAAAAGTCTCCGTATCCAATATCAAAATGGCGCTGGACAACCGTTTACAAGCTTCAATCACGGTAATGTAAGTAACCAAAACCAATGGGGAACTGCCATTGCTGACTTTGATCATAATGGATATAATGATGTGATGGCAGGTGGTGCTTATGATAACTTGAAAATTATCAAGAATAATAATGGTAATGACTCCTACTCGCAGTATAATCAACCACAGTCAAGCCTATTCTTGCAAGGTGCAAATTTTGCGGATATCAATAACGATGGTTGGGCTGATATTTTTGCTTGTCATGATGACGCAGAATCAAAAGCATTTCAAAATAATCAGGATGGAACACTCTCTTACAATCAAGATTTAATACGGACTTTTACAACGCCGTCTAGTGATAATTCAGGAAATTATGCGAGTATGTGGATGGATTATGATAATGATGGTGATCTTGATCTTTATATTTCTAAATGTAGAGGTGGTGTCACCAGCAGTAGTGATCCGCGCCGTTTAAACATGTTATGGCAAAATGATGGCGATAACAATTTTACTGAAGTTGCTGAGCAAGCAAATCTTAAAATAGGAGCTCAAACCTGGTTATCTGATTTCGGTGATATTGATAATGATGGTGATTTAGATGCGATTATAATAAACCACTATGAAGGTCCTAATTTAATGAGAAACAATGGTGACGGAACCTTTACTGAAATTACTTCAGGTAGTGGCTTATTACCAACTCTAGATTCACAAAATATTACTGGTATTCAAGGGTTCTTTAAAGATTTCAATAATGACGGCTATATAGATTTAATGGTATCAGGAACCAATAGTCACTTCCTTTTCTATAATAATGGGGACGGTACGTTTCAGAATGCAATAAATCCATTTAACTCCGATCAAATTCATTCGTTTTCTGTAGGCGATATCAATCATGATGGTTTCTTAGATATTTATGCCGGATATGCTAATGGATTCAATTCACCAACTTCAATAAAAGATAAAATTTGGTTAAATCAAGGAAACTCAAACAACTTTCTTAATATTCAATTAGAAGGAACCGTAAGTAATATAAATGGTATTGGAGCCCGTGTGGAATTATATGGTACTTGGGGGAAACAAATAAGAGATGTTCGTTCGGGAGAAGGCTATGGTTTGGTAAATTCGTTTACGCAACATTTCGGAATTGGCGTTAACACCCAAGTTGATAAAGTGGTCGTTAAATGGCCTTCAGGAATTGTTGATGAAATTCTTAATCCGGAAATTAATCAATTTTTACATATTATTGAAAGTATACCAGCGCCAACATGTTCTGATGGCATTCAAAATGGTGATGAAACTGGTGTTGATTGCGGTGGGTCTTGTCCAGAAGTTTGCCCAACTATAACATGTATTGATATTTCTATTACATTAGATAATTATCCAGGAGAAACAAGCTGGTCTATTCAAGACAGCTCTGGCGCTACTGTTGCTTCCGGTGGCACATATGGTAGTGAACCAAATGGCTCTACGATCAATATTGAAGTGTGCCTTGCTGATGGTTGCTATGACTTTATCATTAATGATGTTTACGGAGATGGCATTTGCTGTGGATTTGGCGATGGATCATATACTGTAACTGCTAATGGATTAACAGTTGCTTCTGGTGGAAACTTTGGAAGCTCTGAGACCACTAATTTCTGCTTGAGTGGAGATCCAATAGTGTATACCTATAATAACAACGTTTGGTCACCAAGTGACCCAAATAACGTATCTAGAAATATCGATACTATTGTAGTCGAAGCTGGTGAAGCTGTAATTTCTATGAATACCGCAATTGATGTTATAACAGTTGAAGCTGGTGCAGCATTAAGAATCAACTCAGGTGTTATATTATCAGCTAACACAACAACTTTAAAATCAACATCTTTGTTATATTCAAGTGTAATTGCCGATGGAACAGTTGAAGGCCTAGTGAAATATGAGCGCTTTGTTAATGCTAATTCGGGCGGTAATGACTTAATTTCACCACCACTTTCTGGGGAAACATGGGCAAACTTTTTATTATCTGAGACGAATGCAACAGATATATTAAATGATGGTAACAACAATCCTAGAACCTATTTATTTGGACCTTTTGATAAAGATGCTGAGTGGTATGTGACTTATACGGACGACGTAACGACAACGTTACAAAGTGGTACGGGTTATAGAGCTGCTACAGTGAACGGTACAACATTAACTTTTACAGGTACGATAGTAACCACATCTGTCAATGTGGATATTAGAAATTATGGAACCAATTACGCAGACTGGAACTTAATCGGTAATCCTTATCCATCATACATTAGTATTGCAGATTTCCTTAACTATGAAATAGAACCAAACGTAAAAAATATTGATATTTTACAGGATGCTTCTGGAATATATGGTTACGATGGCCTTGCATCTGATGGTTGGGATGTCATTACATTAGCAAATGCTGGTAATAGGTTTATGGCACCTGGACAAGGGTTTCTCGTTTCGGCAGATGTGATGCACATAGATAATTATGATATTATTTTTGATACATCCATTCAAGCAACAGGTTCTGATGATGATTTCATCGCTGGTCGTAATACCAATGACTTAACCTTTTTGAAACTTAATGCGAGTACAGCTAACAAAACGTATACCACCGAATTCTATTTTAACGATAATGCAAGTTTAGGTTTAGACCTTGGATACGACGGTAAAATTTTGGGTGATGTAGCGCCTAACTTTGCACTCTACTCGCATTTAGTGCAAGACAATAACGGACTACCAATAGCCTTGCAAGCTTTAAATCCTTCAGATTTAGAAAATGCAATAATTCCTTTGGGAGTTAATTCAAATCAAGGTGAGCAAATAACCTTTAGTATCAGTGACACTACATTGCCAAGTAATGTTGAAGTGTATTTGGAAGATACTGTAGCTAATACAATTACATTCTTGAATACTGGTGAGTATACAGTTACACCTAATGTAGCGTTGAATGGTACTGGTCGTTTCTATCTTCGCCTCTCATCGTCATCATTAACAGTAGGTAACAATGCGTTAGATGTTATACAAATTTTTACAACCACTAACCCGAAAGCCTTATTTATAAAAGGAGAATTAACTGCTCCTACGACGTTAAATTTATATGATATACGAGGTCGTTTAGTATTGAATACGTCATTAAATCACTCAGAAGTATTGAACACCGTTGATATTTCAATGATAGGAAGTGGTGTGTATTTTGTAAAAGTATTTAGTGATAATCAAATCAAAACACAAAAAGTCATAATCAATTAGATTATTAGGTATAATTTGAATAGAAAAAAGCAAGCTGTAATAATACGCTTGCTTTTTTTGATTCATCTTGTAAAAGATGGTCGCAATTTTTTTTAGAGCTATTGTTTTAGGCTCTTTATAGTTATTGCAATTTCTTATAGGCATATTATAAATACAGTAAATAATAAAGGAAACTATTGAGGGTAAACCGTAAATATTTGAACATTCTATAATTCATAATCTTTCCACACAAATTACTCATATACGGTTATTGTTTTACGACATCGTGAAATCGAAGATTCAGCGAAACTAATCTCGCAAGTTTGGTTTAAGCTTTCCTCCTACATCGTCGCATAAAGTGTGTATACTCGTTCCAATCTAATATTAAAAAAACAGGTGTTCGTGAACCTTATAAACTAAATGTTATGAACCAAGAAGATCATATATAAACGACCTTTTTATTTACCAGTCTCTAAAACCTCAGGACCCAAACGATTTTTACTCAAATGCGGTATACCATCTTTGATCCAAAGAGGTGCTGGATCACCTTTGAGATAATAATCAAAATACTGCTTCATACGAATCTGAAAATCCTTTTGGTTGGCTTCAACCTGCAAATGATGTGGTTCTCCTGGGTAAGACAATAGAATCACTTCTTTACCCAATCGTCTGGCTGCCGAATAATACTCTAATCCTTGATTCCAATCTACGGCACCATCACTAGTCCCATGAAGAATAAGAAAAGGTGTTGTAATCTTCTCTGCATGATGCAAAGGCGATTGACTGCGATAGAGCTCCATGTTTTCCCATGGACTTACGCCCATTCGTCCTTGTGACCATTCTAGAAGTGGTCCATTTGAAAATCCTGCACGCTTATAATTTACGTTGTACATACTAATCAAATTGGTTAATGGTGCACCAGTCACTACAGCGGCAAACATATCTGTTTGTGTTACTATAAAAGACGATTCGTAACCTCCCCAACTATGCCCTTGGATGCCAACTTTAGCTGGATCAGCATAACCAAGTTTAATCACTTCTTTAACAGCACTCGTCACATCATCTAAAGCTGACGATCCTGGCAAACCTATATCATAAACGATGTCTGGCATCAATACCAAATAGCCATTACTAGCATAGGTAGACATGTGTGGTCTATCATCATAGGTTGGCATTGAATATAAGTGGTGTCGCTGTGACATTTTCTCATAGAAATACACAATCATTGGATAGGTCTTCTTAGAATCGTAATCTGCAGGCAAAGCCAAGGTTGCTTGTAACTTATGTCCTCGCTCGTCAGTATAATCCACTAATACGCGTTTTCCCCATTTATAATCGGATTGCTGTGGATTGGCATTTGTGATTTTTTTAGGTTTTGCAAAGGTCAAATCTGATACCCAATAATCTGGGAAGTCAACAAACGTTTGTAGAGTATACATAATTTTATTGGCGAGCTTTGCTTTGGTTGCTCTTCCCATCATTTTATCTTCATAACGCAAAACACGTGGCTTCTCGCCTACCATGACTTCATAGTAACCTGATTTCTTTGTTTTATCTCCATAAGCGTATAACAATAAGGGTTGTGTTAAATCAAAGGTTTTAGCTTCAGGATCTAATTGCACCAACCTAAAACGGATGCTGCCTTCATTCCCGAGGCCTTGCGTTAGATTTGCTGAAACTTCAGAATTTAGTCCAATGGTCCATAAATCATACTTGTGATTAAGGATTAATGTCTCGCCATCTTTAGACCATCCAGCGACACCATACGTGCGTTTTTCTACAGGTTTGTCATCATCTTCATCTATAAAACTGATTCCTGTTCTGTCTGTGAGATTCGTCAGTTTTCCAGTCCTAAAATTATAAGCCATAACAACGCCATCTCTAGAGAACAATTCCCAATGACCATCAGGAGACATGCCCATGTTTCTATACACGCGTTCTGCTATTAAGGTTTTGACGCCTGTATTGGTATTGATACTGTACAAGTCTTCATAACCTCCAGGGATATTCACATTTTTACGATATAAGGTATCTACACTTCCAACAGCCCAATCATTTTTTTCATTAGTGTAGACTGCTGGCATATCGTCATTTTCTAATTGTATAAATCCTTTAGTCTCAAGATTTAATACGGAAGCAAATGTTGCCTTACGATCACCTTTAGCTTGAACCATTTGACGCGATTGTAAGCGTTCATCTTTCCAGTGCCAAACATCTACATTAGCTTTAAGAGAATCTTCTTCTTTTAATTTGGTTTGTTGCTCCTTAACACCATGATATAGTTTTGTACCAGATTCATTCCATGTTAAGTTACCATACTCACTAATCACCATATTTTTAGGAAATTTAGCATCGTCTTCTGGTGCATACGTAGACTGTATGCCAAGTGTGGTCATTCCAGGAACCAGGTTTGACGTCCAATACATGGTGTTGTCACGTTCTATAGTATCCTCTTCTTTTGTACCAAACAGCACAGCAATTTGATTGTTTTTTGTATTCCATGTCATTTGAGAATATGTAAAACTTCCGGTGTGTAATGGCCATGTTCGTAAGTTACTAAGATCAATGACGTACATACCATTACCATTATCTCCATCAGCATCCACCACATAAGAAAATAGTGTGCCTTCTTTATTAAACGCGTAGTTTGAAACGTTACCAATATTGAGTGTTTGATCACCTTGCAAATCCTTAAGTAACAAATCACTTCCTTTATGATCTGCCTTTTTATCGCTACGGTTTTTATGAATAGCAATAAACTTAGACGTTTTTGAAAAACTGAATGCTCTAACACTTGTCACCTCTGAAACGTTATTAGTTTCAACGTTTAGAATTTGAAGATCACTTAAGACTGGCTTTTTGGATTTCTTAAGCTTTTCAGCGACTTCTTTTGCTGGATCCACTAAATATCCTAACCATTTACTATCCTCAGAAAAAGAAACGCTTTTCCCATTTATGACGGTGCGAAGCGTGTCGCCATCAATGTTGCGAATGTGTAATATGGCATCACCTTCATTGGGTTCATAAGCATAGGTAATGACTCTTCCATTGGGAGATATGACTGTTTGTCTAATTTTGTTCCATTGCGCGTAATCCTCTAATTTTAAAGGTTTTTTTGCTTGACCAAAACTTATTTGGGTACAAATGAATAAAACAAAAATTGATGTTAAAAAGCGATAATTTAAGAATGTTTTCATGTATAATTGGTTCTGTGAATTCTATCCAAATATACCTTTATTTAATGCGATTTGAAACTCTTGGTTATTAGAATATTGAATTACGACTTTCCGACTATTTTCACTAACCCTGAAGTTATCCCGAATCAAGTTCGGGACAGGCAGTACACAAGAATAGTTTAGGACACTTTTAATAGTTAATAATCCAGTGGATGATTACATAATTAAAACAAAACATAAGTTCTCATAAGCATCTAACCTACAATTTGTTTTCAAACCAGAGGTTCACGAATTCGATTAAATTAATAAATAGGACTGGAGTAAATGAACACATCCTCAAGATTTTCTTATTTGTAGAGTATATAATATATCCCAGAAACAATTGTCTTTTTGCGAATATGTACTATGTATTGCACTAGAAAAGTCGTGTTTCGCAGCTTTGATGTACAACATATGTATCTATAAGTTATTTACAACACGCGATAGTTTTATAAAATCAAAATGCATTGCCGCGGCATCAACTCGCAGATTTATACATACATGACATTAGCACAGTCTATTTACTTAAATCGGTATAAAACAGATACACAACTTGTTATAATGAATAAAATCGCTCCTAATTTAGATTTATTTAATCCCTAAATTTTGATTATGTAAATATTAAGACTATCTTCCTATTTCAATTATTCACTTTATAGATACTCCTAAATCTTAGTTAAAGATCTCCCCAATCTAATTGATAACCTTTTTTATTTGAATTACAACTAACAAGTTGCCTGTATTTTCATAGACGTCACGAGAACTTGTTAATGGATTTCAATTAAATTTTGACCAAATTATTTTGTAATTTCTTAAAACCAACTGATATGAAACGAGCATTATTCTCCAAGAACTTTATTTTATTCAAAATAAATTTCTTTAAATCTTTTTTATTCTCCATCTTTTTTATTTCTTCTTTAATTAGTTCAGACGCATACGGTCAAGTCACCGTTATCAAGTTTGATAACAACCCTGGCATTGTTTCAAATGAAGGGATTACTGGTAATATTGGTGTTTCGTTTGGTTCTTTTCTTCCGGGATCGGGATTCGTATCCAGTGTCGGATGTGGCAATGAATATATTGTTAACGGAATGCAAACTAATGGTGGTTGGCTCACAGGCAGTTTCAATACAACTGGGCACACCAGTCTTTCACTAACTTTTGGGCACGCCAATTTTCCGAATGGACCAGGTGGAAACAAACAAGTGCAGTATAGTTTGAATGGAGGTACATGGACTAATCTTGGAGGTCCTTACACGATACCGACTACTAATGGTTGTGATTTCTCGAATCAAACCCGAGGTCTTCCAGCGGTATTGGAAAACCAAACAAATGTCCGTCTTAGATTTTTAAATACAGGTTCATTTGGATCTGGCGGAAATAGAATTCGGCTGATAACGGTAACGGGAATTGGTCCTGGTGGATGTCCAGACAGCGATGGCGACGGTGTTTGTGATAACGATGATAACTGTCCTACTACTGCCAATCCAGCGCAATTGGATACTGATGGAGATGGTCAAGGTGACGCCTGTGACTCTGATGATGACAATGATGGAGTTGCCGATGCAGATGATGGTGCCCCTTTGAATCAATTTATCTGTAGAGATGCGGATGGTGACGGTTGTGATGACTGTTCAAGTGGGACTGTTAACACTGCCAATGATGGAACTGATACAGATGGTGATGGCCTGTGTGATGCTGGTGATCCTGATGATGACAATGACGGAGTTGCCGATGCAGATGAAATAGCTTGTGGTTCTAACCCACTGAGTGCCGGATCCACTTGCGAAGTGTGTGATGGTATAGACAATGACGGAAACGACGGAATCGACGAAGGCTTCACGGACACTGATAGCGATGGTCTCGCAGATTGTGTTGATGCTGACGATGACAATGACGGAGTTGCCGATGCAGATGATGCTGCACCTTTGAATCAATTTATCTGTAGAGATGCAGATGGTGACGGTTGTGATGACTGTTCAAGTGGGACTGTTAACACTGCCAATGATGGAACTGACACAGATGGCGATGGCCTTTGTGATACTGGTGATCCAGACGATGATAATGACGGAGTTGCCGATGCAGATGATGCTGCACCTTTGAATCAATTTATCTGTAGAGATGCGGATGGTGATGGTTGTGATGACTGTTCAAGTGGATCAGATGACACTGCCAATGATGGAACAGATACAGATGGTGATGGCCTCTGTGATACTGGTGATCCTGATGATGATAATGACGGAGTTGCCGATGCAGATGATGCTGCACCTTTAAATCAATTTATCTGCAGAGATGCAGATGGTGACGGTTGTGATGACTGTTCAAGTGGGACTGATAACGTTGCAGATGATGGAACCGATACAGATGGCGATGGCCTTTGTGATGTTGGTGACCCAGACGATGATAATGACGGTGTTGCCGATGCAGATGATGCTGCACCTTTAAATCAATTTATCTGTAGAGATGCGGATGGTGATGGTTGTGATGACTGTTCAAGTGGAACTGATAATACGGCAGATGATGGTACCGATACAGATGGTGATGGCCTTTGTGATGTTGGTGACCCAGACGATGATAATGACGGTGTTGCCGATGTAGATGATGCTAAACCTTTGGACGCATTTATTTGTAGAGATGCTGATGGTGATGGTTGTGATGATTGCTCAAGTGGTTCAGATGATACTGCTAATGATGGCACTGATACCGATGGCGATGGCCTTTGTGATACTGGTGATCCAGA
>Ga0316189_10002000_pt1 | contig 20148 bp, 11 predicted proteins | sample LowCovwburrow_MG_FD_204930 | JGI IMG/M metagenome (GOLD analysis project Ga0316189, IMG submission 204930) | Coastal sediment microbial communities from Maine, United States - Lowes Cove worm burrow | ecosystem: Environmental > Aquatic > Marine > Coastal > Sediment | place: USA: Maine... | reverse complement strand
AAAATCGGCTGCCCACCACAGCCGGTATTTGGCATTAGTGTGTTGTCTTGGTTCGGGGTGCTGCACACCTCTACTTTTCCACCTTTGTGTACACATAGCCAAGCCCAGCCAGATCCGAAGCGAGAACCAGCCGCACTGCTGAATTTATTCTTGAATTCATCAAACGAACCAAAGGCTTCATCAATAGCATCGGCGACGTCGCCCATAGGTTTACCGCCACCATTGGGGGACATTATTTCCCAAAAAAGCGAGTGGTTGTAAAATCCACCGCCATTGTTACGCACTGCGGTATTCGACATATCAAGATTTTTGAGTATATCTTCTATAGACTTACCCGCCAAGTCGGTCCCTTCAATGGCATTATTTAATTTAGTAGTGTAGCCATTATGGTGTTTGGTATGATGAATCTCCATGGTACGTGCGTCGATATGTGGTTCCAATGCATCATAGGCATAGGGTAATTTAGGTAGTTCAAAAGCCATTTTATACTGTTTTTTAGATTAATATTTAGTAACGTTGAAAAGTACGTTTTTTAGCAAACAAATTCCCTTAATAATTTGTTAAGAACTCTGATAGAATCCGTAATTTGTCCAAAAAAGCACGTGCAAGAAGCACCCTTCAAAATATACAATGCATCAGCCGGATCTGGCAAGACACATACGCTCACTAAAGAGTACCTTAAAATAGTTCTTGGCCCAAGTAATCGCTTCAAAAAGATTCTTGCAATAACCTTTACGAACAAGGCGGTCAACGAAATGAAGACCCGCATATTGGACAGCCTCTTTGAATTCGGTAATGTTGATGATTTAGTGGAAGTGCCACCGTTGTTCCATGAGATTCTGAAGGAGCTAGAATTAGATGCTCCTACTCTCCGCCAACGGTCAAAGGAGGCCTTAAAAGAGATTTTGCACAACTATGCTTTTTTCGATATTTCGACCATTGATAAGTTTACACATCGTATCATACGGACTTTTGCAAAAGATCTTAAAATCCCACAAAATTTCGAGGTTGTTCTCGATACTGATTTATTGTTGGACGAAGCTATTGCTCGATTGGTGCATAAAGCGGGAACGGATATAGAGTTAACCAAAGTACTTCTTGATTTTGCTCTTGAAAAGATAGACGACGATAGAAGTTGGGACATCACTTTCGACCTTTTCAAAATGGGGAAACTGATCTTTCGAGAGAACCATACTGCGCATCTAGAGAAACTAAATGGTAAGAGTATCGAAGATTTTTTAGGGTTGAAGAAAATTATTGTAGCTAAAATTAAAAAGGCTGAATTGGATGCTATGGAAAATGCAACATCGGTTCTTGAATCAATCCGAAACGAAGGATTACAAGACGACGATTTTCCGAGACAGACCTTACCAAACCATTTCAAAAAAATTACCCGTAAAGAATTCGAACCTTCAAGGCTGTATGCAAATAAGTTGGAGGAAAATTTAGGAGAAGGCAACATTTTAAAGGCTGGTAAAATACTTCCTTCAAGCGAGTTCGCCGCAAAGCTTTTGCATAGCTACTTAGAGTTAAAGGAGTTGATGTACTATCGTTCTTTCCTAAAAAACGTATATGGCAATATTGTTCCCCTAACCGTTCTGAACGCCATTCAAAAAGAAGTGAAGAACCTGCAGGTCGAACGAGACCAGCTTTCTATATCGGAGTTCAATACGTTAATTTCCAGAGAAATTAAGAACCAGCCTGCACCTTTTATTTACGAGCGTCTGGGTGAAAAATACAGGCACTATTTTATAGACGAATTTCAAGATACGTCTACGCTGCAATGGAACAATTTGATACCATTGGTCGGCAATGCCCTCGAAAGTGAAGATGTCCAGGGCAAACGGGGGTCTGTTTTCTTGGTCGGCGATGCCAAACAGGCTATTTACCGTTGGCGTGGCGGTAGGGCCGAACAGTTTTTGAATCTCGTAGGCATGGAGACCAATCCGTTTGTTATTGCGCCCGAAACACATAACCTGCCTACTAATTTTAGGAGTAATGAAGAGGTTATTAAGTTCAACAACGATTTTTTTACGAACACCAGTATATTTTTAAATAACGCTTTGTACAATGCCATGTTCGTTGAAGGTAATCAACAGCATTACAATGCCAAAAAAGGAGGAACGGTTCAACTCACTTTTATCGAAAAGGGAGAGAAAAATAACAAAAATGAACTTTATTGCGAGGAAGTAGTAGCAACCATTTATAGGGTAGCTGAAAAAAACTATAGGCACGAAGAAATCTGTATTCTCGTAAGGGGTAATAAAGAAGGAGTATTGCTTGCCGATTACTTGACTCAGAGACAGATTCCAACTATTTCATCAGAAAGTCTATTGATCAACAGTAGCGATAAGGTGCGATTTCTTGTTAACCTAATGAGGCATATAGATGACCCAAGGAACGGGGAAATTATATTTGACATACTTTCCTTTTTGTCTAAAGGAATGCAAAATCGACATAGTTTCATACATGATAATCTGAAACGCATTCCGCAGCTTCTAAAAGATGATTTCGGCCTGGAAATTGAAAACTTGAGGCGAATTTCGGTCTATGATGGAATGGAACTGGCTATCAAACAATTTGAACTTGTATCCGATTCCAACGCGTATATTACTTATTTTATGGATGTCGTTTTAGAGGTAGAACAAAAAGAAGGTACGGGCATACAGACATTTTTGAAACATTGGGAAAAGAAAAAAGAGAAGTTGAGTATTACCGCCCCTGAAAATGTTGCGGCAGTGCGAATTATGACAATACACAAGGCAAAGGGACTAGAATTTCCCATAGTTATATTCCCGTTTGCGAACGAGAATATTTACAAGCGAATGGATAAAAAGTTGTGGCTGCCTTTGAATCCCGAAACTTTCAATGGCTTTGAAGAAGTTCTCGTTAATGAAAAGAAGGAGGTGACCGAGTACAGCCACGAAGCGGCACAACGTTTTAACGAAGAAGAACATCGTATGGAACTTGATGCCCTCAATGTGTTATATGTCGCTCTGACCCGAGCCGAAAAGGCATTATACATCATAAGCGAAAAAGACCTGACCTCTAAAGGGGAACACAAAACCGATTTTTATTCCGGGCTATTTATCGACTATCTTAAAAATAAGGGCTTATGGGTGGAAAATGAGTCTGTTTATACTTTTGGTGAATTGGAACGTAAGGCATCGCAAGAGGGTATAACACATCTTGAGAAAATTAATTTTGGCCCTACGTATAAAGACAGGGCGGCTTTTAGAATCTTAACAAAGTCGGGTATGCTTTGGGACACTGCTAGGGAGGACGCGCTATCAAAAGGTAATCGAATACATTTTATATTAGGCTTAATAGAAACAGAAAAAGATATAAACCCTATATTAAGTTTGTTGTTGCGAAACGGCGATATTGTTTCTGAGGAAAGCGACGTATTAAAGGCGAAACTTAAGTCGATATTGCAACATCCTGATTTGAGCATATATTATAAGGAAGGGAATATTGTTAAGAACGAAAGAGAAATTATCACAAAGACAGGCAAGACACTTCGTCCTGATAGAATTGTGCTAAAAGGTAACTATGCGACAATTATCGATTACAAGACGGGCAAACGGAATCCGAAATATAAAGAACAGCTTTATAGCTATGCCGATGCACTTACAGATATGGGATATGGTGTAGATAAGAAAATCATTATATATATTAATGAAGAAATAGTGCCAGAATTTATTTAAAAACTATGTACGGAAAAATAAAAGAACATCTACAGAACGAATTGAACCAAATTAAGGAAGAAGGCCTTTATAAAGAGGAACGTATAATTGTTTCGCCTCAAGATGCAGAAATAAAAATTTTGAACGGTGATAAGGTCATCAATTTTTGCGCGAACAACTATTTGGGCCTGTCATCACACCCTGATGTGGTTCAGGCGGCAAAAGACACACTCGATTCGCATGGTTTCGGCATGTCATCGGTGCGCTTCATTTGCGGAACCCAAGACATTCATAAGCAATTGGAAAAAAAAATTGCTGATTTCTATGGTACTGAGGATACAATTTTGTATGCAGCCGCCTTTGATGCGAACGGAGGAGTTTTTGAACCGTTGCTCTCTTCCGAAGATGCCATTATATCAGATGCCTTGAACCATGCATCAATTATTGACGGGGTACGATTGTGCAAGGCAAAACGATATCGGTATGCTAATAGCGATATGTCAGACCTTGAAAAACAATTGAAACAAGCTGCTGTCGATAGGGCTCGATTTAAGATTATTGTTACCGATGGTGTTTTTTCCATGGACGGTCTGGTAGCACCGTTGGATGAGATATGCGACCTGGCGGAAAAATATGACGCCTTGGTCATGATAGACGAATGCCATGCCACAGGTTTTATAGGAAAAACGGGCCGTGGTACTTTAGAAAAAAAGAACGTAATGGGCCGAATAGACATTATTACGGGTACTTTGGGAAAAGCCCTTGGCGGCGCAATGGGGGGTTATACTACTGGGAAGAAAGAAATAATTGAGATTTTAAGGCAACGATCTCGACCATACCTATTTTCAAACTCCTTGGCCCCTGTTATAGTCGGCGCTTCAATAAAGGTCTTTGAACTTTTAGAAAAGGATACCTCACTACGTGATAAACTGCAAAAAAACACAGAATATTTTAAGGCAGGCATAAAAAAGGCTGGGTTCGATATCATTGACGGTGAGTCTGCTATAGTACCGGTCATGTTATATGATGCTAAGCTGGCTCAAGAAATGGCCCGTCGGCTATTGGAAAAAGGAATTTATGTCATCGGGTTCTTTTATCCCGTGGTGCCAAAAGGCAAAGCAAGAATACGTGTGCAGTTGTCGGCCGCCCATGAAATTGAGCATCTAAACCAAGCAATCGATGCTTTCATTGAGGTGGGAAAGACTTTAAAAATCGTTTAAAACGGTTATTTAATCTATATAATACGTTAAAAAAAATGCAAAATTGATTTTGTTAATAATAATTAACAACTTACATTTGCTGCTAATAAACACTTAAACTTAAAAATTTGAACATGAAACATCTTAGCAAATTATTGGTTGTTGCCCTTCTTATCGTAGGCGTTAATAACATACAAGCGCAAGACGAGAATAACCCTTGGCAGGTCAGTTTTGGGGTTAATGCTATCGATACCTACCCTACCGGCGATGACGGTGGTTTCGGCAGCCAGCTCTTTAATGCGACAGATCACTGGAACATTCTTCCTTCTATCTCCTACATTGGTATATCGAAATCTATTGGTAACGGGTTTGCTATCGGTGCCAGAGGTTCTTTAAACAAAATTTCCAAAGTGGGTGATGTTAGTGTTGACGACCTTTCGCATTACGCTTTAGATGCTACACTTAAGTATAATTTCTTAAAAGAAACAGTAATCGATCCGTTTATTGAAGTAGGTGGTGGTTACACTTGGGTAGATGAAATTGGTGCCGGTACCGTTAACGGCGGTGTTGGTGTCAACTTTTGGTTTACCGAAAACATCGGTCTTACTGTACAGATGGGTTATAAGCACGCATTCGAAGATTATGGTGTGAAGCACTGGCAACATTTGGCCGGTCTTGCTATTAAGTTCGGTGGTACGGATACTGACGGAGATGGTATATACGATAAAGACGATGCTTGTCCAGAAGTTGCTGGTCTAGAAGCCTTCAACGGATGCCCGGATTCGGATGGTGATGGAATCGAAGACAGCAAAGATGCTTGTCCGAACGAAGCTGGTTCAGCAGAAATGAACGGATGTCCTGATGCTGACGGTGACGGTGTAGCCGATAAAGATGATAAATGCCCTAACGAAGCTGGTTTGGCTAGCTTAGCAGGTTGTCCTGATGCAGATGGTGATGGTATTGCCGATGGCGACGATGAGTGTCCTAACGAAGCTGGTCCTGCCGAAAATAATGGCTGTCCTTGGCCTGATAAAGATGGCGACGGCGTATTGGATAAAGATGACCTTTGCCCTGACGTTCCTGGAACAGCTGCTAACAAAGGTTGCCCTGAGGTAACTGAAGCAGTTAGAAAAACCTTGAACGATTATGCTAAAACTATCTTGTTCGACACAGGCAAGGCTACAATCAAGTTTGAATCTGGTGAAATATTGCAGAACATTGCTGACATTCTTAAAGAATACTCATACGCAAACTTTAATGTCGAGGGTCATACCGATAGTGTTGGTAGCGAAAAGTTAAACCAGAAACTATCTGAAGAAAGAGCTCAGTCCGTAGTAGATTATTTGGTCGAAAACGGTATTGACCGTTCACGATTGAAACCAGCTGGTTATGGTGAATCTAAGCCATTGATGCCGAACACTACAAGAGACGGTAGAAACAGAAACCGTAGGGTTGAAATCAACTTGATTAGAAACTAAGTTTTTATAACATTCAAATTAGTAAAAGCCTTGGCGTAATCGTCAGGGCTTTTTTTTATTTTTAGTCATGCAAACATTTTTAGAGGAGGTCTTACGAAAAGTTTGTCAGAAGCACGACGCGCTAGAAGACCTTGTTTTTGTTCTACCTAGCAAACGAGCTGGAACTTTTCTAAGAAAGGCAATAGCCGAAATCGCCGAAAAAACATTCTTCGCACCGGAAATACTTAGTATCGAAAGTTTTATCGAAAAAATATCGGGCTTGGCTTATGCTACGGGTACTCAACAACTATTTACCCTTTACCACGCCTATTTGGCGCAAGAACCTAAGGGGAAAGATGATTTTTTTACCTTTTCTAAATGGGCCCGAACATTATTACAAGACTTTAATGAAATCGATCGCTATTTGGTAGACGCAAACGAACTTTTTTCAAACTTGGCTGCAATTCAGGAAATCAATCATTGGTCTCTACAGAATGGTAAGACCAAGATGATGGAAGATTACTTGCGCTTCTGGAATAAGCTTGAACCTTTATACCATTCCTTTACTAGTTCTTTAGTGGAACTAGGGTTGGGCCATCAAGGTCTGGTATATCGAAAGGCATGCCAAGGTCTAGAAGACTATATGGAACGAAATTCAGAAAAAACGTTCATATTTATAGGATTCAATGCTTTGAATACTGCGGAAAGCCAAATTTTACAATACATACTGGCTATGCCCCAATCAGAAATCTATTGGGATATTGATTCTTATTTCCTCGACGATGCTGTTCACGATGCGGGGTATTTTATAAGACAACATTTAAAAAATTGGACTTATTTTGAACAGAACGAAATGAATGGAGTAAGTAGTAACTACCTTTCAAAAAAGTATATTGAGATTACTGGGATGCCCAAAAATGTTTCGCAAGCAAAGTATACTGGGCAGCTATTATCTAAAATCAACAAAGAGCATCCTGACCGGTTAAAAAGAACGGTAGTTGTGCTAGGTGATGAAACGCTTTTGAATCCTTTATTAAATGCCGTTCCCCAAGAAATATCCGCTGTAAATATTACTATGGGCTATCCGTTGAGCAAAAGCCCTATGGCATCGCTTTTCGATCAGTTTATCGAACTGTACATCAATCGGAATGATGAGGGTTGGTTTTATCACGGTCTTCAAACGTTTTTGACCCACCCATATATTCATATTTTGTTGGGAGACGCTGATGATAATAAAGTTGCCCAAGTTCTAGAAACTATTAAAAGTAAAAATTGGACGTATATCGACGCTGATAAGTTGCTCGGAATTATTGGTGCAGGAGTACCTTCTTCTCTATTATTTTTAAAGGAAGTACCCTCAACCCCAGAGTTCATCGATATTTGTCTTCATATTATCGCTGAATTAAAACTTAAACTTCAGGAACGAGAAGATGCCCTCTCTTTAGAATATTTGTACCGTTTTTATACGCTGTTCAACCAATTATTTGACCTCGTGCAAAAATATACGTTCGTAACCGACCTAAAATCGTTGCAAGGCATCTATAGAGAACTTTTATCGTCTGAAACTTTAGATTTTCAGGGCGAACCATTGGAGGGTTTGCAAATAATGGGCATGTTAGAAAGTCGAAATCTTGATTTTGAAACTGTCATCATCACATCGGTGAACGAAGGTATACTCCCGTCTGGCAAGTCAAATAACTCGTTTATCCCGTTCGATTTGAAAGTTAACTTTGGTCTGCCCACTTACAAAGAAAAGGATGCCGTATACACCTACCATTTTTATAGGCTTTTGCAACGTGCCAAGCACATCTACATTCTTTACAATACGGAACCCGATGTGCTTGGGGGCGGTGAACGGAGTAGATTGATAAGTCAATTGTTGACGGATTCGTACATGCTTCCTAATATTCGAGAAACTATCGCTTCACCAAGCATAATGCCTGTTCTTAAAACTTTGGAATCCATAGAAAAGAACAAGGAACTCCTATTGCTTATTAAAGCTCATGCCAGTAGTGGCTTTTCGCCAACATCATTAAGCAATTATATTCGTAACCCTATTGATTTTTATAAACGCAATCTTTTACGAATCGATGATGTTCTTGAGGTTGAGGAGACCATAGCTTCAAATACTTTCGGCACCATAGTACATGATACGCTTGAAGATTGTTATAAGCCCTTTTTAGGGGAATATCTTAGTGAAGAAAAGCTCTTTGCGGCTAAAAGTAAAATAAAAGATTTAGTAAGGCATCATTTTTCCAAAAGCTATCTTGAGGGAGATATTTCAAGAGGTAAAAATCTGATAGCCTTCAATGTCGTTGTTCGCTATGTTGAAAATTTTATCGACTTGGAGCTCGAGAGCTTAAAGCAACACCAAATCAAGATAATCGGTCTTGAGGAAAAATTGAACGTATCCCTAGACTTCCCCGAAATCGATTATCCCATTTTTCTTAAAGGGAAGCTCGATCGTATCGACGAAATTGACGGTACAATTCGTATTATCGATTATAAAACCGGAAAGGTGACCACTCCGCAAGTCGAAATTGTAGATTGGGACGATATCACAAGGGAATATGATTACAGTAAGGCCTTTCAACTACTCACTTACGCCATTCTCTACAATTCAAAGAATCCGTTTGAAGCTATTGAAGCGGGTATTTTTTCTTTTAAAAATCTAAATTCCGGACTATTAAGGTTCGGAACCAAAGAAAAAAGGGGAAGCCGAAAAAAAGACAATAGCATAACCCAAGACACCTTGCTGCAATTTAATGCGCAACTTAAAAAGCTTATTTTAGAAATCTGTAATCCAAATATTCCTTTTACTGAGAAAGAGGTGTAAAAACGGTCATAAGTATTTCACTATGTGCAAGGCGTATGGTGGCTCTACTTCTTATCGGGTCTGCTCGGTCTAACCTCAATTTTGCTTGGTAACGTTCTCGGGTGCATTTTTAAAAGGTCGACTACTAGTTCACCTATGTCTTCGGGCTGGATTTTCCAAGCATCTTTTGAGTCAGGTTCATTTCCTGCAAAATGGGTGGCTACAGAACCTGGCATTATGGTAGATACTTTGATATCATATTTGCGTAAATCTAACATTGCTGCCTGTGTAAAACCGACAACCCCAAATTTAGTTGCGTTATAGCCGGCCCCTGATGCAAAGAAGTTGGTGCCTGCCAAACTAGCCAAAGTCATATAATATCCTTTTGATTCTTTTAAGGCTTCAACGGTGGCTTTTAAAGTATGAAAAACGCCATTAAGGTTGGTATCGATCATTTGGTGCCAATCGCCTTCTGACATTTGGTCGACGGGCGAAAAATACCCTACTCCTGCATTGGCTAGAACAACATCTAATTGTCCCCATGTATCTAAAATCTTTTTTACGGCGGTTTCCTCATCTCCATATTTGGTCACATCGGAGGCCAATGCTAGCACTTGATCGTCCTTTCCCAGGTCGTTAGCAGCATTTTGAACGGTTTCTATGGTTCGGCCACTGATGGCGACTTTCATGCCTGCCTCTAAAAGCTTGACGGCAACTCCATACCCTATTCCTTTAGAACCTCCTGTTATATAAGCTACTTTATTATGTAAATCTTTCATTTGTTTATTTTTTATGAATGTACTATCTAGCCCCTGAAAAGGAAAGTACAAAGCGTTATAGTTTTCTTAAAACCGCAACAACTACGCAACTTTGATTTGCTAGCCAAACCATTGCATTTTGACCTACATTCTTTACTCTTTTTCTTGTTTAAACGCGAATAGAAACCTATTTTTAGAACTTAACAGGCTATTAATCTAGAACAATTTAGCCTCTATCCAAATCCGTAATAATACGGAAGTTCTAAAAATGACAATGAAGACCAAACTGATAGACGACAACTTTTTGTTGGAGAGCAAGCATGCGCAACGACTTTATTATGAGTATGCCGCTAAAATGCCCATAATCGATTACCACAACCATTTATCGCCAAAAGCCTTGGCTGAAAATACTATTTTCAATTCCATTACACAGGCATGGATTGATGGTGATCACTATAAATGGCGGGCTATGCGCACGCTGGGTATCGATGAGAGATTCATAACCGGAAGTGCAACTGATCAAGACAAGTTTGCTAAATGGGCACATACGGTGCCTTATACCGTACGTAATCCTTTGTACCATTGGACTCATCTAGAGCTTTCGCGCTATTTTCAGATAGACGAAGTACTATCCGATAAAAATGCGCAGTCTGTTTTTAATACAGCTTCCGAAAAACTCAATACGGCTGAATTTAGTTGTCAAAACCTGATTTCAAAAATGAATGTCGAGGTCTTGTGCACCACCGAAGACCCCACAGATAGCCTCGAACACCACCAAGAACTAGCCAAAGGTAACTTCAGCACTAAGGTAAGCACCGCTTTTCGCCCCGATAAGGCAATTTTTATCGAAAGTGACACCTACAATACTTATTTGAATACTTTGGAAGGTGTATCGAATAGTAGTATTTCTACGTATGATGACCTTTGTGATGTCTTGAAGAAACGTATTTCTTTCTTCCATGAAAACGGATGTCGGTTATGTGACCATGGGCTTACCCATCTTTATGCCGAAAACTTCACCGAATCGCAAGTCAAGGCAATCTTCAAAAAACGAAGAGATGGCCATAATGTGACTAAAAAGGAAGCGGCACAATTTCAGAGTGCCTTATTGCTCTTTTTGTCAGAGTCCTATCACGAATTCGGTTGGGTACAGCAGTTTCATTTAGGAGCGCTTCGTAATAATAATACAAGAATGTTGAACGTATTGGGCCCCGATACCGGTTGGGACTCTATTGGCGACTATCCTCAGGCGGAAAGTCTGTCTAAGTTTTTAGACAGGTTAGACGGTAAAGATAAACTCACAAAGACCGTAATTTACAACCTTAACCCCAGCGATAATGCAGTTATGGCCGCCATGATAGGTAATTTCAACGATGGCAGTATTAAGGGAAAGGTACAATGGGGATCTGGCTGGTGGTTTTTAGACCAAAAGGATGGTATGATAGAGCAGATAAATACGCTTTCAAATATGGGTCTAATTAGTTGTTTTATAGGTATGTTGACCGATTCAAGAAGTTTCCTTTCCTTTCCTCGCCATGAATATTTTCGCCGAATTCTTTGCAACCTTTTTGGCAACGACATTCAAAATGGTGAACTACCCAATGATATGCAATGGATAGGCAAACTAATAGAAGATATCTGTTATAACAACGCAAAAGAATATTTTGATTTTTAGCACGAAATCTTCTTGACATCCTCTATATTCGAGGTAGATGTAGATGTAGTGAAAGATTCAACGTTTTTATATTTTGGATAAAATTTGATAGCGAAATTTAGTATTTAACCGCACTCAACCTGATAATTAGTGGAGGCTGACAATGGGAGTTCTAGAACCCCACCTCCCCAAATAAGTGAAAAGTACCTTGGTAGTTATTCAATTGCCTTCAAAATAAATTGTAAATGAAACATTTTTCTAAAGATGTAGATTTAAGGAAGTTTTTTTCGTTAATGATACTTGCTTTGATGGCGACCGTTTTGCTATCCTGTTCGGCGACAAAAAACACAAAGATTCTCTTTTTTGCACACTCCCTTCCAACATCGCATCCTGTTCATAAGGGTATTTTGGTAATGCAAGAAGCTCTTAACAAAAAATCCGGCGGAAAGTTACAGATTAAAGTCTTTCCTGATGGGCAATTGGGATCTGAACGGGAAGCCCTCGAACTTTTGCAGATAGGTAGTATTGCCATGACTAAGGTCAGCGCTTCAGCACTGTCAAATTTTGCACCTGAATATCAAATTACGGTCATTCCATATTTATTTCGTGATAGTGAGCACTTATTCAAAAACCTTGAGGGCGAAGTAGGACAACAGTTATTGGAAAGTGGGACGGAATATCTCTTGCGCGGGGTTTGTTTCTATGATGCCGGCGCTAGAAGCTTCTATACCAAAGACCGGGCAGTTAATTCTCCCGATGACCTTGACGGCCTCAAAGTCAGGGTTCAGAACGACCAGATGTCGGTCGATATGGCCAACACGCTAGGTGCCTCTGCCACACCGATGGCCTTTGGGGAATTATACACTGCTTTACAACAAAACGTAGTAGATGGGGCCGAAAACAACATCCCTTCTTTTGTAAGTTCCAATCATTTTGAAGTATGTAAATATTATATTTTTGATGAACATACCATGGTGCCCGATGTGGTAATCATCGGGACTAAATTCTGGGATTTGCTTACGGAGGAAGAAAAAGGATGGCTAGATACTGCCGCCAAAGAAAGTGTTGCCAAACAAAAACAATTTTGGCAAGAAACAATTGTGGAGAATATGAAAATGCTTAAGGAAGCAGGCGTTCAATTTATTTATCCTGATAAAGAACCTTTCGTTGAAAAGGCGAAACCAGTAATGCAACGGCTAATGGAAGATCCTAGGTTGAAACCCATCATTGACAAAGTAAATTCTAATTAATGGAAAGAATCTATCTAATCTTGAACAGGATTATAGAGACCCTTTTAGTGGTCATTTTTGGATTGTTGGTAATCGATGTAGTTTGGCAAGTAGTGTCACGCTACGTGGTAGGCCAATCGAGTTCGTTTACTGAAGAGTTCGCGCGATTTTCGTTGATTTGGCTGACAGTTTTAGGGGCCGCTTATATCAATGGAAGCAAAGAAGGGCACTTGTCTATGGACTTCCTGTTATCAAAGCTTCCTTCAGATAAAAGGGCTAATAGACAAAAAGTAATCCAAATCTTGATGGCAGTCTTTGCCTTGATTATCATGGTAATAGGTGGAGGTAATTTGGTGTACATCACTTTGACTCTAGGTCAGATTTCATCTGCACTACAGGTCCCCTTAGGATTTGTCTATGCCATTGTTCCCATTTCGGGAGTCATTATCATATTCTTTTCGATATACAATATCAAGAAACTAAATTTTTAAAATGAGCATCGAGACCATTAGTATTGTAGTTCTTTTTTTGAGCTTTATCGTATTGTTAGGCTACGGCGTTCCCGTTGCCTATGCAATTGGTATTTCGACAACATTGACGTTAGTTCTGAATATCACATATTTGCCGGCTACAACGACAGCGGCCCAACGGATGACCACGGGCATTGATAATTTTGCCTTATTGGCCATTCCCTTCTTTATTTTGGCTGGTGAGATCATGAATACGGGGGGTATTGCCAAACGCCTGATCGATTTCGCAAAATCTCTCATAGGTAGCCTACCAGGCGGGTTGGCATTCGTTAACATTATTGCCGCTATGCTCTTTGGGGCCATTTCAGGATCCGCTGTGGCCGCGGCTTCTGCTATAGGTAGCACCCTGACGGATAAAATGGAAAAAGAGGGCTATCCAAGGGAATTCAGTGCCGCAGTTAATATTAGCTCCTCAACTACGGGATTATTGATTCCACCTAGCAACGTGCTGATTATTTTTGCGCTAGCCAGTGGTGGTACGGCGTCCGTAGCCGCGCTTTTTATAGCAGGATATGTACCTGGAATTATGGTAGGGCTTGCCCTAATGATCATGGTCTATGTATATGCCAAACGAAATAAGCTACCAAAGGCTCCTCGAGTCAGTTTCAAAAAATTGTTTATTGACTTTAGAAGGGCTTTTCTGAGCTTGACCTTATTGATTATTGTCGTTGGCGGAATTGTCGTTGGTGTTTTTACGGCCACCGAGGCTGCGGCGATTGCAGTCGTCTATGCGATGCTATTAGGTTTTATAAATAAGGAACTCAAGTTCAGTGATTTTAGACCCTTGCTGTTGCGTAGTGCACGAACAACTGCTATCGTCATGTTTCTTATTGCGACCTCTATGGCCATGTCGTGGCTGTTTTCTTTTGAGGGAATTCCACAAATGTTGACCTCGGCCTTGTTGGACAACGTGAGTAATCCTATTCTCATTTTTCTGATGATCAATATTATTTTGCTAATCGTGGGAACTTTTATGGATATGACACCGGCGGTTTTGATTTTCACTCCTATTTTTCTCCCTGTAGCAATGGCTTTAGGTATGCATCCGGTGCAGTTCGGGATGATAATTGTTCTGAATTTGTGTATTGGGATCTGTACTCCCCCAGTGGGCACCCTGCTCTTTGTTGGAAGTGGTGTGGCTAAAGTTCCCGTAACCAAGGTTATCAAACCGTTATTGCCTTTGCTAGCTGTCATGACGCTGGTACTTATGATTATCACCTATTTTCCCGAACTTTCGCTTTGGTTGCCAAGGGCCTTTGGTTTAATTGATTAGAATTAGAAAATCTGGGGCAATCAATACGGTATTACCTTCCCCATTTCCATGTCAACTTTAAAATCCCCTGCTGGGCCTTCGGTTTTTTTCAGTAGCCTTATTTTCATTTCATGAAATGAAAACCAAATAGTAAAATTAGAATTGCAGTATCTCACATTTCTTATGCTATTTAACCCGTTCATAAGAACCATCCTCAAAAATAACCTGAAAATCGGACTCAAATAAGCGACTTGGCATGTAGTAGTCGGTCGTGATTACTTGCGCGCCAGAAGCCTTTGTCCTTTCGAATCGGCTGTAATCGTTCGTCCGTGCTTCTTTCGTATCGGCATCTGCACGTGTTCTTACCATATAGCCGAGTTTTACAAGGGATTGAATTTTGTCAAAATCGGTGATGGGGTCATTAATGATTCGAAAAGCCGCTTCGGGATTTCCTTCCTCTTTGTTGACGAACAATACTGCCCCTTTGAGGTTTGGGAAATTTTCAAGATAAAGGTCTAGCTTCGTATCGCCTTCATCCAAAACGAAAAGAAATTTCCCTTTTATATTAGCTATCTTGGGCCAACCGTTTTTAAGTACGGCCTCTTCCAAAGTAGCTTTGTTTCCTCTAATTAAATCGGGAGTAATCAATTTTTCTTTAGGTAGAATACTCCTTATTTCGTCATCAAGATTTTTCAAGGCCACTGCGTCGAAAAGCAGGGGCTTTCGCGTATTGGGAATTTCACCATCCTTTGCATTTATCGTAATTATAATCGGGAAATGATCAGCATTCTTATCGGACCAATTTTTCAGTTCCACAAGCGCATCTCTAAAAAGCAACTGATGGCTTCTGAAATCAATTTCTTGCACATGAAAGACTTTAAGGCCAGGTACTTTAAGATTTTCTTCTTCGTCGAATGACAATGACGTATTGCCAGAGGCCCTTACGATATCCAATCCTGCCGGATTGGAATAGTAACCACCTTTGGGATCATGAAAAACGTCAAGTTCTAAATTCCGTAAGCCCAATTCCAATTGATCCGTTAACGGTGGATGCTCATATTGTAAAGACCTCCCCGTTGCCGAATCAAGCTGAAATAGATAATCTAACAATGGTTTTTCAATGGCCACTTTATAGCTGTTATGGCTTCCAATGAGCTGAACGTCATTGAGCATAATTGCCTTTATTTCTTCCTCATCGCTGATTAAATTTTGCCATGTATCGCAAGTGGAAAAGGCCAGAAGCAAAGAAATAAAAGCACAATATATCAATTTCATTTTATTCGGTTTTTCCTGTTTAGGAAACAAGAACATACGGGTAAATTCCGTTTTTTAGGGTATGATATAGATATCTTTAATTGGAATTATCCTAAACTATTATAAAAAAAAATGTCACATTGAGCGCAGTCGAAATGCTTGGGAATACCTAAACAATTCGACTGCGCTCAGAGTGACAAATAGTGCTTTACGTCCTATTGAAAAACCGATACTGACCCGATTTATTTTCGCTTTTAGTACCCTTGGTTCTGTATCAAAAATCCATCCACTCCAGAAGCCCCATCAACTGCACTTTGGGGAATTGGGAACAATCTTTTGTTTACATCGGTATCGGTCTTATCGGTCCAAGAATCTTCATATTTCCCAAAACGAATTTGGTCACTTCTTCTAAAACCTTCCCAGTACAACTCAAAGCCTCGCTCACGGAATAGGATATCTAAATCAATGGCACCTAAAGCGGCGGGAGTCTGATCGGGTCGAGCTGTTCTTGACGTTCTCACCAGGTTTACGTCTGCCAATGCACCGCCATTATCTCCTTTTCTTAATTTCGCTTCGGCCCGCATCAAATAGACTTCCGCCAAACGCATCAACACTATATCAACACTACTAAAGTTGTTACCGTTAGGGGAAGTACGGCTATATTGGTATTTAGCTATACGGTACCCCGTATTATGTAATGAACCCTCGAGGGTAAAGTTAACATCCAACGTATGGTCGACATATCCTACATCCCTATCAGGGCCATTTCCCTTGATTTGTTTACTTGGATATATCCTAACCCCACCATCATCGCAGGTAATAAATGCACCATCATCCCCTTTTCTAGGCCCCCATTGTATTCCGCGCAAAATACCTCGATTCATCTCATAATTTTCAGCAGTAGCACAATAGAAGTTGTTTTCATCATTCAAAGGCGAAAGACCGGTAAGATCAGCTATATCAGCAGGTATTTGTTGGTTTTGCTGAAAGAATCTGGCATCGGCCTCAGCTGGGTCAACATTACCATAAGCATCTACCCAAGTTTGGTAGAAATCTGACGTAATGGCAGGGCCATCAGTACCATCCGAACTTGGATATTCCAGTCTACCCCAAACAGAGCCCGCAATAGACCAATACGTCCAACGGCTATGTTCCCTATTTAAGACACCACGTTGGTCCAACGCAAATATCAGCTCTGCATTGTCGCGGTTTTCGTCATTGAACAGCTCAAAATATTCGGGAGATAGACTATACAGACCTGAGTTAATGATGTTGTCGGTATACGCGATGACCTTATCCATATCTAAAGCTGTAAAATCCGGGGTACCATAGGGATCCCGATAAACTGGCGCATTCAAATATAACCTGGACAAGAAGCCCCAAACTGCTGTCTGGGTCATTCTGCCCGATCCCTTATCGGTATTAATAACGTCAACTACCGATAAAAGTTCACTCTCGATATAGTCAATGGCATTTTGTCCTCTAAGAACCTCTGAAATCTGATTTGACGATTCTTTTTTCAACACAAGGCCCCAACTATCCAAAAGCAACATATTTAAATATGCTCGTAACGCTTTCATCTCGTATAAGGCCCCGGTTGCTTCGGCATTTCCTTCCTCAGATAAAGGGGTCAATACCTCAATGGCGGCCAATGTTCTAGAGATGTTGGTCGTAAGTTCGTTCCAAGAGCTACCCACCAAATCATTGCTCGGTGTAAGGGTATGAGCATGGGTCGCTAAAAATTTACCGCCGTCGAACCAATCCGTTCCGCCACGGTAGGGTAATATGGCTTCATCGGAAGCAATCAGTTGTAAACCATAGTAGTTCGTATGTCTCCAAGTCCAAGAAACATAGCCATAAGCAGGTGCTATAGCACCACTTATTATCTCTGCCTGTCCCCCGAATTCCGATTCATCAAGTCTTTCTTCGTCTAAATCTGTACAATTCCAATTCAATAGGGAAGAGAATGTCAGGATTGTTATTAAAACTCTATTTTTCATTTTGAAACAATTTTTTTATTAGAATGATACGTTTAAGCCGAATAGAAATGTTCTAGGCGATGGATAGGTAAAACGATCGATTCCGAACGTTTGAATGCCATCAATGGTGTTACCCGTATTTACTTCGGGATCAAAGCCAGAATAGTCGGTAATCACAAATAGGTTTTGGCCAGTTATCGAAAACCGGATATTGTTTATCAAATCTCCGAATCCAGCTTTTTGTGTATTTACAGTATACGCCAAAGTGGCGTTGTTCAATCGAAAGTAAGAACCATCTTCTAAATAACGCGTAGACACCTCATTAGAATTGCTTAAGTCTTCATTAGGAAATTCTGTAGCAAAACTGGTGGTATTTAGGTTTCTACTGAGTTGACCTTTACTAAATAATGTCATAGCCGTATGGTTGTAAATCTTATTTCCTGAAACCCCGTTAAAATTCATGCCCAGGGAAAAATCCTTATATCTAAAATTTAAGTTGAAGGCATACAACAGGTCTGGTAATGCGCTGCCGGCTGCGATTCGGTCATTGTCTAAAGATTCGCCGTCAGGAACTACATCTCTGAATTCGTTGAACCCTTCTGCGTTGATACCGAGAAACTCTTTCATATAGAATGTACCTACGGGCTCGTTATTGAGATAGCCATTGATGGTAGCACCTGTTTGACCACCGCCTTGTGCTGCTCCCGTAGTTAGTATGGAATAGGGAGAATTGACGACCTTATTGTCCGTATATGAAATATTACCCCCGATGTTATATGAAAAATCTTTTGTAATATCGCTACTGTAGTCCAATGCAAATTCAATACCGGAGTTTTGAATTTCCATATCGTCAATGTTTGTCCAGAATTTTTCAGTTGGTTGAATAGGATCTATTTTGAAAGCGAACAATACTACATTGCTTGTAACTTTATTAAAATAATCCAAGGAACCTGTCAACCTGTTTTTCAACAAACCGAAATCTAGACCTATGGTAGTTTGGGTAGCAACCTCCCATTGAAGGTCTGGATTATCAGTACGAACGGCCACGGTACCGAAAGGATAATCGTCTAAAGTTGATGCATTCGGATTTAAGGGATAGGTGTCATTATTATTCTTTGAATCAATAAAACTTGCCAAGCTTACTTTACTGTCTATACCGTCTTGGTTACCTGTTTGGCCCCAACTTCCCCTTAACTTAAGATTGCTGAACAAGGTGTTATTGGCCATGAAACTTTCTTCGTGTATATTCCAACCTAATCCGATTGATGGGAAGTACCCGTATTTGTTGTTTTTCCCGAACTTCGAAGAACCATCAGCACGCATGGTTGCGGTTACTAGATACTTACTATCAAACGCATATTGAGCCCTGCCAAAAAAAGACTGTAATTCATTTGTATAAGCTTCGGATTGAAGCGTAGTAGGTAATATTTCAGTGCTGATCTGGTCTTGAAACTTGGGTTCTATACCGTTATTTGCAAACCCCTCTAATTCAAATCTCTTTCGCTCGAAATTCGTTTCTTGATACGAATGACCAGCTAATACTACAAGGTTATGATTGCCATTTTCATAAACATACGTCAATGTATTTTCAATCAAAGTATTGCTATTCGTTGTTGTAATCGAGTTCAAAAATCCATTCTCACTACCCTCTAACAATACATAGGGAAGTTGCTGTTGATCGCGAATTGTGGAAGAATAATCTACACCAAGGTTCAATTTATAGGTCAGTCCTTTTACAATTTCAAAGGAAGGCATAATATTGGCTAGGATACGGTTACTGTTCGCTTCATCTGAGTAAATGCGATTGCGAAGCACGGGATTCAAACGTTCGTCAAGAAAAGTAGGCTCTCCATTAGTGAACACGGGGATGGTGGGATTCAACTGTAACATATCCGACGCGGTAGCTGTGGCGTTTGGTCTTTCGTTTAAGACCCTTGAAGCGGTCATGTTAAAATCAACATTGAAGCGTCCGTCAAAAGCTTTCTGGGTAAGGTTTACCCTGCCGGAATAACGTTTTAGCGAACTATTTTCGAAGGTGCCTTCTTGATCGTCAAGACCCGTTGATATAAAATAAGAAAACTTATCACTAGCGCCACCGCTCATGGAGAAGTTCACATTCTGCGAAATACCGGTTCTCGTTAGCTCGTCCTGCCAATCAGTATTTGCACCCTGATCGTCCAATGTACCCCCGACCGCAGCAACTTGCTGTCTAAATTCTGAAGCACTGAAAACATCCATTTTATTCGAAATCGACGAGATGGCACTGGAAACTGATAAGTTCATCTCCGCCTTACCGGATTTCCCTTTTTTAGTAGTGATCACGACAACTCCGTTA
>Ga0316189_10001999_pt1 | contig 20164 bp, 15 predicted proteins | sample LowCovwburrow_MG_FD_204930 | JGI IMG/M metagenome (GOLD analysis project Ga0316189, IMG submission 204930) | Coastal sediment microbial communities from Maine, United States - Lowes Cove worm burrow | ecosystem: Environmental > Aquatic > Marine > Coastal > Sediment | place: USA: Maine... | reverse complement strand
GACCTCGACCTCGACCTCGACCTCGACCTCGACCTCGACCTCGACCCCTCAGGGAGCCATCAGCGGCGCGACCTTGAACTTCACGTACCCGGCCGTACCGGCGTCGTTGTAGTAGTCGAGCATCTGGATCTTGAAGTAGTTGCCCTCGACCGTACGGACGGCGTAGACGACGTCGCGGGCGGCGAGCGTGTGCGCGTCCATATCGTAGTCGTACCAAAGGTCAAAGGCGTAGCCTGGCTCAGGCTCCATCTCCTCAGGGCCACCCATGACATCGTCGACCGCGTAGCCGTCGGCCGGCGCGACGTCGAGGCCGTCAAAGGGCACACTCTCGACCAGCAAGACCCCAACGTCGCCGCTGCCGCTGCTGCCGCTGTTGCCCTTGACGTTGAAGCGGAGAAAGCCGAGGTCCCACGCTTGCGAGTCGTCGGCGCTGACCGGGCTCACCTCCGTCAACAGCTCGAGGTCGAGGTAGACCCAGCTCGACTCGTCGCGGCCGTCGACGGTGATGGTCGACGAACCGTCGCCGTTGTCGACGACGACCACCGGCGGCCCGTCCTCGCCGGCATCGTCGCCGCTCAGGTCGGGGGTGCACGCGCCGAGCCCGAGCCCGAGCCCGAGGACAAGGCCGAGCGAGCTCAAGGCGCGAAAGGTCCGCCGAGGCGCGGTCAGGGGGCAGGAGAGGTCGATCGTCATCATCGCATCCTTGGTCAGTAGCGGGCGTTTACGCCGCCGTAGAAGCTCCGCGGAGCCAGGGGAATATAGCGGGCATCGCCCGCCCCGAGAATATTGTCGACGCCGATAAAGGCGTCGAAGTAGCGCCAGATCCGCTGGCTGACCCGGAGGTCGATCGTCGCGAAGGGATCGGTGCGGGTGTCCTCCAGCGCCTCCCCGTAGTAGAGCTGGCTGCTGAAGAGCTTGGTCCGCAGGTTGATATGCGTGCCTGTCCGCGGCGGCTTGACGCTGACGACGAGCGACCCCTGGTGGAGCGATCGGCCGGGGAGCGCCTTGTGGAGGATCAGGTCGCGGCTGTCGGTGAGGGTGTAGGACGCGCCGAGCTGGAGGATCTTCTTCGCCCGCGCCGTCGCCGACAGCTCGATCCCCTGGGTCTTGGCGACGCCGATGTTGGCGTAGGTCCAGTTGCCCGTGGCGTCCGAGGTGTCGATGAAGATCAGGTTGCGCAGGCGGTTGTGGAAGGCGGCCGCGCCGACGTCGAGCCAGGGCATGGGATGCCACTCGACCCCGCCAAGACCGCCCCAGGAGGTCTCCGGCTCGAGGTTGGGATCACCGTGGATGATGTAGCCGACCGCCGCGTTGGGGAAGTCGAGGTACATCTCGCGAAAGGTCGGCGCGCGAAAACCACGGCCGTAGCTCGCGCGGAAGGTCCACTTCGGGTGGGGATCGACGCGGAGCGCCAGGCGAGGCATCACGTAGGCGCCGAAGAGGCTGTCGACGTCGACCCGGAGCCCCGGCACTAGCCGCGCCTTGACCTCCTTGTCGGCGATCCGCCACTCGTCCTGGAGGAAGAGGGCGATCCGCTGGCGATCGCGGCGACCTCCGGGCAGCCGCGGCGTCTCGAGAAACTCGACCAGACCCTCGATCCCGGCGCTGAGGCTGTGCCGGCCGATCACGTGGTCGTACTGCGCGAGCGCCTGGATCAGCTGATCGACGGTCTGCTCCAGGGTGTCGAGATCGTCGTCGCCGCGCTGGTCGAGCAGCGCGAGGTCGCTAAAGCGCGAGTAGTGGAGGCGCGTCCGCAGCCGCGCCGGCGCGGACCAGAGGATCTCCGGGGTCAGCGAAGCACCGATGACCCGGGTGAAGTTGCGCCGATCGAAGACCGCGCCGCCCCCCTCCTCGATCACGCCCTGGAGATCGCGCTGCTGGTAGTCGGTGGTCGCCGCGATCTTCACCCCCTCGCGGGGCTCGACGATCGTCCGGTGGCCGACGTTCGCGGTGTAGCCGGCCGGAGAATTGGTGGTCTCGGTCGAGGGGTCGAGGTCAAAGCCGTCGGTCCGGTGAAAGCCGCCGCTCAGCCGAGAACGCCAGCGCTTGCGCATGATCGCGACGAGCCCGCTCGCGTCGACGGTGTTGCGCGAGCCGTAGGCGAAGTGGGCCTCTCCGGCGAGGGGCTTTTCCGCGTCGCGGGTGATCAGGTTGACCACCCCGCCCATCGCGTCTGAACCGTAGAGCACCGAAGCTGGCCCCTTGACCACCTCGACCTGGCGCAGCCCCTCCGAGCTAAAGCGGGTCAGATCGATCACGCCGTTGAGACGACCGGTCGTCCGCAGACCGTCGATAAGGATCAGCGTGTGTTGCGGGTCGAGCCCGAGGAGGCGGATCCCGAGACCTCCAGCGCCGCCGCGGGCCCCTGGGGTGATCTGAACGCCAGGCTGCTCCTCCAGGATCTCGGCGGCGTTCTCCGCCCCGGAGGCCTCGATCTGCTCGCGGGTCACCACCTCGGTGACGACCGAGGTGTCGCCGAGGCTCTCTTCGGTGCGCGACCCGGTGATGACGATCGTCCGCTGCTGCTCGGCACCCCCTTCATCGGCCTCCGACTCCTCGTCGAGCTCCTCTTCGATCGCGCCTGCGGCGTCTGCGGCACGGCGGTCGATTTTGCCCGGATCTTCGATCGCAGCCTGGGCTAGGCGTGGCCCTGACCAACAGGCTAAGATCCCGGCCACGAGCACCCCTCGGGCGCCCCCCCCTAGCAACCTCTCCCGCCCTGAAAACGCGCTCCTTCGGTGCATAAAGCCCCGCTCTATCGATCCACGACCGCTTCTGCTCGGGACCGGCAGGGTGTATACCGCATTAGGAAATGATAATGACATCTGCTTTCACCTGGGGACGAGAGGCGACGCACTCGCTGGCCATCGCCGGGGCGCTCGCGCTCCCTCTTCTCCTCGCCGCCTGCGGAGCGGACGAGGACCCGTCGCTCCCGGTCTGCGACGAGGCCCTGTGCACCGTCGATGATCGCGACGGCGACGGCGACGGCGTCCAGACGACGGTCGTCCACGCCGAGGACGACAAGAAGCCGATCTACTTCAGCTTTGCCGCCCCCGGCCAGGCCCTCAGCGCCGAGGAGATCGACGCTGGCGCCTGGGACCTCGCCTTCGCCCAGACGGAGATCCGGGTCAACGGTGGCACAAACGGCGACGGCGGGGTCGAGGTGACCTGGACCGACGATCTAGGGATCAAGGACGCCGACGCAGCGCCGAGCGACGGCTGGGTCAGCGACACCGACGACGACGTCGCCTTCGCCCAGGACAAGGGCTGGTACCGCTACGACATCCTCAAGCACGTCGTCGAGCCCCGCGACCGCCTCTACTACGTCCGCGCGACCGACGGGCTCGTCTACGCCGTGGAGATGATCAGCTACTACGACCACACCGGCGAGGTCCGCTACCCGACCTTCGACTGGATCGCCCTAGACAGCGAGGGCTAGGAGGCTGTGGTGAAAGTCCCGTGTGCGCTCGCGGACCATCGCTCGAGCGATCGCCCGGGAGCGCTCGCCTAGACGTCGGTCGCCGACAGGACCCTGAGATCGATCGGCACCTTGCTCGCCTCGCCGCCGATCTCCCGGACCAGGCGCGGCACCAAAAACCCGGGCAGCTCGCCGAGGAGCCCGCGGACGAGCGAGAGCGCGCGCGCCTCAGAGACCTCGAAGTGAGCGGCGCCAGCGACCCGATCGAGCAGGTGCAGGTAGTAGGGCAGCACGCCGACGGCGAAGAGCCGCTCGGAGAGCTCGGCCAGGTCCCCGAGGCGATCGTTGACGCCGGCCAGGAGCACGCTTTGGTTGAGCAGGGTGACCCCTGCCGCCCGCAGCGGCGCGATCGCCCTGCCCACCGCGTCGTCGATCTCGCGGGCGTGGTTGATGTGGAAGACGACGATCGTCGGCCACGGCGCGCCACCGAGGAGAGAGACCAGCATCGGCGTGATCCGGCTCGGGATCGTGATCGGCAGGCGGGTGTGGATCCGCAGGCGACGAAGCTGCGGTAGCTCGGACATCGCCTCGATCAGAGCGGCCAGCTGTTCATCCTTGGCGACCAGCGGATCGCCGCCAGAGAGGATCACCTCGGTCACCTCGGGCCTGGCGCGGATGTAGTCGACCACCCGCCGAAGGGCCGCCTCGCCCAGGCCGTGCTCCCCGTAGGGGAAGTGGCGGCGAAAGCAGTAGCGACAATTGATCGCGCAGCCGCCCCGGAGGATCAGGAGCACCCGCGAGCGGTACTTGTGGAGCAGCCCCGGCAGCGCCGCCCCCTGCTCGACCAAAGGATCCGTGACAAAGCCGGGGGCCTCGGCGAACTCGTCGACGATCGGGAGCACCTGGCGCAGCAACGGATCGTCGGGATCGCCCTTGCTCATCCGCGCGGCGAAGGGCCGCGGCACTCGCATCGCGAAGAGCTCGCCCGCGGCGAGCCCTGCGGCGAAGGGCGCCCGGTCGAGCTCGAGATAGTCGAGCAGCTCCCGCGGATCGGTGAACGCGCGGGCGAGCTCCCTCTGCCAGCTCTGGTTCTGGCGAGCGATTTGGATCAGCGGCGCGGTCATCCGGGGGGCTCTCTTCGGCTTCGGCTCGGGCTTGAGCTTCGGCTTGAGCTTCGGCTTCGGCTCATGCTTCGGCTCGGCGGCGGATGGTATCAGAGCCCTCGAGAGGCGACGGTCGCCCTGCGGCGAGTTCGGTCAACTCCAGAAAGAACACGGCTGAGACCGTCCCTAGGGCGATCTATCCCGGGATCTCCGTCGATGACGGCTGGCGAGGACGCTGGATCTCCGCCCCCGCCTGTCATGAGAAGAAGCCGCGAAGCGGAGCACCTCACGGCTGAGCCCTCGATCCCCCCGCTCACCTCAAGCGGAGTCTGCAAGGAAGCTCACCCGCCGGAAAACGCGTACACTCCGGACCCATGCGCAACCTCCGGGATCGAGTCGCAGTCGTCACCGGTGCCGCCAGCGGGATCGGCCGAGCCACCGCCGTCGCCCTCGCCGAGCGCGGCGCCGACCTGGCCCTCACCGACGTCGATGAGGTCGGCCTCCAGCAGACCGCCCGCCTCGTCGAGGGTGCCGGACGCAGGGCGACCACCCACACCGTCGACGTCGCCTCGCGCCCAGCCATGGAGGCGCTCGCCGACGAGGTCATCGACAGCCACGGCCAGGTCAACGTCCTCGTCAACAACGCAGGCGTCTCGGTCTCCGCCCTCTTTGAGGAGCACTCCCTCGAGGACTTTGAGTGGCTCTTCGGGGTCAACTTCTGGGGCGTCGTCTACGGCTGCAAGTTCTTCTTGCCGCACATCAAGGCCGCCGATGAGGGCCATATCGTCAACATCTCGAGCCTCTTCGGGCTCATCGGCCTGCCGACCCAGTCGTCCTACGCCGCCTCCAAGTTCGCGGTCCGCGGCTTCACCGAGTCGCTGCGCACCGAGCTGGCGGAGCACCGGATCGGCGTCACCTCGGTCCACCCCGGCGGGATCAAGACCAACATCGTCAAGAGCTCGCGCTTCACCGAGGTCATCCCCGGACAGAAGGCCAAGCTCGTCGACGGCTTTGAGAAGCGCGGCTGGCCGCCGGAGCTGGTCGCCCGCCGGATCATCGGCGCGATCGAGGGCGACAAGGCGCGGATGCTGGTGGGACCAGAGACCTACGTCACCGACTTCGCCAAGCGCCTGACGCCGACCTACGCCAACCGGCTCTTCGAGCGACTGCGCCTGCGCCTCGGCCTCTGAGCGGAGCTCTCTCCGTCAATTTGTCGCTCCGCGCAGACCGACGCCTACGACCCTGCGACATCCGGCGACGAGGGCCGACGAAGGCCTACGAGGGCTCCTCCCGACGGACGCGCGGCCCCGCCCTGCGGCGAGCGCGACGCGTGGGAGAATTCACGAGGTGTCCAGGTGAGACGACGCGCCGCCGACCAAACCTGCTCCGCTCTATCGATGACCTCAACCGCGCAGACGCGGCGTAGCGTGCTGTTCACGGCGTGACTTGCCCGCCCACGTCCTCCCCCTGCACAGGCTCGGTAAAGCTGCGCTCGGGCGTTCCCATCGCCGCCCTCGCTCTGCATAATCGCGGAGCGATGAACGTACGTCTCCCGATCGCCGACCTCGACCCGAACGCTCCCCTGCTCCCGCCCTATCCGCGCGGCTGGTACACGATCGCCGACTCCGACGACCTCGCGCCGGGCGAGGTCAAGCCGGTCCGCGCCTTCGGCCGCGAGTTCGTGGTCTTCCGCGGTGAGGACGGCGAGGCGCACGTGCTCAACGCTCACTGCCCCCACCTCGGCGCCCACCTCGGCCACGGCAGCAAGGTCTGCGGCAACCGGGTTCGCTGCCCCTTCCACGGCTGGGAGTTCGAGGGCAAGACCGGCGCCTGCACCAAGATCCCGAACGGCGATCCGATCCCGCCGAAGGCCAAGGTCCCCCGCTGGCACGTCGTCGAGCGCTACGGGATGATCATGATCTGGGTCCACGACGAGGGGGGCGAGCCCCTGTGGCCGATCGCCGAGTTCGAGGACTTTGACCTCGCGTGGTCCCCCTGGTCCAAGACCAAGTGGGAGTTCAAGGCGCGGATCCAGGACGTCGGCGAGAACGACTCCGACATCACCCACACGCCGGTGCTCCACACCCTGACCGACTACATCCCCAAGCTGGAGATGAACACCGACGGCCCTGTCTGCGACTGGTCGATGGAGATGAAGGTCAACCCGAGCGCTTTCGGCGTGCCCAAGCTGCCGCGCCTCTACAAGCTCCTCAAGGTGCCGGAGCTCTTGCAGACCAAGATCGAGATCCGCCGCTCCGGCTTCAGCCTCGGGCTTATCCGGCAAAAGACGCTCCTCGCCCGCGGGGTGACGATGCGCTCGCAGAGCCTCTGCTCGACGACGCCGATCGACGAGCACCACGTCCGCTTCGTCGTCCGCCACCGGATAGGCAAGATCCCGACCAAGGCGATGACGCGCTTCGCCCTCCGCCGCTACGCCAAGATCTTCGACGAGATCTTCGACGAGGACGTCCAGATCTGGAAACACAAGGTCTACCGCATGCGGCCGACCGCCAGCAAAGGTGACTGGGCGGTGATGAAGTTCCGCAAGTGGGCCCGGCAGTTCTACGCCGAGGGCGTGTACGAGGACGCGCTGCGCCGCGAAGAGGACCTGCGCAAGCTCGGCGCCCTGCCCTGAGCACCCGAGCGCCCGCTCCTTCGCTCGCCCGCTCCCGGTCTGTCGGCGCGGGCGTTGCCACGGGCCTCTTGCCGCGGGCCTCTTGCCACGGGCCCCTTGCCACGGGCCTAGCCCTCGGTGACCCGATGCCCCCCTTCGCCGTCGAGCGCGAGCGTCCGCTCGCAGCCGATCCTCTCGAGGAAGTCGTGATCATGGCTGGCGATGACAAGTCCTCCGGGCCAGGCAGCGAGCGCCTCTGCGAGCGCTCTGACCCCGACAAAGTCGAGGCTGTAGGTCGGCTCATCGAGGACCAGCAGCTCCGGCGCCGGTGAGCGTTGGAGGATGCAGATCAGGGCAGCGCGCACCCGCTCGCCGGGGCTCAAAGATCGCAGCGGCCGCTCGGCGAGGGCGAGCGGGAAGCGGTGGGCGACCAAGAGCTCCGCCGCCGACTCCCTGGAGCGCTCGCCCCCCCCCGCGCAGAGCTGGACGAGCAGGCTCTCCTCGCACATCCAATCCGTCGCCCCCTGAGCGATCACGCCCACGCGCCCGCCCAGGACCCGCACCTCGCCGGTCGTCGGTCTTCGCTGACCGAGCATGATCTGCAGCAAGCTGGTCTTCCCCGCTCCGTTCGGGCCGATGATCCCGAGACGAGCGCGGCCGAGCGCGAGGTCGATCCCGGCGAAGAGCGAGCGCTCGCCGACCCCCTCGCCGACCCTCTGCCCGACCCCGTCCAGGCGGATGAGCGGACGACCATCGTCGTCGGTGAGCGTCGGCATCAGCAGCTCTAGCGGCAGCTTGACCGCCAACGCTCGCCGCGTCGCCAGGGCCCAGAGACGGACCCCGGAGATCCTCTCCTCGCGGATCTTCGCCGCCCGGCCCTGGCTCTCCTGGGCGTCGCTCCGCTTCTGGTTGAGGCGCGCGCGCGAGGTCCGTCGCCGGAGCTCGTGGAGCCGACCGACGTTCTTCTTGCGCCGCCGCCGCTGGAGCACCCGGACGTTGTGGGCCTCCTTGGCGGCGAGGTGGTTTAGGTGATGGACATAGCGTCGTTGACGCTCATCATCCTCCCGCTCTAGCACCTCCTGGATCTCCGCGAACGAGCCGGGGATGTAGCGGCAGCCCGACTCCGCGAGAACGAAGAAGTGCTGAAAGGAGCTGAGCAGGCGGCGGTCATGGGAGATCACGACTAGCCCCCCAGACCAGGTCGGCAACCAGCTCAGCAGCCAGGCGAGCCCCGCCGCGTCGAGGTCCTCCGTCGGCTCGTCGACGAGGAGGAGGTCGGGCCGCTCGAGCAGCGCGACGAGGAGATGGATCTTCCGCATCTCCCCGCGACTTAGCGAGGATGACGCGGTGGGTGACGCGGTGGATGACGCGGTGGATGACGCGGTGGATGACGCGGAGCCCAACGAGAAGGTCGACGAGTGGACCGATACTTCGGGCGATGTTCCAGACGATGAACCCGCAAAGGCCGTCGCCTGGAGAAGCTCACCGAGAGACCGGAGGCCGGCGGCCGCCGACGCCCGCAAGAGCGCCCGCGCAAACTCAGGATCATCGCCGGCGCGGGCCAAAAGACCCACAAGGAGCCCCTCCGGGTCGCCCAGGCGCGGGTCCTGCGGGATCCTGTGCACCTCCGCGGCGAGGCTCACCTCACCGCGCGCGGCGGTGGCCTGCCCAGCGAGCACCTGGAGCAGCGTCGACTTGCCGCCGCCGTTGCGGCCGATCAGGGCGACCCGCTCGCGGCCGAGGGTCATCGTCAGGCCGCGGACTAGCGGCCTCCCCTCCGCGGTGTCGAGGTCGAGACCGCGGACCCGGAGCAGACACTCGCGGGTCTTCGTCGTTCTCGCCGTAGGAGCGCGAGGGGGCGCTTCGCCGCCCATCGCTCGGACAGGTTGAGGAGCTCGCTCGTGCAACTCTTCTGTGGAATATGTAGGCATCGTCGGTCGGGCTCCCGCCCGTGGTTTTGCTGTGGCCATCGCGGCCGTAGGTCGTCCCGTGCTCGGTGTTGGCGCCCCTGGAGTCCCGCTCATCGCCGCAACCCCTCACATTCACGCTCGATCCTCGCGACCACGTGGGGCTCCCCCTCGATCGTCAGATAGAGCCCGCGCTCCGCAGACTCCTCCGCGCTCACCCGACACTTCGCGTAGAGCTCGGCGAAGATCGCCGCGCCGTAGGGCACGAAGATCCGTGCGCTCCGATCCCGCGCCCGGGCGGCGGCGACCAGCCGACAGCGCAGCTCGGCCACCGCCCCCGAAGAGCGCGAGCTAAGGGCGACGAAGGGGCGTCCTCGCGAGAGCGCGAGCAGCCGCCCCTGCGGGAGGGGCGAGGCGAGCCTGTCGGTCTTGTTGTAGACATAGAGGCGCGGCGTCTCCCCCGCCCCGAGCATGGCCAGCTGAGCCTCGGTCGTCTCGACGTGCATCTCCAGCTCGGGGTCGCTCGCGTCGACGACGACCACCACCAAGGAGGCCTCGGAGATCTCCGCGAGCGTCGACTGAAAGCTCGCGAGCAGGCGCTCCGGGAGGCGGCGAATAAAGCCCACGGTGTCGCTGATCAGGACGTCGCCCCCGTGCCGAGCGAGGGCCCGCGAGGTCGTGTCGAGGGTCTCGAAGGGCGCGTCCCGGGCTGAGAGTTCGGCCGCGGTCAGGGCGTTCATCAGCGAGGTCTTGCCGGCGTTGGTGTAGCCGACCAGGACGATCCGCTGACAGCCCTCCCGCCCCTTGCGCTGGGTCTCTCCCGCCCGACGCAGGCGCCCGAAGGCCTTGCGCAGCTCCGCCAAGCGTCCGTCGAGCCGCCGCGCCAGCAGCTCTGACGCTGTCTCTCCGGGACCGCGGGCGCTCATCACCCCACCCGCCTGCTGATCCATGTCCAGGCCGAGGCCGTGAATCCGCGGGCGGAGGTACTCGAGGTGGGCGATCTCCACCTGGATCCTCGCCTGCTGGGTCTTGGCGTTGCGATGGAAGACGTTCAGGATCACCGCCTCTCGGTCGCACACCGAGAAGCCGCTCATGTCCTCGAGGTTTCGCAGCTGGGACGGGCTGAGCTCCGCGTCGACCACCACAAGCTCGGCGCCGCAGGCCCGGGCTCGCTCGGCGATCGCCTCGGAGACGCCGCGCCCGAGGTAGGTCCGCGGATCGGGCCTCTTGCGCTCGTAGGTCTCGTACCCGACGACCTCATCCCCCTGAGCCTTGACCAGGCCTACGATCTCCGCGAGCTGGGCCTCGGCCTCGAGCGCCGATCGTCGCGCCCCGACCGAGACGACATAGCAGGGGTTGCTAGCCTCTGCAGCCGCGCCTTTGCCCCCTCTGCGGTCGGACCACTCGGCGACAAGCTCCTCCCAACGGCCGTCATCGGCGAGCGGCGCCTCCTCGTGCTCTTCAATGGACTTCGAATGAAAATGCAAAATGATCTCTCCTTCACGCGACCCTCCCAGCACACGCGCAAACCAATGCGGCGAGCTCGGCGGGGCGCTCAGCTACAGGCACTGAAGGTCCGTGCTCAACGTCGACGGCGAATCAACACACTCCGCGCTCCACCCATGATCCGCCGCGCGGGCGAATACCATGAGTTGAGCGACCCCCCAACCGCAACGCGGCGACGACATAGCGCCGTCAGAGGGGCCCCTCCTAGACCTATCCACAGGCCCTTCGAAAGGCATGGGAAGAGGTTCGGACGAGCGCGTCGATGTCGTGCACGACCCCTCGGCGTCGACGCAGAGCAGCTACTCGCTGGCCTGCAGGCGCCAAAGAATCCGAATTCTCGCTCGAGTCGGGCTACGAAGAGCCGACTCGGGATCCGGGACTAGGTGAATTGCCAGTGAACCATGACGTGCTTCCGGCTGGAAGAGAGGCGTAGAGCCGAGGTCAAACTATCCTGTGATGTGTTGATTCGCAAGCATGATCTTTGATCTTTGGTCACAACCACGCTGCGAGCGCGACGCGAGGACACAGGGGACTTTCACCACAGCCTGCTCGACCTGCTCCCGCGAGCGGCGGCCCCGGACGCGCGGCCCGGCCCCGGACGCGCGACCCCGCGTCTTCTTCACCTACCCGCTGCGCGCCGAGGAGCCCGTCGAGCAGCTCCTGGCGACCCTGCGGACGACCGAGGACCCCAACCTCGCCGGCAAATACGGGCTCGACCCGCCGGTCGACTAGGGCTGATCGCGGGGCGGCGCGCCGAAACGCTCAGAAAACCCGCGGAGCAGTCGCTCATAGTGCTCGCGTGGGATAGGCGAGGTCGCCCAGCGGACTAGCCACGCTTCGGCCACCCGCACCCCGTCTCCGGTCTCGGTCATCGCGGTAGACCCCGGCTCGGAGAGGAGCTCGCTGAACGATCGTCGCAGCGAATTCTCAGCCGCTCCGTAGCGGAGCATCGCGCTCTTTCCCCGGGGAAAGTCGACCAAGCCCTGCTCGCGCCGGAGCTGAAAGACCCCCGGCTCGTCAGGCATGTGCCCGAGCGCCGAAGCGTAGGGGAACCATCGACCAAAGGTCAGGGGCGGGAGCATCGACCGGACACTATCAAGGTCACGAGCCGCCGTCTGCCCGGACGATGCGCCTAGACCTACGGGAGGGCGATGCACGCCCAGACCGACGGGAGCGTCTGAGTGTTCCTCCTCATCCGCGCCCGAGTTCGTCGACGCTTTTGACATCGGCGAAGCGCCGCAGCCGTGGCGAGGACCTGACGAGCGCCCAAACAAGCGCCCTGCGCAGCGCTCGTCGGTCCTCTCGGCTCCGGCGAAGCGCCGCCTTCCCGGGCGGGCCGACGAGGGCCGGAGGGCGCGCGGGACTCTTCTTCACAACCTCCTAGGGGTCGCAGCCCTCTTCGTCGTCGCCGTCAGGGCAGTCGTCGGCGCCGTCGCACTGCCAATCCTCCGGGATCTCATCGCCAGACTTGCAGACGAAGACCGGACACCCCGACTCGTCCGAGCCGTCGGCGCAGTCGTCTTGGAGGTCGCAAAGCCAGGTGTCGGGGACCTCTTCGCCGGAGTCACACAGGAAGGGCTCGGCGCCCGCGCATTGGAACTGGCTCTCAGCCAAAGCGGACTTCACCGACTCCGGACAGTCGCCAGCGTCGAGAAAGCCGAAGTAGCAGATGCTGAGCGCATCGGGGTCCTCACAGCCGAGGGAGGCGATGCACTCGCTAAACTCGATCGTGATCGGCTTGATGCACTCGAGGTAGGGCTCCATCTCCGGGACCGCCGCGTAGATGTCACAGCGGCACTCGCCGGCGTTCGCCGTCAGCCCTTTTTCGGCGAAACAAGCGTCGACGCTCGGATAGAGGCCCGCCTCTACATCGCACTGACAGTCGCCGGTGAGGCCCGCTTCGAGGGCGCCCTCGACCTCGAGGCAGAGCTGTCTCAGCGCAGGATCGCCGCCCGTCCCCTCCGTCCCCTCCGTCTCGCCAGTGCCCTCGGTCGTGCCCGTCGTGCCCGTCGTGCCCGTCGTGCCCGTCGTGCCCGTCGTGCCCGTCATGCCCGTGCCCTGGGTGCTGTCTCCGGTGCTCCCGCTCGTGCCCGTGCCGCTCTCCGTGCCGCTCTCCGTTCCCGTCCCAGAGGCGCTCTGGCTGCCGCCCCCGGTCGTGCTCGACGCGCTCTCCGTCGCGGAGCTGGACGTGTCGTCCCCGGTGCAGGCTGCGGCCAGCGCAGCGAAGGCGACGACTCCCTGTCGTATCCATGACTTCGTCATGCGCCGGAGTGTACGCGCTGAGACCCGAGGTCTCGAGCTAGGTCTCGAGCTAGGTCTCGGGCTAGGTCTCGGGCTAGGTCTCGAGCTCGCAGATCGGGCCGACAGCATCGGTCCGTGTACCGTCAAGGAGCCGAGCTCGGCCGCCCTGCCACGCCTCTGATGACCCCTCGACCTCCGGCTACACCGCCCCAACTTCGGGGTAGGATGCGTCGATGTCTCGCTTCGGTCGACCCTCTCCCGATCGCCGTGCGGCCGCCATCACCGGCAGGCTCGGCCTCCGTCTTCGCAGCGGTCTGGGCATCACGCTAGGCCTCGGGCTGGGCCTCGGCTGTCAGCCAACGACGAGCCCCGAAGCGCCGACAGTCCACCCCAAACAGACCCCGTATCAGGCCCCCGCGTCCTCGGCCGAGAGCTCAGAGCTGAGCGCCGATGAGAAAGACGCCGCCCACGCGGCGTGGATCGCCGCGACCTACGACAAGCGCGAGGTTCAGATCCCGATGCGCGACGGGGTCGAGCTCTTCACCGCGATCTACACCCCCAAGGACCTGGGCGACGAGCCCGCGCCGCTCCTCCTCCTGCGCACGCCCTACTCGATCGAACCCTACGGCGCGGAGCTGCCAGAGGAGATAGGTCCGAGCCGCGCCCTCGCCCGCGATCGCTACATCTTCGTCTACCAGGACGTCCGCGGGCGCTTCATGTCCGGCGGCGAGTGGGTCAACGTCCGCCCCCATCGCCCGGGCAAGCGAGGGCCCGCCGAGACCGACGAGAGCACCGACACCTTCGACACCGTCGCCTGGCTCCTCGACAACGTCCCAGGCAACAACGGCCGGGTCGGCCAATGGGGCATCTCCTACCCCGGCTTTTACGCCGCAGCGGGGATGATCGACCACCACCCCGCGCTCGTCGCGGTCTCTCCCCAGGCGCCGATCGCCGACTGGTACTTCGACGATTTTTTCCACCACGGCGCCTTCTTCCTCCCCCACTTCTTCAACTTCTTCGCCACTTTTGGCCGCCCCCAAGCGCGACCGGCGAAAGAGTGGGGCGAACGCTTCGCTCACGGCACCGAGGACGGCTACGCCTTCTTCAAGGCCCTCGGCTCCCTCGCCAACATCGACCGCCGCTACTTCAAGGGAGAGATCCCCTTTTGGCGCGAGGTCGTCGCTCACCCGAGCTACGACGACTTCTGGAGCGCCCGCAACATCCTCCCTCACCTAGGAAACGTCGCCCCCGCGGTGATGGTCGTCGGCGGCTGGTACGACGCCGAGGATCTCTACGGACCGCTGAACGTCTACCGCTCGATCGAAGAGAAGAACCCCGACGTCGCCAATCATCTGGTGATGGGCCCCTGGCAGCACGGCGGCTGGGCCCGCACCGCCGGCGATCACCTCGGCAACATCAGCTTTGGCGCCGAGACCTCAGCCTACTATCAAGCGGCGATCGAGCGCGCCTTCTTCGACCACTACCTCCGGAGCGAGGGCGGCGGCCCGTCGCCGATCGCGGAGGCGACGATCTTCAACACCGGCAGCAACACCTGGCGGACCTTTGATCAGTGGCCGCCCCAGGCGAGCGAAGAGCACCAGCTCTTCCTCGGCGACGGGGGAGCGTTGCGCCTCGACGAGGCGCCGCTCGAGGCCGCCGGTGCGGACCGCTTTGTCAGCGATCCGGCGCGCCCCGTCCCGTCGACCGAGGACGTCGACATCGGCATGCCCCGCCCCTACATGACCGACGATCAGCGCTACGCGGCCAGGCGCGCCGACGTGCTCGTCTACCGCAGCGAGCCGCTGCGCGAGGACCTGACGATCGCAGGACCTATCACCGCCGACCTTTGGGTCGCGACCAGCGAGCGCGACGCGGACTGGATCGTCAAGGTGATCGACGTCCACCCCGACGACGCCAGCGATGCCGAGCATCCCCACCTACGGCCCGGCAAGCACATGTCGGGCTACCAGGAGATGGTCCGCTCGGAGGTCTTCCGCGGCCGCTACCGCGGGGGCTACGACACCCCCAAGCCCTTCACCCCGAACCGCGCGAGCCAGGTCAAGGTGCCGCTGCAGGACGTGCTCCACACCTTCAAGGCGGGCCATCGCCTGATGATCCAGATCCACTCAAGCTGGTTCCCGATGGTCGACCGCAACCCGCAGCGCTGGGTCGCGAATATCTTCGCGGCCGCCGACGATGACTTCAAGGCGGCGACCCACACGGTCTTCCGCGACCCTCGACGACCGAGCAAGATCACGATCGGCGTCCTGCCCTCCTCGTCGTCCCCATCCCCGCCTCAACCCTGACGCTGAGGCAGGGAGAGACGTCCGCGCGGCCCCGCGCGGGGACTCTCCAAACCCGTCGATTTCGCACGGGGAGGACCGCGGAGAAGGACCGCAGAGAAGGTCGGCGCTCCTACCCGACCCTCTGGCGCCTTGCGCAGAGCACCCCGCATCACCGACGCTGGAGAGACGATGCTGGCGATCCCCCGGTCACATCCCATCCTGCTCTCCGCCTTCACGAGCGTAGCCCTGCTCGGCTGCTTCAGCGACGGCGAAGGGATGAACGCCAGCAACACGAGCTCGCCAGAGAGCGACGCCACCGGCACGCCGACCTCGAACGCGACCGACCCGACCGACTCGACCACGGGGGCCGCCGGCGAGACTTCGACGTCGAGCCCCTCGACCACTGAAGCGACGAGCGACCCGACCAGCACTACCGATCCCACCACCACCGATCCCACCGATCCCACCGGCTGCCAGGGCGTCTGCACGCCGGGCGAGGTCGAGCTCGGCGACGAGTGCGGGAGCTGCGGCCTGCAGGAGCGGGTCTGCGACGACCTGTGCGAGTGGGGCCCCACCACCTGCGTCGAGCACCTGGAGACCTGCGGCTTTTGGCGTCTGCCGCAGGGCTCGACGACCTGGGAGCGTCACCCGCTCTACGCTGGGGAGAGGCCCGCGCACGCCCCGAGTGCGCCGCTCCTCGCCGCCTTTGACGTCAGCGCCCGCGGCGAGGCCTACGTCCTCACCGCCGAGACCTACCACGTCATCGACGTCGTGACTCTGGCCTGGATCCGCTCGGGCACCATCGCAAGCGAGTTCCCGACGGTCGCCGGCAAACCGATCCTGGCGGCCTACGCGACCCCCGACGGCGAAGCCGGCAACATGGAGACGGGGCACGACAGCATCGCCATCTTCACCCCCCAGATCACCTATCTCTACGAGCTCGCGCTCAACAACGCCGACGTCAAGACCGCCGGCTCCGTCCCCTGCTGCGATGACCAGTGGAAGTCCCCGCAGGCCCCAAAAACCCCCGAGATCCGCGCCTTCTGGATCGCCCTCGACGACGCCGATCCCTGGGGCGACTTCTCCCTCAACAACTGCGAAGGCGCGCCGCCCGAGACCTTCCTCAGCTGGTACGGCGCGGCGATCACCGACAATCAGGTCCACCTCCAGAACATCGGCGCCTGCTTCGACTTTGTCGCAGAGCTGCCCTTCGCCGGGTGGCATCCCTTCGAGCAGGCCGGGGGTCCGGCGAACGCCCTCGAGATCGGTGCAGGCTTCCTCAATGAGGGCGATGTCTGGATCTTCCGCGGGCCCTGAGCGAGCCCCCGACACGTCGTCAGCAGCAGGACCGACGCCCGCAGGGCTGACTGGAGATCTGCTCGCCCGCGCCAGCGAGACCTCAGCCCCCTCAGTGCCCGTCGTCCTCCCCCTCCAGCGCCGGCCTCACCTTGAAGATGACGAAGAGATAGACGAGGGTCGGCACGAGTAGCGCCGCGCCGAGGGCGAGGGCTATGAGCACAGGCCACAAAACGTCGGTCGGCGCCGCCTCGCCGGCGATCGTGTAGCCGGGCACGGCGATATAGGGGTACTGCGCAAAACACCAGCCGGCGACGATGAGCGCCCCCTGGGCCATCGCCGCGAGCTTGGCCAGGCGATCGCGGGCTGTCGCCAGCGCGCCCAAGGCGACCACCGCCGCGAGGCCGGTCGTGAGATGCAGCGGCAGCGCCCAGGACGACGCTCGCAGCCCTTCGAGGATCTGCGGTGCGCCGTCTTCGGCGGCGACATAGGCCAGCAGCGCCGTGACCCCGCAAAGCCCACCGGAGACCAGCCCGCGCCGGCGAAAGAGCGCCTTGAGCTCCGGGTCCTCCGCCTCGGCGACGAGGTAGACGGCGGCGAGGAAGACGAAGAGCGCGAGGGTGAGAAGCCCGACCGCGAAGGGGTAGGGCGCGAGCCATTGATGGAAGAAGTCGGTCTCCACCAGGCCCGTCGCCGGATCCGAGACAAAGCCGCCGCTGACCGCCCCGAGGGTCACGCCGAGGGCGACCGGGGTGAGCAAGCTCGAGATCGCGAAGACCCGCGACCAGCGGCGAGCGCCCTCCCCCGGCTGTGGATCGTAGGCGTTGAAGGTGAAGGCCGAGCCGCGGAGAACGACGCCGATGAGCATCAGCGTCAGGGGGATGTGCAGCGCCGTGGTGATCGCCGCGAACGCCCGCGGAAAGCCGACGAAGAGGAGGACGATCACCAGGATCAACCAGACATGGTTGGCCTCCCAGATCGGCGCGATCGCTCGGCCGATCACCCGCCGCTGGTCCTCCGCACGGCGACCACGGGCGACGAGGGCCCAGACTCCGCCGCCAAAGTCAGCGCCGGCGGTCAAGGTGTAGAGCACCAGGGCGATCGCGATCACCCCGGCGAGGAGGACGTCAGGCGTCATGATCCACCTCCGAACCCGCCGCGGACGAGGACACACTGGCCCCGACTTCTGCCCCGAGCTCTGCCCCGCGCTGGACGAGCGGCCCCAGCTCTGCGGCGAAGACCTGGCGCCGCAGGAGGACGACGACGGCGACCCCCAAGACCCCGTAAAGCAGCATAAAGCCGGCGAAGGGGACGACGAGGCCGGGCATCGGCGTGACCGCCTCAGCGGTTCGCATCACCCCGTAGATGATCCAGGGCTGACGACCGACCTCGGTCACGGTCCAGCCCGCCTCGATCGCGACCACCCCGAGCGGCGAGGCCAACACCAACGCCCGGAGGAGCCGCGGCTGCGCGGCGATCGGTCGCCTTCGCAGGGCCTGGATCCCGGCGAAGCCGGCGAGCAGCATCATCACGGTGCCGCATCCGACCATGATCTGGAAGGCGATGTGGGTGACCGCGACGGGCGGGCGCTCGTCCGCAGGGAAGCTCTTGATCCCCTGGATCTCCGCGTGCGGATTGTGGGTCGCCAGGAGCGAGAGGGCGTAGGGAATCTCGATGCCATAGCGGGTGACCTCGGCCTCTTCGTCTGGAAGTCCGCCGATGAGCAGCGGCGCGCCGGCCTCGTCCTCCCACAGCCCCTCCATCGCCGCGAGCTTGAGCGGCTGGAGCTCGGCGACCTGCTGGGCCGCGAGATCGCCGGTCAACGGCGAGAGGAAGGCGAAGACTCCGCCGACGCTGAGGGCGATCGCCAAGGCCCGGCTGTGGAATGAGCGCCTCGCCCCGCGCAGGAGCATCGCCGCGTGGATCCCCGCGACCGCGAAGCCGACCGCGGCGAAGGACGCTGTCAGCATGTGCAACCCCTCGACCAGCGCCGCCGGGTTCCACATCGCCGCCCAGAGATCGACGCTGACAAGCTCGCCCTCGACCATCGAATAGCCGGCGGGAGTGTTCATCCAACCGTTGGCGCAGACGACGAAGAGCGCCGACGCCGAGCCGCTGATGAGGACTATGATCCCCGAGGCCAGGTGCGCCCGCGGCCCGACCCGCTCCCAGCCGTAGAGGTAGATCCCGAGGAAGATCGCCTCAAAAAAGAAGGCAAAGCCCTCGAGCGAGAAGGGCATGCCGATGATCGGCCCGGCGTAGGCCATGAAGGTCGGCCACAGGAGCCCAAGCTCGAAGGAGAGCACCGTCCCCGAGACCGCGCCGACGGCGAACATGATCGCCGCGCCCTTCGACCAGCGCTTGGCCAGCTCCAGGTATTCGCCGTCGCCGCTGCGTCGGTAGAGATACTCGGCGATCACCATCAAGAGCGGCATGGCGACGCCGACAACCGCGAAGATGATGTGAAAGCCGAGCGAGAACGCCATCTGGGCGCGTGCTGCAAACAGGTCGGTCATGGTCGTGACCTCTCGTATGAAGTGTGGAGCGGGGCGGCGGATCCGTCAGCGCGACATCGGGTCACGTCGCAGCGCTGAGGGTCGCCGAGCAGAGGCCAACTCCCCCTATTCCATCATTATAGGGCGATTGATGCGACTTGCGAGCTCCGACCCGCGCCCCCTCCCGAGCGGCGAAAATGCAGAGCATCCGCATCTGCCGACTGCTATCCTCCCCGGCGATGACAAGCTCGCGCTGGAACGACGCCACCCTCGACGCAATGCGCCAAGTCGGCGATCCCCTCGCCGACGAGGCGGTCGCGAAGCTCCTCGCGAGCGGCAACCTCTCCGCAGTTCAAACCCTGATGAACACGTTGGTCCGCAACGATCAGCCGGTCCCCCAAGACCTCCCCCCAGAGCTGCAGGAGTACTTCGCGGCGACAGCCGACTTCACGCTCCCGGAGCTCAAGCGGATCGAGGCCGGCGAGCAGTTCTTCGCGACCCACGGGCCGGAGATCCTGCTCACCCTCGGCTGCTTCTCGCTGCCCGCGGCCTACGCCGCCCGCAAGGGGGTCCAGGTCCTCTACCGCACCGGCTATCTCGCCAAGCGGCCGAACCGACGGCTCTTCGAGACCACGCAGATGGTCGTCGACGTGATGACCCCCGGCGGTCTCGGCCCCAACGGCAAGGGCATCCGCACCGCGCAGAAGGTCCGGCTGATGCACGCCGCGGTCCGCCACCTGATCATCAACGATCCTGAGCACCCCTGGGACAGCGCAAAGCTCGGGGTGCCGATCAACCAAGAGGACCTCGCCGGCACCCTGATGACCTTCTCGGAGATCGTCCTCCAGGGGCTCACAGCCCTCCACATCCGCTATGACGAGCAGGGCGCGGCCGCCTACCTCGACGCCTGGCGGGCGATCGGCCACATCATGGGCCTGCGCCCAGAGATGATCCCCGACACGCTCGAAGAGGCGACCTTCCTGACCAAGACGATCCACGATCGTCAGATCGCCCCGAGCGAGGAGGGCCGGCTCATGACCGCGGCCCTCCTCGAGATGATGGAGGCGAACGTCCCGCTCAAGATCTTCGACGACATCCCGGCGTCGCTGATGCGCCTGCTCTTCGAGGGATATCCGGGGGTCGCCGACGGCCTCGGGATCCCCGAGCATGTGCTCGAAGACAAGCTGGTCGCGATCGCCACCTCGGTAGGCGGCCGGATCGCCAGCCTGATCGACGCGGAGGCCCATCGCCATCGCCTCCTGCGCGGCCTGTCCCTGGCGTTTATCCAATTCTGGATCA
>Ga0316189_10001994_pt1 | contig 20178 bp, 20 predicted proteins | sample LowCovwburrow_MG_FD_204930 | JGI IMG/M metagenome (GOLD analysis project Ga0316189, IMG submission 204930) | Coastal sediment microbial communities from Maine, United States - Lowes Cove worm burrow | ecosystem: Environmental > Aquatic > Marine > Coastal > Sediment | place: USA: Maine... | reverse complement strand
ATAAAAAACCTTCAGATTATTATACTCTTGAAAAGTTAGATCCAGCATACAGTGTTTATTTTGGAAAAGAAGATTATATAACAATAGAAGATACACTCGATAAAATTTGTAACGCATTTGAAAAAGAAGAAAAAGGCAGTTCTAAGAAACTCCTCAAGTTTATTGACCAAGCAAAAAGCAATTATGATATTGCTATAAAAGACTTAGTTTATAATCCTGGAGTATCACCTTTAGAACTTGTCAATACCAAAACTATTGGTAAACTAAATCAGTTTTTTAGCACTATTAAGAAAGATGTACGTAAAGAATTTAATAATAATCGTTTAGCACAAATCCTTGAATTCCCTGTACTCTTTCTTGGTGCTAAACCTAGTGCTACACCTTCTTTTTATAGTTTTATGAACTATGCCGATTTTGGTTTAGGAACCTTTCATCCTAAAAAAGGAATGTATCAAGTAATTCTTGCCATAGAAGCATTAGCAAGATCATTAGGTGTAAAAATAAAAACAAACGCACCTATTGAAAAGATTCTAGTTAATCAAATGGAAGAAACATATGGTGTTAGATCTAATGGTACTAACTATTATAGTGATTATGTTTTGAGTGGTGCCGATTATCATCATACTGAAACTTTACTTGACAAAAAACATAGACAATATTCTGAGTCATATTGGGAAGCTAAAACCTTTGCACCTTCTTCCCTACTTTTTTATGTTGGTTTCAATAAAAAACTAAAAAACGTTAATCATCATACTTTATTTTTTGATGTTGATTTTGATACACATGCTGAAGCTATTTATGATAGTCCCAAATGGCCAGAAAATCCATTATTTTATGCCAGTTTTCCGAGTATCACTGATGTATCTACGTCACCAGAAGGAAAGGAAGCTGGCATTTTTTTAATTCCATTGGCACCTGGACTTGAAGATACTCAAGAATTGAGAGAATTTTATTTTAATAAAATTATTAAACGATTTGAAACAGTTACATCTCAAAAGGTAATAGACAACGTTATTTTTAAAGAATCATTCTGTGTCAACGATTTTATAAAAGACTATAATTCATATAAAGGAAATGCATATGGAATGGCTAATACTCTTCTACAAACTGCCTTTTTAAGACCGAAATTAAAAAGCAAAAAAGTAAAGAATTTATTCTTTACAGGACAGCTAACAGTTCCAGGACCAGGAGTACCTCCAGCTCTAATTTCTGGAAAATTAGTTTCAGGGTTAATTGAAAAAGCTATAGCAGTTAATAAAACTAAAATAACATTAGAACCACAATACTAAAATGAAATCAATTTTTGATAACGTATCTTATGATTGTAGTAAAACTGTAACTAATAGTTATAGCACTTCTTTTTCATTGGCAACAAAAATGTTGTCAAAATCAATTAGACAAGATATTTACAATATATACGGCTTTGTAAGATTCGCAGATGAAATTGTGGATTCTTTTCATGATTACGACAAAGCAGATTTATTTAATAAATTTGAATACGATTTAGAGCTAGCTTTAGAACATAAGATTAGCTTAAATCCAATTTTAAATGCTTTTCAGCATACTTTCCATCACTATAACATTGATAAATCGTTGGTTGATGCGTTCATGAAATCTATGCGAATGGATTTGTACAAATCAGAATATCAAACAGAAAAAGAATTTAAATCATATATATATGGTTCAGCTGACGTGGTTGGCTTAATGTGTCTAAAAGTTTTCACACAAGGGAATAAAAACAAATATACTGAATTGATGCAAACTGCGACGTCATTGGGTTCAGCATTTCAAAAAGTGAATTTTTTAAGAGACTTAAAAGCTGATCACGATGGTTTAGATCGAACTTATTTTCCGAATACAGATTTAAACAATCTTAATGAGGAATCTAAACAAGGCATTATTAACGATATAGAAAAAGATTTTGCTGAAGGTTTTGAAGGAATAAAAAAATTACCAATGGAAGCCAAGTTTGGTGTTTTTATGGCTTATAGATATTATAGACAATTACTAAAAAAACTAAAGCGAACACCAGCTTTAGAAATTAAAAACGCAAGAATTAGAGTGCCTAATTATAAAAAACTTGAGCTATTAACTCGTAGTTATGTAAAATTTCAACTAAATTTATTGTGAACTAAATTATGCAAACAGTTTTCTGGATATTAATATTTTTTGGCATATTTTCAATCATGGAATTTATGGCATGGTTTACACATAAATATGTAATGCATGGTTTTTTATGGTATTTGCATCAAGATCATCATAAAAAGGATCATGATAATTGGTTTGAACGCAATGACTTTTTTTTTATTTTTTATGCAATAGTTAGCATCACATGTTTCTATCTATGGAGTTATGAAAGTATTTGGTATTGTTTACCCATTGGTCTTGGAATATTAGCTTATGGTATCGCATATTTTACTGTTCATGATGTTTTTATACACCAACGTTTTAAATTATTTAGAAACGCCAATAATTGGTATGCAAAAGGTGTAAGACGAGCTCACAAAATTCATCACAAACATTTGAGCAAAGAAAAAGGTGAGAATTTTGGAATGCTAGTCGTTCCTTTTAAATACTTCAAAAAATAGTCATGAACTATTTGTATTTACTTTTAAATCTAGGCTCATTATCAATACCATTTATATTTAGTTTCCATCCTAAACTCCAATTTCATAAATATTGGAAATCTCTATTTATTGCTAATATTTTAACTATGTGCATCTTTATTCCTTGGGATGTCACCTTTACAAATAATAGTTTTTGGGGATTTAATAGTACATACTTTTTAGGATTTGAATTATTTGGTTTACCTATTGAAGAATGGCTCTTTTTTATATGTATTCCTTATGCGTGTATTTTCACACATTATGCTTTGATACATTATTTTCCTAATGCTAAGGTTAAAGTAAAGACTGTAAAAATTATTAGCTACTTACTCATTGTTACATTAATCTTGGTAGCATTTTTGAATTATGATAAATGGTATACTCTAATTAATTTTTTATATGCTATTATTGTTTTAGTAGTCGTTTTAAAAACTAAAACAGAACTGTTACAATTCTTTTTTCTAACTTTTTTAGTAATGCTAATTCCATTTTTTATTGTGAATGGAATACTCACAGGTAGCTTAATTGAAAATGAAGTAGTGTGGTATGATAATCATGAAAATTTGGGGATTCGTTTATTTACAATTCCAATTGAAGATACAGTTTATGCCTTTTCATTAATTCTAACTAACCTCTACATAATAACATTCTTTAAAAAATGAGAATTTGGTCTATACATCCAAAATATTTAGACAGCAAAGGTTTGGTTGCTCTGTGGCGAGAAACGCTATTAGCTAAACATGTATTAGAAGGTAAAACTAAAGGTTACAAAAATCACCCTCAGCTTAATAGATTTAAAGCATTAAAAAATCCAGTAAATGGTATAAATCAATACTTAAGCATCGTCTATTATGAAGCTGTAAAGAGAAATTATAATTTTGATAAACAAAAGATTAACTGGAATTATAACAATCAAGAATTATCAGTTACAACTGGTCAAATAGATTTTGAAGCTAAGCATCTACTTCAAAAATTAGCAAAAAGGGATTTAGAAACTTATAATAAATATGAAGATCTAGATTTTTTTAAAACTCATGAAATGTTTAATGTGATTGATGGCACAATTGAAAACTGGGAAATTATTTAAGTAATTCATCAATCTGACTTCTTATTTTGTCGCTATTCCAATTAGCTGCGCCTTTTTTATCAATAACTATACGACCTTGTTTATCAATAATATAAGTTCTTGGAATACTTCTGGGATTAAAATCTTCAGGATAATTAGTTAGCGGATTAAATACCTGTATCTTATACCCTTTTTTGTCCAAGAAATTTTGAATCGTCTCAGGTGATTCATCTGATACCATAACAAAAGTAACTTTATCTTTATAATCATCATATAAATTCTGTATTCCTTGAAACTCAGCAATACAAGGCGGGCACCAAGTTGCCCATAAATTTATAAATACCACTTTATCCTTAGTCTCATTATAATCCATCTCAATGCCATCAAGGTCTCTCAATTTCCACGATGCAGATGAAACCGTTTTCCGGTCTTCTTTATCAATTACTGAAGGACCAAATTTTGATAATATAGAATGAAAAGCCACTTGAATTGGTTGTCTTGTTTGCGGAATGATTAGCAAGGCAATAACAACCAATAATATAATATCACTTGTTTTAGGTTTTCTAAATTTCATATAAAGATTACTATTGATAGCTATTGGTTCGAAAATAGTCTTTCCAACTTACATAAAACAAAAAAACTCTTGATTTATCAAGAGTTTTATATATAATCATTGTTATTTTAAGCAGCATTCTCTTTCTTTATTAAATTTAATGCAGAACCTTCATTATACCAATCAATTTGAGATTGATTATACGTATGGTTTGTGACAATAACATCTTTACTTCCATCTGCATGAACAAATTCAATTGTTAACGGTTTTCCTGGTGCAAACTCATTTAAGTCTAAAAAGTTGATTGTATCATCTTCTTGAATTAAATCAAAATCGCTCTCATTAGCAAAGGTTAAACCTAACATACCTTGTTTTTTAAGGTTTGTTTCATGAATACGTGCAAACGATTTTACAATCACAGCAGCAACACCTAAATGACGTGGTTCCATAGCTGCATGCTCACGCGATGAACCTTCTCCATAATTATGATCTCCAACAACAACAGAATTAATACCAGCTGCCTTGTATGCTCTAGCTGTATCTGGAACTCCTCCAAACTCACCAGTTAATTGATTTTTAACAAAGTTTGTCTTTTTTCCGAATGCATTAACAGCTCCTATTAAACAGTTGTTTGAAATATTATCTAAATGTCCTCTAAAACGTAACCAAGGTCCAGCCATAGAAATATGGTCTGTTGTACATTTACCAAAGGCTTTAATTAATAATTTTGCTCCTGAAATATCATTTCCTATAGGCTCAAAAGGTGTCAATAATTCTAAACGTTCAGATTCAGGATTCACATTAATGACAACACCACTTCCATCTACATCTGGTGCTAAAAATCCATTATCATCTACAGCAAAACCTTTAGGAGGTAATTCCCATCCTGTTGGTTCATCAAGCATCACTCTTTCTCCATTTTCATTTATTAAAGCATCTGTCAATGGATTAAAATCTAAACGTCCTGCAAGTGCAATAGCAGCTGTTAATTCAGGAGAAGCAACAAAAGCATGTGTATTTGGGTTACCATCAGCACGTTTTGCAAAATTTCTATTGAAAGAATGCACTATACTATTTTTAGGTGCATTTTTAGGATCATCATATCTAGCCCATTGTCCAATACATGGTCCACAAGCGTTAGTGAAAATTTTGGCATCTAATTTTTTAAATATTTCTATAATTCCATCGCGTTCAGCAGTAAAACGTACTTGCTCTGAACCTGGATTAATACCTAATTCAGATTTCATTTTCACGCCTTTATCCAAAGCTTGTTGTGCAATAGATGACGCACGAGATAAATCTTCATAAGAGGAGTTGGTACATGAACCAATTAATCCCCATTCTACTTTTAATGGCCAATCATTAGCTTTAGCTTTTTCGCCCATTGCTGATCCAACTGCTGTTGATAAATCTGGAGTAAATGGCCCATTTAATAATGGTCCTAATTCAGATAAGTTGATATCAATGACTTGATCAAAATAGTGTTCAGGATTAGCATAAACTTCAGCATCACCAGTTAAATAATCTTTTACTTGGTTTGCAGCATCTGCAACATCTTCTCTATCTGTGGCACGCAAATAGCGTTCCATGGATTCATCATAACCAAATGTTGAAGTGGTTGCTCCAATTTCCGCTCCCATATTACATATAGTTCCTTTTCCAGTACATGACATTGATTTGGCTCCTTCTCCAAAATATTCTACAATAGCTCCAGTTCCTCCTTTTGCTGAAACAATTCCAGCTACTTTTAAAATAACATCTTTAGGTGCTGTCCAACCAGATAATTTACCTGTTAATCTAACACCTATTAATTTTGGAAATTTTAACTCCCAAGCCATTCCAGCCATAACATCTACAGCATCAGCTCCACCAACTCCAATTGCAACCATTCCTAATCCACCAGCATTAACTGTATGTGAATCTGTACCAATCATCATTCCTCCAGGAAACGCATAATTTTCTAAAACTACTTGGTGAATTATACCAGCTCCTGGTTTCCAGAATCCTAGTCCATACTTATTTGAAACTGACTCTAAGAAATTAAATACCTCATTACTTGTATTTAAGGCGCTTTGCAAATCTGTACTAGCACCATTTTTAGCTTGAATTAAATGATCACAATGTGTTGTTGTTGGTACAGCAACTTTCTTTTTTCCAGCTTGCATAAATTGTAATAATGCCATTTGTGCAGTTGCATCTTGCAATGCAATTCTATCTGGAGCAAAATCTACATAATCCTTACCTCTTGCAAAGGCTTTATTAGCGTTTCCATCCCAAAGGTGAGAATATAATATTTTTTCTGAAAGCGTTAGCGGTTTTCCAACAACTTCACGAGCTTTATCAACACGTTCAGTTATTTTGCTATACACTTTTTCTATCATGTCAATATCAAATGCCATATAATAAAATTTATTTAAATGATCTGTTTTTTTGCGTCTCGCAAAAGTACAAAAAAATAGCAAATTTTAAAATATACACAACAAAACAGACGTATTACTGAGTATTTTTTATCGAAAACGGAATTATTCAATGTAAAATTGAATAATTGTTAATTTTTTAATGAAATATCTAATAAATTAACAATTGATATTATCGTTAATTATTAAGTGAACCAATTTCTCACTTTTAAAGAATCTCTAAGATCAGTCGCTGGTTTTTCATATAAACGATAGACCAAATACGATACTACAAAAGTTATAAGTACGTAAACCAATAGATAAATGACAAGATCTAATCCTGCCATTGGTTCTGAAGGAATAAAATATTTCATCAGCTGCATAATAATTGAATAGTGAAATATGTAAATAGCATAGGACAAAATGCTAACATAGGCTATAGGTATTCTAATTGATTTTGGTGCAGATTTTATATGACTTAATAATGGTAAAGTACAGGCAATCGCTAAAGATATAATTAAAAAGTACCAAACATTCCAAAATACAGGATATTCAGTAATGAACCATCCTTTTAAAGGAACTAAAAAATTCATGCTTATTAAGGTTAAAACTCCAAATGCGCATGCTACGTATCTCATGTTATACCAAAACTTTGGTTTGATAATTGAAATATAGGCTGCTAAAACACCGTAATAAATAGTGTCAATTCTATAAATCACAATCGATTTCACATTAAGTGTCCAATGTCTCATATTATGAATCGTTTGTTCATGATTATAAATCAACTTACTTAGCATAAAAAACAATAAAATAAAAAGTGTGACTTGCAGGAATAATCTTGGTCGAGATGCTTTTTTTCTAAAAAATAATACTAAATACAATAGCAATGGTCCTAAAATGTAAGCAAACTCTTCAACAGACAAACTCCATGACTCAGGGAAAAACCAAGGTAACTTGGAACTAAAGTTATGTAGAAAAAAACCGTATTTCCATAGTTCGTCGGGCAACTGATTTCCAATATAAATGGCAATCAAAATATTTATGACTAAAGCCAAATAGTAATTAGGCAAAGTCCTAAACCAGCGTCTTATCCAAAAATAGGTTACTTCTTTAAAAGTAAAATCTTTAGAAACATACATCTTGTATAAAATCCTTCCGATTAAAAAACCACTTAATACAAAAAAGACATCTACACCAAAAACACCAAAAAGACTGAACAGATCTCGAGTTACTCCTCTCATTTCAGGAACAATCCAAAGCGTATGTGAACACACAACCATAATAATGGCAACAGCTCTCATAAGGTCTAAGCCAAAAATTCGTTTTTCATAATCTATTCTCATAAAAAAAAGCCTTAGTTTTGTTTAGGTAGTAAACTCAAAATGAAGTCCAAAATACTAAAATATACATTGCTGTTCATCGTTTTATTAACTATTGTTGGAGGCATCTACTATTTAAAACTTCCTAACAGACATAAAGCTATTGTTAAAACTAAGCTTTATCATGGTTTGGGTTTGGTAGATGAAAAATGGAATATTCAATCAAATGACTCATCAATAAGCTTAATTACTCCAACTTTAGTCATAGACAATATTTATAAGTCTATGGAAGGCCCTAAAGTTATACGTTCATTTCAGCTAGATGACACTAAAAATGAATTGGTTTGGATAACATCATTTGGCACTAAAGTTTTAAGCACAAATGAGGTGGATCAACTTTCTAATGACTACATATGTCATACTAATATAGATTTGTTTGAAGGTGAGCATTACTCAAGATGGCAGCTTAACCATAGAATTGGTGAGCAATATCCGCGTTTAACTTCTATGAGTAATGGCATTGAAAGCTATAAATTTCCTGAAGGATTTGGTTTTCCTGTATTTACCAATGAAAATTTACTTTTAGCGACACAGTCATTGAATCAAAACATCATAGGTGATACTTTTACAATAAAGCATGAAGTAAATTTAGGCTTCAAACCTCATAGTAAACAAATGAAACCTTTAATGAGCAAAACAGTTTTTGTGATGCTACCTTATGATGCAAAAAATCCATTTCAAGGACCAACAGATTCTAATCCTAATATGTGTTTGCCTGTTGAAACAAAAAATCATAGTTATCTAAATGACAAAGGCGAACCACTTTCTGGTCATTGGTTTATTTTTCCTGGAAAGGATACTTACAGTTATGATATTACAGATCAACTTCAGCTAAAAGATAGTACAACAATGCATCATATTGCAGCGCATTTACATCCTTATGCTGAAACTTTAGCATTAAGAGATAAAACAACAGATTCCATATTATTTATTTCTAAAGCCGAAAACTATACTGATAAAATCGGACTCAAAAGCGTGTCGTACTTCTCAAGCGCTGAAGGCATTATGTTATATCCAGATCACAACTACGAATTGGTTTTAAAAACTAATAACTCAACTAAAGTAAATCAAGACATGATGGCAAGTATGTTCGTGTTTTTATATGATAAGAAAATGCATAACAAACTAAAATTGTATACGCCTTGACAACCATAAGACTTTTAATTTGGTTAATTCTTACTCTTTTTTTGAGTTGCAATACGTCAACTAAAGATTTACCTGTTTTAAATTATAAGGTTGATGCTACAGGAAATAAGCACTACTACAAAATCAACTACAAAAGATTCACCAATCAGTTAGGCCAACCATTCACTACTGATAGTATAAAAAACAAAATTTGTATCGCGAATTTTTTCTTTACACGTTGCCCGAGTATCTGTCCTCCAATGCGAACAGAATTAGTTTCAATTGCTGAAGAATTCTCAGGGGATAAAAACGTCATGCTTATCTCTCACACTATTGATCCAAAACATGATTCGATTTCTGTTTTAAAAACTTATGCTGAAGCTACAGGAATTCCAGATAGCAAATGGCAGTTTATAAGAGCTTCAGAAGAAGAAACCAAACTTCAAGCAGAGACTTATATGACTAACTTCAAACCTAATGAAGATGGTTCAGATTTTTATCATAGTAGTTTTGTTGCTTTAGTAGACGAAAAACAGCAAATTAGAGGATTTTATAATATACTAATTAAGGAAGAGGTTGAACGTTTGAAAAGAGACATTAAAATTCTATTATCGTAAATATTTTTTATCCCTGAATTTTAGAATAGGTTGTTCAAACCATTTATAAATTAATTCTGAAATACCTAAAGTTAAAACGAAATAGACTATTAGCACAACACACTTTTGTAGTATTGAAAAGTCTTCTATTTCGAAATAGTGCTGAATTGTTAATAGTACAAGTGAGTAATTAACTAGATAAATTGCATAAGACCTCGTACTTATATAATAAACTAACGGTTTCCAAAACCCTTTATATTTCATATTAGAAAAATAAGGAAATGTAAGACCTAAGCTTAAAATCAATATCTGTAAATAAAACAACGTATAGAAAGCAAGGTGTGTTTGTGGTAATAACTGAAACCAAAAAATTGCGATATGCAATACTCCAAATATAAAAATACCAACTGCTAATAACTGATTTTTACAATTAACAAACCAATTAGGAAACTGACTTGACACATATATCAGTAAAAACCCAAAGTAAATACTATCAAGTCTATATACTACTACTTTTCTAAATGTACCACTCCATGCCCTGTATATTACTACTTCTGTGTTTAAAGTGTAGTATACTTTAAACATAAACAAGATTGCAATTGTAATAATAGTCGCAACCAGAAACACTTTTTTTGCATTTGATTTTTTGAAGACAAAAAAACTGCAATACAATAACAAAGGCAATAGTAAGTAAGCATATTCTTCAATAGAGAGACTCCAAGCCTCTGTGAAGAAATCGGGATGTTGCGTAATGAAATTTTGCAAAAATGGTATGTACAGATATACATTATCAACACCTTCCTTTCCAAGAACTAATAAGAGTAAAATATTAAGAATTAATATCAAAAAATAGTTTGGTAATGTCCTAAACCATCTACGTTTCCAAAATGCAAAGAGATCTTTAAACTTTGTTTGATTTGACGCAATTAATTTAAGAAGGATACCACCAATTAGATAGCCACTTAGCACAAAAAACAGATCGACACCTACAGCTCCTAAAAGACGAATAACATCTAAAACAATCGAAGTTGCTTCTGGGAATAACAAAAACGTACAATGAGATAATACGACTAAACTAATTGCAATAGCTCTCAAAAAATCCAATCCAAATAGTCTAGATAAATTATGCTGCATTAATAGAATTCTAAATATGTATTGGGTTTATCAAGGTAGCTGTTTACCTGCTTTTGAATGTTACGATAAACCCGCTCTTCAGGATATACAATCACACCAATTGTTCTTGCAGACCATTCGTTTAAATCAATATAATAATCTTCAGCTTCCTGCCTTACATTTAGTTTTATGTGTTCAGGCAAATCATTAACATCATTGGGATTAGAAAAATGAATTCTACAATATTTTGGCTTTCCAGAAAAATAACTAAAGGCCAGAATATGGTCATAAAATCCTAATAAGTTTAAAAACGGAAATACAATTGCAATAAGAAATAGGGCAATTGATTTTGGGTGTTTTGGTACAAATAATTTTTTAGGCGAAAACGATGATTTATAAAACAAATAAAACAATACAAATACATTAAAAAAGGTCATTGGAAATACAATATATCCATAGCCTCCTTTAACAAAAGTTGCCAAAATGATTGTATGCATAAGTGTTATTGACCAAATTCCAATTTTTCTAGTTTTAGGAAAGATTAAGAATGCTCCAAACGATGCTTCCAAAAATGGAATTGCATAAGTAAATGCTAATCGCATCCATTCAGGAACAAAAGGAATGCGTTTACTGAGGCCATGTGACCATTTTTCAAAAAAGAGTTCATTCCATTTATGCATGCCACTCCAAAAGTATGTACCAACTAAAATTAAAAGAATGCATTGCTTAACAAGTTTAGGGTTTTTATTGAACTGTGTCAATGCTAAAACCATAAATATAATTTCAAAATAAAAGGGTTGAATTCTGTTTTGATCTAACAGTACCCAAAAGACATATATGCTAATTACGATTATGCTGAGTTTCCAGTTTGGCTTAAAAACAAAACCTAAGAAACTAACTATGAACAACGATAATAGTACAATATCTAAAGTATAATTAGGAACTGGAATCCAATTAAAAACAGAAACCAAAGGGAATAAACGCTCAGAAAACCAAATTCTTGGAGACATTACTATCGGAATCATAAACGCAAAAAAAGTAAATAGTCGAACCCAAAATAATTTGTCTCCCTTAAAATTCTGAAACTTATTTTTTTGAATAGTCAACTTTTATATCGCTTTAAAATTACTACAAGGAATTTAAGATACTATTAAAAATCAAAAAAGAAAAGAAGTCCTACTAATTGTTTTAAAATCTAAAACAAACTCTTTATGATTTGCTCATCAGTGATTCCTTCAGCCTCTGCCTTGTAGTTTTTAATAATTCTATGACGAAGTATACTATTGGCAACAGCTTGAACATTTTCAATATCTGGAGAGAACTTACCATTAATAGCTGCATGCGTTTTTGCTGCAAGTATTAAGTTTTGAGAAGCTCTTGGTCCAGCTCCCCAATCAATGTACTGTTTAACTAAATCTGGAGCTGAATCACTATCAGGTCTTGTTTTGCTTACCATTCTTACTGCATATTCAACAACATTATCAGATACAGGAATACGTCTGATGACATGCTGAAATTCTAAAATTTCGTTGGCTGACAAAAGAGAATTAACGGTGACTTGCTTATCTGAAGTTGTAGCTTTTACAACTTCAACTTCTTCCTTAAAAGAAGGGTATTCTAAATTAATAGCAAACATAAATCTATCAAGTTGAGCTTCTGGCAAAGGATACGTTCCTTCTTGCTCAATTGGATTTTGAGTAGCTAATACAAAATATGGTAAATCTAATTTGTAATGATGACCAGCAACAGTTACAGCTCTTTCTTGCATTGCTTCTAACAAAGCCGCTTGAGTTTTTGGAGGTGTTCTGTTTATTTCATCTGCTAAAATAATATTGGCAAATATTGGCCCTTTAATGAATTTAAAATGTCTGTCTTCATCTAGTATTTCACTTCCAAGAATATCACTAGGCATTAAATCTGGTGTAAACTGAATACGCTTAAAGTCTAGACCCAAAGTCTGAGCTATTGTATTTACCATTAAGGTTTTTGCTAAACCTGGAACTCCAATTAGTAATGAATGACCTCCAGAAAAAATTGAAATCAAAATTTGATTTACAACCTCATCTTGACCAACAATTACTTTGGAAATTTCAGTTTTAAGTGCTTTGTATTGAGTTACAAATTGATTAATAGCAGCGACGTCAGACATATAATCTTATTTTTCTTTTTTTAACCAATTGCTATTAAACTCACAAGATTTTTGTTCGTCTGCAATTTTAATGAACGTTTCTAATATTTTAGATTCTTGCCATTTTTCAATTTCTCCCAATTGCTTTTCTTGTAGAGCGAGTGATTTAATTTTTAAATAGTCTTTAGCAAATTCAGCCTTATGTTCTTCTTTTCTTTCAGTTACAGTAAGGATTTTGAACATAATTGGGTTTTCACGATCTTCATCTTGATAGACTACGCTAACATCACCATCTTGTAAGTTTTGAAGTTGCGTATATAATTCTGTGTCCATTTTTGTAAGTTCAAAACTATAATCTTGAGTTTCAGGGTTACGCAATTGACCACCATCATATTTTGTTTCTTCTTGATCACTTACTTCTTCTGCAGCATCAGCAAAGGTTATGTCGCCAGCAATAATTCTTTTTCTTGCATTTTCTAATTCATCTTTTGCCAATTTAACATCTGCATCTGTTACTTTAGGTCTTAACAAAATGTGCTGTACATCATACTCTTGACCTCTAATTTTTTCAAGATAAATTATGTGATATCCAAAAATTGACTCAAATGGCTCTGAAATCTCTCCTTCTTCAAGCGAAAAAGCAACATCTCTAAATTCTTTTACCATTTGTGGACGACTTCTATTTAATGTATATCTACCTCCTCTTTTCTTAGATTCAGTATCCTCAGTATATAAAACAGCCTTTGTAGTAAAACTTGATCCATTATCAATAACATCAACTCTAAACTCATTTAATCTATCAATAACTTTTTGCTTTTCTACTTCGGTAGTTTCAGGTATTACTACTATTTGAGCTACACGTAATTCAGTACCAAATATTGGACGCTCTTCTTCTTTAATGTTATTAAAGAACTGACGAACTTCTTCAGGAGTTACTTCAATCTCTTCAGTTATTTTATCCTGCATCAACTTAACCATCTGTCCATTTTTATTCACTTCATATAACTCATCTCTAAGTTCTTCTTCAGTATTTTTTTTGTAGTAAGCAACTAAGGCTTCCATAGAACCTATTTGTTGTGAGAAGGCATTAATTTGCTGATCTATTCTAGATCTAATTTCGGCATCATTAACAACAATGCTATCTTGAACAGAATGATGCATATATAATTTATCTTCTAGCAATTTGCCAAACATTTGACAACGCGTTGGCATTTCAGCTTCAGATACTCCTGCTTGTACTAGTTGATCAAATTGTCTATCAATATCAGATTCTAAAACTACATAATCTCCAACTACAGCAGCTACGCCATCAATTTTATACCGCTTAGTTTTATCAATTACTTTTTTTGCAACTGTTTCTTTATCGACCTTCTTTTCTTCTATAATTTCTTGTGCAGAAATAATACTTATTGAAAGCATTAATAATGATGTAAGGAAGAATTTCCCTTTAGTTAAATAGTTCAAATTGTTTGTTTTTAATTGCATCCTTCGTGATATCCTTTTCTAATTGTTTTATAAATTCCAACTTTCGCTTATTAATAACGATTTGTTTAATGGTTGGCAATACATATTCTATAGGTGCTATTTCATTTCTTAATAGCACATCATTAATTTGCATCAAATATAATCCTAATGAATCTTTGAGCTCTATAAAATTAGATTTTTTTAACAGTTCTTTTTTGTTTTCAACTCTCAAGGCTTCAATTTTGGTAATTGCTTTATCTGCTTGTATCCAGATTGAATCATTTAAAGAATATGATCTGAATTGAATTGCAATAGAATCTAAAATTTGTTTATCCGTATTATCAAAACGTTTAAAACGTTTTTTTACTTCATCAAAATTGATACTGTTTTCATTGATATTTATGTATCTAAACTTAATAAGCTCTTCGTTTAACTTAAAAGTTTCTTTATTTCGTTCATATATCTCCTTAGCCTCTTCCATAGTAACACTTGTGTCTATACTTTGTTTTACTAGGGCTTCTTGATATGCATTGGTAAATAAATCACTTCTGTATTGCTCTACAAGTTTATTATACTCTTCTTGTTTTTCTTCAGACAAGTTAATTTTAGCATTTGCTATTAGTAATTGCTGAGTTGCCCATTTATTAATAAAATTGTTAACTATAACTGAACTATCTTCTTTTGTGGCTTCTTCAGAAACTAAATCTTTAATATCACTTTGATACAAATACATATCTTTAACTCTGGCAACAGGAATTCCTAGCTCTTCTTTCTTGAAAAATTCACAAGAAAAAAATAGCACACAAAAACAAGCTATAATCGCTGAGTTTTTATACAACTTAGTTAATAATTTGAGATTTAACATTATTCAACACCTCTTGATTAATACGTACTTTATATTTATTAGCCAATTCTTTCAACCAATTATCTTCATAAATAATTTGATATTCAGAAATAACTAGTCCTTGTGCATCTTCAAAAGATTTTGTTGTCTCTGGTAACACATCATTAACCTTAGCAACATGAAATGACTTATTGAATTCATAGATGTTTGAAATGCCTTTTTTAAATTCAAAATTTTCAGGTAGAGCATTGTCTTCTCTTGACATTAGCCTTGAAGTAATGATAATATTTTGTTTATTATTTACATTTATTTGAGCTTTAATCTCATCTATACTCAACTTATTTTCTAATGCTTTCTTGGCATTTATCACAAATTCTTTATTTGCTGAGGTAATTATAACAGCATCAATACGCTCGCTCCACACATATTTATTCTTATTAGCTTCATAATGTTTTTGAAGAGCAATTGTGTCATTTTTTACAGCATTCCATATTTTAGTTTCCATCAAATCAAAAAGCAATAATCCTTCTCTATACTCATTTAAGATATTAGCAAAATCCTTATTTTCAAACTCTAAATTTTCTTCGTGATATGCCAAAATTACCTTATCTATGAATGCCTTGTATTGCGTATTAATTAAATTTTGAGGAGACAATTTTCCTGTAATTCTTTTTTGCGTTAATTTTAAATAGTTAGCGAAATCAAGATATGTATAGGTTTTATTACCAATAGTAACAAAGGTTTTCTCTTTTGTTAGTATTTCAGGAACACTCCATGATTTGCTAAAATAACTATCATCAATAAATTGTTGAAAATATGACAAAGACTCATTATCAACTAAAATGTTATACTTCTCTCTTAACTTATTGCTCATTGAAGAATTTATCAATTTTGAGCGTGAATCACGTTTAACTCGTTGTTCTAAATCGCGCTTTACATCTTCAAATGGTGCCAAAGGCGTTTTCTTATATAGTTTTGCAATATGCCAACCATAATCAGATTGAAATGGTTCAGATATATCACCAACATTCTGAAGTTTAAAAGCTTCGTTTTCAAACTTAACCGAAGCTAACTGTCCGCTTTTAAAAGCATTAAGTTTTCCTCCATTTTTTGCCGAGCTTTTATCTTCTGAAAATTGTTTTGCCAAAGACTCAAATTCTTGACCTTGCTGTATTAAATTATATATTTCTTTAATTCTAGTTTCAGGTACGACTATACTATCTTTTTGCTCATTAGACACCATTATATGTCCAATTGTAACTTCACCTCTAGACTTACGCTTATCTAAAACTTCAACTACATGATATCCAAATTGAGATCTGAATGGTTGAGAAATTTCGCCAATGGGAGTATTATATGCTACATTTTCAAAATCATAAACCATTTTAAATCCTGAAAAATAACCAAGATCCTCTACAAAAACTGTATTACCATTATGCATAGATGTTCTTAGCTTATCAAATCCTTCGTCCAAAAAACGCTCTCTTAAACCAAGCATTTTATTAAAAGTCTCTATTGTATCCTTTTCATGCTCGTCAATTCTAACTAAAATATGTCTTGCATTAATATCATATGAGATTCTTTCGTATGCCTCTAACACTAAATCATCTGTAACTTTATGATCTGTTAAGTAGTTCTTACTTAACTGTTTTTTATAACCTTTAAGCTCTTTTAAATATGTTGGTTTTTTATCAAATTTTAAAGTTCTAGCTTCTGTAAGTTTTAGTTTGTAATTAACAAACAGTTTTAAGTATTCATCTACGTCTTTTTGAGTCTCATCTTGTACCAAATCCAAATTCTTATTGTAAACTCTTACAAATTCATTAGCAAAAACAGGATCTTCATTCACTAAAAATAAAACATCACTATCCTTAATTTGTGCAAATGAAACCACATTAAAGCCAATCATACATACTAAAACATAGAAATACTTACTCATTAAATTTAATTTTAATTGGAGCAAAAATAACAATAATAACCTATTAAACAAGGTTAAAAGGAGAACGAATTATCACTTAAAATAGTATTTATTAGTTATAATAAAAGCAATCCTACTTAAGGATTTGAGTGAGACATTTTTATTTAATAAAAAACTAATTTATCTTTAGTCTTTAAAAGCACCAACTGTCATGAAATATAATTTAGAACTCACTATTGATTTGCCTCGTGACGAAGTCATAAAAAAAATGAATAATGTAGATAACATGAAACATTGGCAACATGGACTCACTTCTGCTGCACACATTTCTGGAACTCCTGGTGAAATTGGCGCAAAAATGCAGCTGAACTATAAATTTGGAAAGCGTGAAATGCAACTTATAGAAACTATTACCAAACAAAATTTTCCTGATGAGTTTCATGCTACTTACACTACAAAAGGCGTGCAAAATATTCAAGAAAATATCTTTAAATCAACACCTGATGGAAATACAAAATGGGTTTCAAACTGTGAATTCATTCCTACAAACTTTATGATGCGATTAATGACAGCAATTATGCCAGGAGTATTTAAAAAGCAGTCAAAAAAGTATATGGATGATTTTAAAAACTTTGCTGAAAAAGGAACTTCTGTTACTAATGCGTAATTTAAAATTAATTTGGGATTTCAAAGGTGCAGATGCCATAAAAATAGCTCAACACCATGAAGTTCACTTGAAAGAATACTTTCAACAAAAAAAAGCACCAATTAGCATCACTGGTACAGAATCATTAACCGATTTTCATGCTATTGCTTTTTTAGTTGTTAGAGAAGATATTATGAAGCCTATTAGAGATGATTTAAAGCCACATAGAGGTCAAATTTATTTATTTTAGAAGTACTTATTTGTTTCTTTAAAAGATTTAATAATTTACCTTTACACCATGGGATTAACTAATAATGATATATTCAAAAAACTTCGCGTAGCTCATAAGTTGCGTGATGACGATATTGTGAAAATTTGTGCTTTAAAAGACTTTAAAGTATCAAAAAGTGAATTAGGTGCAATTTTTAGAAATGAAAATCATCCAAAATATATGGAATGTGGCGATCAATTTCTTAGAAACTTCCTTGATGGTCTTATTATACATTTACGTGGACCAATGCCTCCGAAACAAGATAAAAAAGCATGATAAATAGAGTGAAATATTAGTTCACTGTAACAAAATGATTAGAATCCAATCTTTATTAAAGAACGAATTGGCTAAATATCATGACATCAAAATCAAAGTTTCAAATACTCAGTATTTTACTGTGTTTTCCATTACTATTAATTGCACAAGCGGAATCTGTTTTCAATACTGTAGTATTTAATGATTCCTTAGAAAAAGTTACAGAAAAATTAAGTGCAATATCAAATACAGCAACGTTATTTTCTCCAGAAAATGTTATGTATCCTTTAGCTAAAAATAAGGAAGATCATTTAGTTTGTACCAAAGTGAAAACTAATAATGGAATTATTGATAAGGTTGTCTTTACGTTTTCCGATGACAAACTAAGCTATATTTATGCAAAAGGCAACGTTTATAAAACCTTCACAGAACACCGTAAAGACACTGCACGAACATACATGGACTATAAAGTGTATGTGAAGGATAAACTATTTATTAAGCAGAAAGAAGATGTTGCGTGGATAATAACTGATGAAGGTATGCACACCAATTTGTTTGCTTGGGAAAACCCTTATTTAAATGAGACCTATTCAGCAAAACCAAATAAATCGGTAAATATACCTCAGTTTTTAAAAATGGGAGAAACTTTAGAAACTCTAAAGCCAATTTTAGAATCGAACAGTAATTTCACGAATACTGAAGAGCTTGATGGTTCTGACCCTAATGCACAATTACAAATTAATTGTTTTGGAGTTGATTACTTAGGTTTTCCAAGAAAAGTAGAGGCTCGTTTTGGTAATGAAAAACTCAATGTAGTTTGGATTTTAACAGCAAAAGGCGAGGAAGATAGAATTCGTAAAGCATTAACAACCCAATATGGCAAGCCTATATTTGTAAATGATGATTGGGAGATCTTCAACAACTGGCAAGTTGGTCTGAGAAAAGACAAACCAGAAGTGCTTCTTATGGAACAAAGTATTGGACTAGAATATAAAACCAGCTATTTTAAACAATAACCATAAATTACTTTTTGTAACAAATTATTTTTTTTAGAGTCTTTAATTTATAAAGACACAATTATGAAACATCTTTTTCTAACAATAACGGCTTTACTAACATTTTCAATATCTTCTTCTCAAAACAAAGATCAATTAAACATATTAGATCATTTTATTATTGCTCATAACGATGGTTCTGAAAATGCTATTAAGGAATTTATTAAGGAAACCTATTTGCCAGAAATATATGAGAAAATAAATTTGGACGATCATGTTAAGTTTTACAAACAAGTAATAAATGAATTTGGTGACCTGAATAAACAGATCTATTATTTAGTTGAAGAAACTCCTCATAAACTTATAGTACATCTAATTAAAAAAAATGAAAACATTAATAACTTAGTTATTAACCCTGAAGATATTTTGCAAGTAGAAATTGATTTAAGTCAAACAAACCCAAAGTATATGGAAAAAGGTCTTGGTTTAGATTCGTTATTATATGATCAAAAAAGAGGATAATTTGATTATTCCAACCACTCCTTAAAGTCCTTCACACGCTCTCTAGCTACAATTACTTCTTGCTCGTTATAAGTGTTAAGTTTAATTTGTAGTCTTGAGTTAGTATAGCTAACCATATCTTTAATGGCGTTGATATTCACGAAGAACTTCATGTTAATTCTAAAAAAAGTATGATGTTCTAACTCATTTTCGAGTTGTTCTAAAGTAGTGTCTAAAAGATAATTTCGTCCTGCCGAAGTAAATACATAAGTACCCTTGTTTTCACTATAAACACACTCAATATCATCAATATTAATGAGTT
>Ga0316189_10001993_pt1 | contig 20184 bp, 15 predicted proteins | sample LowCovwburrow_MG_FD_204930 | JGI IMG/M metagenome (GOLD analysis project Ga0316189, IMG submission 204930) | Coastal sediment microbial communities from Maine, United States - Lowes Cove worm burrow | ecosystem: Environmental > Aquatic > Marine > Coastal > Sediment | place: USA: Maine... | reverse complement strand
TCACAGATTGATAACTGACCCTGTCATTTGACGGCCCCGACACCGTCTTTTGTGAAGTGATCCGCCAGTCGACTCTGAATCAAATGTCAGGGTCGGCTTTTTTATTGCCTGGCTACAACAGCTGGCAGTCAGGTTATCCAGGTCAGCATTTTTTCCAGATTAGCAGACGGTTGTTAACCGGCATTTCGTAATCTGTTTCAAGCTCCATGCTGTTTCCGCTGGCAAGTAAATCCAGTTCTTCAAAGTGACGTATGCCGCTGGCTGGATCACGTGCCTTCAGCCAGTCATCGAAATGCCTGTTACTGTCACTGCTGTAAGTGCCGTGATAATTGAATGGTCCATACAGGCAGAATCTGGCATTGCTTTCCAGCAGTTCGCCGGCTCCGGCAAACAGGCCCTGTACTGCAGGCCAGTCCATAATATGCGTAGTGTTGGCACTGAACAGCCCGTCGTAACTTTTTTCGGGAGTTTGTTGTGGCCATGAGGTGTTTCTTGTGTCCACTGTAACCGGCGCCAGGGTGTTTTCGAGTCCGGCCTCGCGCAACCATGCGTTAATGCTCGGATGGTTTTCCGGCAGATCACTGGTTTGCCAGTGCAGGTGGGGTAACTGTTCCGAAAAATACACGGCATGCTGGCCGGTGCCGCTGCCGATTTCGAGAACATGGCGGGCGTCGGAAAATGCCTCGCGAAGAATGTCAATAATGGGTTTTTTGTTCTGTTCGCAGGCTTCTGAATATTGCTTCATGATGGTTATCTTGTTGCGAACGGGTCGCCGGGTCAGCCCGTTCGGACTGGCCCGGCATCATGCAGTCTATCCTAGTTGACAGTGATCTTCTTCGCTGCCGGTTTTTCCTGTTTGGGTATGGTTACTTCCAGTACACCGTCCCTTGCAATGGCGCTGATTTCATTGACATCAACAGTGTCAGGCAGGGTGAACTGTCGCATGAATGTTCCGTAGGTGCGTTCCCTGCGCCGGTAACCGGTTTCTGAAGCTTCTGTTTCAGTGTTGCGCGCGCCCTTAATTGACAGTACGCCATCTTCCAGAGTGACATCAATATCCTTGTTGTTGACGCCCGGTACGTCTGCGGTAATCAGGTAACAGTTTTCTTCTTCACGAATATCGACAGCCGGCTGCCACTTGTGTTCCTGGTTCGCGGCGCCTTCGCGGCTCAGCGAAAGGTAACGGTTCATTTCATCATTAAACTGGTCAAACAGATTAACGGGTTTGTAATGGACTAATGACATGCTTATGCCTCCTGGGTGAATTTGTCACAATTGACATACCACCTAGATAGAGGCATCTGCAGGAATTTCAAGGGGGCGGGTTAAAAATCCTCTGTGCGGATATGCGGGCGCCTTCTCTCAGGCCTGTGCCGGGCCAACCTCAATCAGGGTGTTTTTATTGTGTTGCGGGGTGAGGGTGATTTCAATATTTTCGGTAGCGCACAGACTGATCGACGCGGCACCTCTGCCGCGGAAGAAGCGTTCATTTTCAGTTTGAATCAAATCGATTTCGGTATCAGTTCGGTCCGGGTCGTGGTGGAAGATGACAAGGCAGCCGACTTCGGCATCAATGGCAAGCTGTCTGGCCTGTGATACCAGCGAATGCCCCCAGCCGTGTTTGTGAGGCATGTCTGCATCCAGGTACTGGGCATCGTGTATCAACACATCAACGCCCTGGCAGAAGTCTACCCATTGCTCATACGTGGTAGCGACTTTGCCAGGCGGGTAGAGTTCGTTGTCAGTGATGTAGGCGCAGGAGGTGCCATCTTCATCGATACGGTAGGCGTAACCGCCTCCCGGATGGTTGATGGTCAGGCGCTTGACGCAGAGATTCTGCTTTGGAAATTCGGTATCGAAATTTTCTGTGACACATTCTGACCGGGAGGGTAAATCGGTTGCTTTTACCGGAAAGGTTGCGCCGTCAATCTGGTCAAACAACGAGCAAATTTGCCCGTGATCATTGCTGTTGCTGGTGAATACACGGATATGCCTGTCTGGCTGGTAAATCGGCATAAAAAACGGATAACCCTGGATGTGGTCCCAGTGTCCGTGGGACAACAGGATGTTAATGGTGCCGTCCTTCCTGATCAGGCGCTTGCCCAGATTCCGGATGCCGGTACCGGCATCCAGTACCAGGTCCTGGCCACTGGCTGTTTCTATATAAACGCAGGCGGTGTTACCACCGTATTTGCAGGTTTCATTACCCGGCGCAGGGATAGACCCCCGTACACCATAAAACGTTATTTTCATTACCAACCTGCCCCCCAGCGATTGAATAAAGAACCATTATGTATGAGTGCGCGCAGGTTTAACAGGCAAAACAGATGCTTTTGCCGGTCATGAAAGCAGTGATGCCGCCAAAAGGCGGCATCACTGTGATTGGTGGAGGCGGGCGGAATCGAACCGCCGTCCGCAAGTCCTCTGCCATCGGCTCTACATGCTTATCCACGTCTATTAATTTAACTGATCACTACCCGACGGGCAGGGAAGATAACCAGCGATTACGGTTGAGTTTTAGCGAATCCACCCCGTACGTGCTTCATCGCGATCATGTGAGAGTCGACGCCTGAGTGTTACATGTCCGAAGACCGGTAACTCTGGACGCACATGCACGGCTCCAGTCAGACGGCACCCTACAGGGGTTTAAGCTGCGAGTGCGTAGTTGTCGTCGTTGGCAACTATAAGTTTGCAGATGGATTTACGAGGTATCCTGCACCTCGGCATGCACCTCAGGTTTTGCAACCCACGTCGAAGCCAGGTCGCCCCCAAGAGACATAGTTAAGATAACACAGAATCACAGAAGTTCCTTGCCGGCTTGAATTTTCCGGATAAGCCTCCATTAAAGTCAGGCAGGCATGGAGTATCATGCCATTTTAACAACCTGATCCCTGAACTCTGGAAGGTGCCGGCTATGATGCGAATTGTTCTTTTTTTGGCGACAAATGCAGCTATTTTGGTGCTGATCAGTATTGTTTTTCAGATGTTTGGCTTTGAAGGCATACTGGCTGAAAACGGCGTGGACCTGAACCTGCAGGCCTTGCTGGTGATGTCGGCCGTGATCGGTTTTGGCGGTTCTTTTATCTCGCTGGCAATGTCCAAGTTTCTGGCGAAACGCTCCATGGGTGTCAAAATAATCGCGCAGCCGGCCAATAGTACCGAGCAGTGGCTGGTCAGTACCGTCAAGCGCCAGGCCGAACAGGCGGGTATCGGTATGCCTGAAGTCGGCATCTTTGATACACCGGAACCCAACGCGTTTGCAACCGGCATGAGTCGCAATAATGCGCTGGTCGCCGTTAGTGCGGGCTTGCTGCAGAACATGAACAGCGACGAGGTCGAGGCGGTACTGGCTCATGAAATCACCCATGTCAGTAACGGCGACATGGTAACCATGGGGCTGATTCAGGGTGTTATTAACACCTTTGTGATTTTTCTTTCACGTGTAATAGGCCACGTGGTTGATCGTGTCGTATTCAAGACCGAGCGTGGTTACGGGCCGGCCTATTACGTGACTTCTATTGTTGCCCAGATATTCTTGTCGGTTCTTGCTTCGATGATCGTGATGTGGTTTTCACGGCGACGAGAGTTTCGTGCCGATGCCGGTGGTGCATCGCTGGCCGGGCGTAACAAGATGGTTGCTGCCTTGCAGGCCTTGCAGCGCGGACACGAGCCGCATGATCTGCCCGGCGAATTTGCTGCATTTGGTATTTCCGGCGGCCTGGGAAGCGGAATAAAGAAACTCTTTATGAGCCATCCGCCACTGCAAGAAAGGATAGCGGCACTGCAGGCCGCTGGCGGATAGCCGGTCTCAACTGCCGCTACGCGGTTCCAGTGTGCTTTCATCCGGGAACAGTGTGCGCAGGTCTGCATGTGTCAGTGTCCGGGCTTTCTCTTCATAACACTGCCAGATGGCCTGCCAGCGTTCGTCTGTGAAATAGAACCCGATCGGCAGTATGCAGACCGGCTCGCCCCGGTAGTCGGTAATGACGCGGGGTTCTGTGAGCTTTCCTTTCATGGCGGCGATGGGTGATGTTTGTCTTGACAGGATATCAGCGGGTCGACATATTTTAGCACTTCGTCCGGGCATATGGATTTCATTATGGTATGCCCGGTCTGCGCAGCATCTCACTAAAACAGAGAAATCCGTATGCTGGAGAATGTCCCCCTGTTTTCAGGACTGTCGGCTGAATCACTTGCCGAGATAGAGCAGCACAGTTCGGTAAAATCGTTCAGGAAGAACGCCATTATTATAAGCCAGGATGATGAAAGCTATTCGCTGTATGTAATCCTCTCCGGCCGGGTAAAAGTGTTTGTCAGTGGTGAAGATGGCCGTGAAGCTGTGTTGAATTACCAGGGCGCCGGCGATTACTTTGGTGATCTGGCCCTGATCGACCAGCAGCCGCGTGTTGCATCCGTGATGGCGACCGAGGCCTCGAAATTCATGATTATCTCCCGACAGGATTTTCTCACCTGTTTATCACGCAATCCGGAAATTGCCATTAATCTCATCAAGCCGATGACGCAGCGTATGCGCATGCTGGCAAAGAATGTCAGCAGTCTGGCACTGATGGACGTCTACGGGCGGGTTGCCCGCATATTGCTGCAGCAAGCAGTCGAAAAAGAGGGTGAAATGGTGACCGGCAGAATTACACAGCAGGAAATCGCAGAAATGGTGGGGGCATCACGTGCCATGGTAAGTCGCATTCTGAAAGACCTTAAAACAGGGGGGTATATTTCGGTGCAAAACAAGTGCGTTACGATTCACCAGAAACTCCCCGGGCGTTGGTAATTTACAGATCCCTGTTTGAGGGCTGCGTTCAATCCTCATGTGGAGTCATGTCGTGACATGTTCCCTTGGGATTCAATAGGAAATCAGATGCTTAATCGGCCTCTATGTGCGCGTTGACTCATTGAAAAAGGTAACCCTAGCCAGCTGAGATGTGGAAAACCCATATAGGAATCCCGGTGAGCTTGATCTACACTTAATCTGCAGTAGTATCGCAACGCTGGGGTATATTGACGCAGCAAAGGGAATGTATTCATAAAAGCTGTTAAAATACATGAAGATATGTAATTAACTTAATTAAAAAGCGATCAGGTTGTGAGCAGGTAAAGCAAGGGTAGGTAGTACAGCGGGAGCTGTTAGTTACACAGGCGTTGGAGGAGATCCAGTACCAGGTTCCTGGTAGCCGTTGTGACAAGTGGTATTCCCCGAGTGTACAGGTTGCAGGCGATGTCTCGTCAGTAGCGTCTGTGATGTTGTAATGTTAAGGGAGATCTAAATGGCAATAACACGACTGGCAAGGACTGTTCTCGGTGCTATCTTTTTCACCATAATACTTGCAAGTACTGCGGTTGCATCAGATAACTGCCAGGCGGTTGTTGGCCGCCTGGCGACGGTTGACGGCCAGGTTGAGGTCCAGAAGACGGGTGCTTCGAGTTGGCAGGCCGGGGTGCTGGGAGCTGATTTATGTCAGGGCGACACTGTACGTGCAGCCGCGCGCAGTCGCGCTACCATTACCTTGATTAACCAGGCGGTACTGCGTATCGACCAGAATACCGCCATGCGCCTCGATAATATTACCGGCGTTACCGAGGAGCGCTCGGTGCTCAGTCTGTTGAAAGGCGCGTTCCAGTCATTCAGCCGCAAGCCGCGCGGATTTGAAGTCAACACGCCGTATCTGAATGGTTCTATTGAAGGTACCGAGTTCGTCTTTCGCGCGGAGGACGGGCAGTCTGAATTGACGGTACTTGAGGGAACGGTTGTCGCGTCGAACGCGCAGGGAAAAGTTTCAGTCTCCGGTGGTGAATCAGCCGTCGCGGAACAGGGCAAGGCGCCTTATATGCGCACAGTAGTGAGTCCACGTGATGCAGTACAGTGGTCATTGTATTATCCGCCGGTGATGGCCGCAGGCGGGGAAGCTGTGCAGGCCTCCCTGCAAGATGCGGCTTCACTGCTGTCTGCCGGCAGGGTCGACGAGGCGCAGGCAAGCATCAATGACGCCCTGCAGCAGAATCCGAAGGATGGCCAGGCCTACGCACTCAGGGCCGTGATTAACGTCGTGCAGAACAACAACGACCAGGCATTGGCTGATGCAAACCAGGCTGTCGAATACAGTCCACGCTCGACTGCTGCAAAAATAGCGCTATCCTATGCGCAACAGGCCAGCTACGAGATCCAGGCTGCCCGTGACACCCTGTTGCAGGCCGTCAATGAACAACCGGATGCCGCGCTCGCATGGGCGCGCCTCTCGGAGCTGCAGTTGATGCTGGGAGACCGCGAGCAGTCCATCGCAGCCGCTGACAAGGCAACTGCGCTGGCACCGGATCTGGAAAGGACACAGATTACCCGTGGTTTTGCAGCCCTCGCCGCGTTTGATAACACGGCAGCAAAAGCGGCCTTTGAACGTGCCATCACACTGAGTTCGTCTGACCCCATGGCCCACCTTGGCCTGGGGCTTGCCAAAATAAGCGACGGTGATGTCGAGGCAGGCGGACGTGATATTGAAGTGGCTGTAGCGCTGGATTCCAACAGTGCATTGCTGCGGGCTTACCTGGGCAAGACCTATTTTGCCGAGAAACGTTATCCGCTGGACAGTGAACAGTTTGCCATCGCCAAGCAGCTTGATCCGAATGACCCGACTGCTTTTCTGTATGACGGCATCCTGAAGCAGTCCGTTAACCGTCCCGTTGAAGCCGTGCAGGATTTCGACCAGTCCATTGAGCTGAATGATAACCGTGCTGTTTATCGAAGCAGGTTGTTACTGGACAAGGATCGTGCGGCGCGGGGCACCAGTCTGGCGCGCGCCTACAAGGATCTGGGATTCTCTCACCTGGGTGTGAATGAATCGACTGAATCGGTATCAAATGACCCGTCTAATTCCTCTGCACACCGTTTCCTCTCCGATACTTACCAGGGTGTGCGCCGTCGTGAGGTGGCTCGCGTCAGTGAATTGCTGCAGGCACAAATGCTGCAGGATATTAACATCACACCCGTTCAGCCCAGCCTTAGCTCAACCAACCTGAATGTTATCGCGGGGGGTGGACCTGCCAGCGCCGGCTTTAACGAATTTACCCCGCTTTTTGAGCGTAACAAAACCCAGTTTAATGTAACCGGCACGGGTGGTAATAACAGCACCGGCGGCGGTGAGGCCGTTGTCACGACGGTACACGATAATTTTTCACTGAGTGCCGGTGGTTATTATTACGATACCGACGGATTCCGGAAAAATAACGATATTCAACATGAGATTTACAACGTCTATGGACAAGTGGCGCTGACGCCGACGGTTAATGTCCAGGCCGAGTACCGTTACCGGGATACAGAAAACGGTGATCTGGCAATGAACTTTGATCCCGATGACTACAGCAAGAATTTTAACCACAAGTTCCGCGAGAATACCGCCCGTGCAGGTCTGAAGTTCACTCCCGGTCCCGCCTCAACCGTATTGCTGTCTTTTATATACAGTGACATCGATGAGTCATCCTCAGACAGTTCTTCCGAAACGGAAGAAATTCAGGAATTACCGCCATTCCCACTGGTTTTTGATGTCAATGACTCCACCACGACCAAGGCCAGTGACGAGGCTTATCAGTATGAGGCGCAGTACCTTTACAACGCCGATCTTTTTAATCTCACTGCGGGTGCAACCTACGCGACGGTTGACCAGGTGTTTGAATTTAACAATAGAACGATGTTCGACCCGCTACCGTTTATTATTCCAGAGCAGCCCGCGCCACTCTCGGCCAGGGATTCGTCGACCATCGATGACACCCGCGGGTATGTGTACGGCAATATCAAACCGAACAATGCCGCCATCTGGACGCTGGGGTTGAGCTACCAGAAGTACGATGAAGAAGGACTCGATTTTAATCGCTTCAACCAGAAATTCGGTCTGCAGTGGAACGTAACCGATGCGGTGCGTTTCAGAAGCGCCTACTTCAGGGTGGTCAAGCCGGCCCTGTCGAGTAACCGGACGCTTGAGCCAACACAGGTTGCCGGCTTTAACCAGCTCTTTGATGACCCCAGTGGCACCAAGTCGACTCGCTATGGGGCCGGGCTGGATGTTGATGCAACAAGCAAGCTGTCGCTTGGCGTTGAAATCACCAAACGCGACCTGGAAACTCCCGAGTTTGATGAGAACTTTGATGCATTTCTGGATGACCAGACCGAGTGGCATCATGAGGCTTACGCCTACTGGACGCCGACAGACCGCTGGAGTGTGAGTGCCAGGGCGGTGTTCGACAAATTTACCAGTAGCGATGCCCTGGATTTTGATGTGCCCGAGTTGGTGCGTACCAAGAGTTACCCGGTCGGGGTGCAATATTTTCATCCATCCGGCTTTTTCGGCGGCGCGCAGGTCACCTATGTTGATCAGGATGTCGATCGCTCCAGCTTTTCAACGCTGGCCTCCGGGCGGGATGACTTTACCGTTACTGATATTGCTGTCGGTTACCGTATGCCGCGCCGTATGGGGATAGTCAGCCTGTCGGTGCAGAACGTGTTCGACAAGGATTTTAAGTATCAGGATGACAGCTACCGGGAGTTCCAGGATGAGCCGTCCATTGGTCCGTATATACCGGATCAGACGATAATGGCACGATTTACGCTAAATTTTTAGGTGAGCATCACGGTAAGAAAAGATAGCCCGGTGGCAGATGTGTACTACGCTGAACCAAATAACAGTTGGTAGCCTCGGGCATCTGCAAGAAACGGTTTTTGAGGAATTAATGATGTAGCTTGAAGGACTGTTTGTTACCTGTTAAGGAAGGCAGAACTTCATTTTTTATAAAAAAAGGAAAGACGAGAGGTGTGTTATGGGTGTAAACAAAAGTAGACGAGTTAAATTACAGGCGTTACTGGCTGGCGGGTTTATGATGATGCTCGGATTGTCAGGGGCCGTCCTGGGTGAATGTATACAGGATCCATCAGACCCTTCGCTCTTCAATGTGCTGATAGATGCCAGTTCATCCTGTGCGGCCCTGAGTGACAATATGCAGGGTTGCCAGATGGATTCATCCGGTAGCTGTACCATCACTAACGAGGCAACGGGCGAAACTATTACAGTGAGGCTTGATAGCGGTCGTGTTGGTGGAAATACGCCAGTCAGCTGGTCGTCTACTTTTTCAGATGCGTCCAATTCGAAGGCGGGTGAGGTTGATTTCAGCATCATCGTCGGTGCGACCGGTGGTGGTAGTTGTGGCTGGAGCTACACGCCGGGTTCAGATTACGGTCTCGGTCTGGCTTTTTTGAAGAGCAATGGCTCAGTACAAAAGATGAACGACATTTACTTCTGCTCAGATTTCATCGGACCACCTGCTGGTGTTTCCCGGCTGGTGCTGACCAAGACAGTCACCAGGGCGAGCGGTGCCTGTGGTGTTGATGATTCGGCAACACTGACGGTCGATACCGGGGAGGACGTGAAGTATTGCTATGTCGTTGAGAATGTGGGGATTGGTGATGCCGAAAATATTGAACTGGTCGATGATGAGGGTACCCCTGATGATGGTGGCTTCGAGACGATTACACTGGATGGCCTTGATGGCAGTACTTTGCGTTCAGGTGCAATTGCCATCGGTGAGTCTCTAGTCGTGTCATTTGCTGAGCCTGGCCAGGTGGTTAATACCGCCACGGCAAGTGCTGCTGATGGCGCCAAGCATACTGCCACGGCAACGCTGGATGTTAACCAGGCGCTGGGTTCATGTCCGCCTGCCTTTCAGAGCGCAGTTGACCAGCAAGTGTCAGAAACCGGCGAATACCCGTTTGCCTTCCTGGGAGATCCTAAAAAGCCGGATCAACCTGCCGTATGCACGCCGTCATCCACGAATTTGGCCGTGGCATCCACCTCGGTAAGCTGTATTGACGGGTGTGCTATCAAACCGGAATGTGTCGATACGCCCAATGCCCCGGGTTGTTCACCACAGATCTGTCAGCCATCCGGAGCATGGACGACCGATGATGCGAACGGTGTTTGCGGTCCGGCGATCACAGATGCAAATTCACCGCTGCCTTTTTGCTGGGAAGTGAACCAGGATCTTAACCGTGATTGTGTGCTGAATGATCATCAGCCGTTGTCGACTATTGCCGTTGAGGTGCAACAGCTTCATTCGAATCCGTATGTTTACCAGTCCTGCGTCAGGAGCAGGAGGGGCACGGTGTGCTCAACCACCTGTTACCTGTACCCGGGTGAAGATGCTTCGGTCTGTCCAGCAGGATCGATCGTACGGTAACCAGTCGGTGTAATCATGAGGCACCTTCCTGCGGAGGGTGCCTCTTTTTTTGTCTGGCTTTTGGGTGCAGGCGACATCTGCAGTAGTATTTGGAGTAAAGGGGATTCATTGAATACTAAGATAAGATCCGTGCTAAGGCTTGGGGACATAGCCTGATGTCACGGTGGGTAAAAGGGCTGGTCTTCGGAATTGTTACTGGTTTGATTGGCGTCATTCTGGGGCTGACGCCGCTGGGTGCCGATTTTGAAAAACACGTCGGCCTTGACTGGTTGTTCGAGCTGCGTGGTGCCATCGATCCACCCCCCGAGGTCGCGCTGGTGGCCATTAATGAACGCGATATTGCCGGTCTTGGGCTACCCAAATTGCCGCGTGACTGGCCGCGTTCCATTCATGCCGAGTTAATCGAAAAACTGGTTGCGGGCGGTGCAGCCGTCATCGTGTTTGACATGGACTTCCAGCGACCGAAAGTGGCGGAAGACGACACTGAATTTGCCCGCGCGGTGGCGGACTCGGAGCGCGTGGTGCTGTTCGAGCGCCTGAACGGCAAGCGCCAGCCGATCTATGACACCCAGGGCCAGCAGACCGGGACTATCTGGGTAGAAGAGCTGGTGCCACCCATCCCGGTGCTCGCGGAAGCAGCAAAGGCGCTGGCACCGTTCCCGGTACCGAAGGTACAGGTGAACGTGTACCAGTTCTGGCCGTTCAAACCGAGCGCCGGTTATGTCGCCACCATGCCCTCGGCAGCCTTGCAGGTGTTCGCGCTCCCCCTTCAGCAACGCTGGATGAGGGTACTGCAACAGGCCAGTGCGACGGGTCTTGATGGTTTGCCGCGTACCTCAGCAGAAGTAGGGCGTGCTGCCGGGGTAAACAGGCTGAGTCAGGGCCTCTACGGCATCTTTGCGAATGATCCGGCGCTGAACGACAGGGTCCGGACGGTGCTTGCCGGTGACGGGTCACTCACAGCAGATGAGCGCCGCCTGATGACGGGGCTTGTCAGTCTTTACTCGGGTGGTGACAACCGCTATCTGAATTTCTACGGTCCGCCGGGCAGCATTCCGAACATTCCCTACAACGCTGTCATGAAGGGCGAGTCTGCGACAGACTTTAACGGCAAGGTGGTGTTTGTGGGTCTGTCCGACCTTTACGATCCCGGCCAGCCGGATCGTTTCTACACGGTGTTCACGAACGACGATGGCGTGGATCTCAGCGGGGTCGAGATCGCCGCGACGGCATTTGCCAACATGCTGACCGATCGCAGTCTCCGGCCATCCGGTGTACTGGCGACCGCCATCATCCTGTTGCTGGCCGGCTTCATACTGGGCACCGGTATCTATCTCCTGTCGGCGACCATCGCCGTGCCCCTGGCCCTGCTGTTGACCGGTCTTTACGTTGCCGGTGTGCAAACCGCCTTCAATGCGGGCGATCTGTGGCTGCCGCTGGCGATACCGGTACTGGTGCAGTTGCCGATTGCCCTGTTCGTTGGCCTGCTGGCCCAGTACCTGACCGAGGCGCACAATCGCAAGCAGCTGAAGAGTGTGTTTGGGCAGTATGTGCCGCCGGAGATCGTCGATGAGATGAGCCGCAACCCGGATGGAAACTTTTCCGTTGAAGGAGAGAGCCGTGAGTTGTCCGTGCTGTTTTGTGATATCCGCAGTTTTACCACTATTTCGGAATCACTGGCGGCCGATGAGCTGAAAAAATTGTTGAACCAGTTCTTCACACCCATGACGCGTATCATTTTCGAACAGCGCGGCACCATCGACAAATATGTCGGCGATATGATCATGGCCTTCTGGGGGGCGCCGGTAAAGGACCCCGGGCACCGGCAACATGCCGTTGAGGCAGCACTGGCGATGCTCGACCAGGTGGTGGCCATGCGCCCTGAATTCAGTGAACGTAACTGGCCGGAGGTGAATATCGGTATTGGCATCAATACCGGCGTGATGAATGTCGGCGACATGGGATCCGAGTACCGGCGCGCCTATACCGTGATCGGTGATGCCGTCAATCTGGGGTCACGCCTGGAAGGCTTAACCAAGTATTATGGTGTGCGTCTGATCGTCAGTGAGACTACGGCGGCAGGCCTGGAAGGTATGGTGTTGCGCTGCCTTGACAGGGTCAAGGTCAAGGGCAAGCATGAGGCGGTCACTATCTATGAACCGGTTGGTCTGTCGGCCAGTATTTCCAGCGAGCTAAACAAAGAAGTGGTTGAAAGTAACATAGCACTGAATTATTACTTCTCCGGTGATCTTGAAAAAGCGCAATCAGCTTTTCGGGTATTGCAGGATGCTGTGCCGGAGCGCAAGTTATTTGGTCTCTATCTGGAACGCATCAGCACTTTGCAGTCGCAGGGCATCGGGCCGGGCTGGGACGGCGTCTTTGAGCATACCTCGAAGTAGCTGCAATTAATTCATGGCTGGACAAAAAACGATGCCGGCCTGCTCATCGATCCCTGGTTAAAGTCTCCCAGTCTGAAGTCTTCGTTAGTATCCCGTGCATGGATTGTCCAGCTGTAATGACCGCCTTGTTCAATGAGGTCTTTCGGTAAAATGAGTTCGGCGTCGACAAGCAGCGATGAGGTGTATATCAGGCTGTTGTTATCCCACTGGTCGCGGATGAATACCTGGTAGAAAGCTGCCCCCGGAATACTTTTCCATGTCAGCTTCTCGGGGGGTGTTGGCAGTTCAGTGTCATTGCCGGGAGTCTGTCCGCTGGCACTGGCCAGTTTTGAAATAATGACATAGTCGCGAGCCCGGTGAACTTTACCGTTGGTCAGGGTAATGTTGGCTGCGTACCATCCATCCCGGGCATCTGCCGGGATATCCAGTTGCTTGATGAAGACACGTTTGTCTGGCCGATCTTTTTTTTCGATGGTGCGGTAGCTGGCGAGATCAAGTCGGGTCAGCAGACGGTTATCCGGATAAAGGATTTCGATCTCTTTAATATCGTCATACCCGGCAGTTGAGAACAGGGGCATGAAGAAGAGCGGGCGGTCCGGCCAGTTGCAGACATGTATATCAAAGAACCCGGCCATGTTGTAGTGCGTGTCACCGGGTTTGGCAGCCATTGATGATTCCGGGGATTGCAGGCAGAGAGTCAACAGGATAATGGTAGTGAGCCGCCGGGTGTTGAAGACCTTGCGTTTCAAGTAACGGTACTGCAATGATCGGGCCTGACTCATTTGTCTTTTACAGCGAGGAGCCGGTCATTCACCTCGCGGATCCTCAGTGACAGGCTGCGTAACATGCCGATACTGATATCAGGATAGCTTTGTATTAGTCCCCGCAGGCGCGTTTTTTCCAGGGTGAGCACCGTGGCATCTTCAATGACATGTGCTGTCGCAGATCGCGGCAACCCATCCAGCAGGTTCATTTCTCCGAAGGTATCGCCGGGCTCAAGTATGGCAATATAATTTTTGCTGGCCGGATTTTCGTCAATGGAGACGCCAATTTTTCCAGTGACAAGTAAATACAGGTGGTCACCCTGGTCATGAATCTCGAAAACGCGGTCACCTGCAAAGTAGTCCTGTTCCTCCAGTGACTGTGCTACAACGCGCAGGTCATCAGTGTATACCTTGGAAAAAACAGGCGATTGCTTAAGCAGGATCAGGCGATCGAATATATCAGGCATGTGCGCTTTCCTGTTTCAGGGAATGAAGTGCCTGCCTGCCACACTCATTTAACCAGCTGTTGCCATGCCCTGCGCACCACTGCAGTACCTCGTCAACAGAGGTAAAGCTCTGGCAGCCTTGCTCGAAGTTTCCCCCTGCTGACTTCTGCAGGGCATCACTCAGATTGTTGATCATTGTATCCTTGCCCAGGTTTCCCAGTACCTCACAGGCATTGGCAATGTGTCGCGAATCACCACTTGAAAAGCCGGCGTGTACAATTCTTATTGTTTCCTTGTCATAGAGAGGTTCCAGGGCCAGCAATACCAGTTCTATAGTTTGGTCAAGTTGTTCCTTTAATGTGTGTTGCAGCAGGGAACGGGCGGTGTTCCCGGTGCTTCCGTCTTCACGCTCTAACGTAGCATGCGCATCCTGCAGTAACAATATTTCCCCGGATTTGCTGCGCGCAATATCCGCGAATACTGACTTGGGCAGAGGTTTATTCAAAATGGACGTTAACAGGGCCTGTTGGGCTCGCAGGCTGGCCTCGTTTCCCGTGATCCAGGTTAATGCACGATCAGTATACTTTGCCGAGGTGGACTTCAACATGGCGATGCCTGCTTCCCGCACACGGATATGGCCATCGCCAATGGCCAGCAGGAGCAGCTTGCTACGCCCGGGTTCATTGATCAGGTGCAGGCAGTCGACCGCAGCCTGGCGCAGCAGGGGGTTCTCACTATAGAGATGCTGTGCAACAGCAGTAGTTATTTCCATTGATACGCTTTCTTTCCAGAGATGCAGGCCTTGCAAGGCACGCAGTTTGGTCTGTTCTGAAGGGTCGGCAAGCAAGGCCGTAAAGGCTTCCAGATAGTCAGATAGTAATGACTGCCGTTGTTCTTCGGGAAGCCGGGCGATGTCGGGAATATTAGCCATGGCGGCGCGGCGCGAAGCGCTATCTGACTGTAATAACGTGTGCCAGCTCGTCATTGCCTCGTCGCGGCCGTTATGTGCATCCGCGTAGCGTATGGCCGCGTGAATAGCGGTAGACCGCATACGCGGGTTGCTGCTGTTCAGTTGTTTGATGGCTTCCCTAACGGTTAATTTGTCGCCCTTGTCCAGCAATAGTCGCATGACTGTTGTTTGCAAATGCTGGTCCCCTTGTATACCAAGTTTGCGTAACTTGTCAGCATGGGCTGATACATCAAGCGGGGTAAGTATGTTCAGGATACTGTCAGTCGTTGCATCGTCCATAGTGCCGATGCGCTGCAGGATGATGGCAACGGCTTTTTCCGGGAATGAGCTGGCCAGAATTCTCGCAAAGGCAAGTACCACTTCTGTGTCGGCATGATTGATGCCGTGCATGATTTGTTCCAGCGTTTCATGCTCGCAACCCTGCAGGTCTCCATACATGCGTTTGTCAGGCAGAAACAGACGTTCTTTCAGGGTGGCAAGCAGCGTGCTGACATAAGCCTTGTTCATTTGCAGGCTGGAAAATAGATACAGGCTGGCGGCGAGGATGCCGGGTGCCAGGAACCAGGCTGGATTGTCCAGACGCTGCATCAGCAGCAGCATGATGCCGCAGACCATTAATGCCAGTGGTAGTACCAGTGCAATCGACATGGCGCGCGCACGTCCCTGTATGTAGCCGGGGAGTATATTGAAGAACATGCTTCTGACCGGGTTCCTGAAGGCAGGCATGAGGGCATCCTTGTTGAAACTGCCAAGCAAGGCGGAAGGCAGGGAGAAGCTGAATGTCAGGGCGGACAGGCAAACCAGTGTTGTCCATGGGAACAACAGGTTGATAGTACGCACACCAAAATGCCTGATTACCCGGTTGGTAACAAAAATCTGAAAAAATAGAGCGAAGGCGCTGGTTGTTGCCGTCAGCAGCCCGAAAAACCGGGTCAGGCTTTCTTCAGTGTCAAATGTCTGGGTGTATATCCGGTTTGCGCTGTAACAGAGGATATAAAAAGACACCACCATAAAGAACAGCGCCAGTGACGAGGCGCGCAGGAGGCTGGAGCGATAGGTGAATTTGATTCCCTGGTGTACCTGTTCAACACAGTCCTTCAGCAGTTTCTGAGATTTCTTCGGTGTGCGGAAATAGGTAGATGTGCCATGTCGCTTGTGCCTGACAAAGATGACGATATACGCGACCACCAGTAAGCCACACCATAAGAACAACAGATTCCGGGTGCCGAATACCGGGGCGGCCACGACCAGCAGTAGTCCACCGCTAATCGTACCAACCTGGGCGCCTGCAAAGACCAGTGGTGTTAACCGCTTTGCCTGTAAAGTGTTCATGTTCTGGTTCATGTAGAGAGAGGCATGTATCAGAAGTACTTCGGAGGCAACCTCATAGACAAGGTAGTAGGCCGGGTATGCCAGGGTGTTGCTTGCCGACATGGCAAACCAGCTGGCAAGAACCAGTACAATCAGTGCGATAAACAGGGCGCGGAAAAACTTCTCTGCCGGAATACGGTCGGCAAAGGCGGCATACACCATGCTGACGGCTGCCAGCATCATGCTTTGGATGATGTACATTAATGGCAGGTACTCTATTCCGAGCCGCTTCAGGAACAGTGCGTCTGCAGTACTGCGGCCAATGGCCATGCCGGCACTGACCAGCATGAAGAAGAACAGGAAATACAAGACGTTGCCACGCTCACCCGGCTGGATAAGCAGCTTTTTGTCTAGCTGTTCTAGCACGGAAATACTGTCACTAAAAAGGTAACGCCTTCATGGGCTTCGCCATCGGGTGCATGTCAGAAGCCATGCCATCTGCAGAGCTGTTCAGGGCTGGCATGACAGTGATATGTTCGTTGAGACTGACGAAGGTCTTTTCTGCCCGGGTGATAGTGGCGGCTTTTCCTTTCTGACCCTTGTTGTTTCCCATGGTCCAATCCCCGGACCTCGCAGGTCCGCTACCATTGTCAGGTAAGTTTGTGGGTGGTGTTATAAAGTCTCGTCGCCAGAACCTTGTTGAGATTTTTAAATACCTTGGTTGCGATGTACGGGTAGCGGCGGCTGAGGCGGTCCAGATTTGCCTGGGTAAGGCATAACAGGCGGGCGTCTTCAACGACATCAACATCCGCTGTGCGTGTCTCGTAAAACAGTCCGGCTTCACCGACAACATCTCCACGTTCATGTGTCGCCAGCTCTATACGCCCATCTTCTCCCTTGATCGAAGTTGACAGCTTTCCCTCTATAACAACATACATTTCAGAGGCGTTGTCGCCGGCGCTGATGATTCGCTTGCCTTGCGGTTCCCTGATAATCCTGGCCATCAGGGCGACAATTCTGGCCTGGGAGGTCCTGAGCCCTTTGAGAAGCGGTATTGATTTCTGGGGGTTTTCGCCAAGGTCGAGCGTCAGGGCATCCCAGAGCGTGGTAAAGCGGACGCTGGCGCAGAGGGCAGGGGTCAGGAGAAAGTCGCTGAGCCAGGCAATGGCAAGGGCATAGGAGGCCATTATTCCGACATGAACCTGCATGCGCAGTTCGCTGGTCATCAACACCAGAAAACCGAGGCAGAGACCGACGGATGTGAGAGTCACCGGTCGTCCAACGGCCTTCATGGCCAGCAGCGTGGCTTTCCTGTCATCGGCGTGGCGATGAACCTCCCGGTTAAAACGGGAGAAATAGTGAATGGTGTCGTCGATGGCGATACCGAGCACCATTGGTGCAATCAGGCTGGTGCTCGGGTTGAGGCTGATGCCGAAAAAACCCAGAGACCCGAAGTAAACCGCAACCGGGATGATATTGGGAATCAGGGCAATGGCACCGATTCTTGGCGACATGAACATCACTGCCAGGATGATATAGACGAACAACAAGGCGAGAGCAACACTTCTGGCCTGGCCGACAATGATGTCAGTCAGTGTTTCACTAATGAGTACCGGGTTGCCGGTGATAACCGGTTTCAGATGTTCGGGGAACTGCTCAAGCCGTGGTTTTATACGCTCAAGCAAATCGTTCATGCGGTCTGAGTTAATCACCCGTGAACGGACGACCAGGTTGGCGGTGCTATAGCGGCTGTCCACAATATTATCCAGTTCGTCGCTGGAACTCAGGAACAGCAACTGGGTGATCAGGCGCTTGCTTTCAGGTATGGCATGGAACGCCGGGTCGTTATCGTTAAAAGCCTGGTTTATCAGCATCAGGTAGTCAGCGATCGAGATGGTGCTGCCTACCTCGGGTTGCTGTTCCAGCCAGACCTGGAGTTCTTTCAGTATCTCCAGGTTGCGCGGTTCCTTGAAGGTGTCAGTGTGAGTCCCTTCAACAACAATATAGAAGTGGTTGGCGCCGCCGAGTTTGTCATTGACGATATCAAAGCCCTTGCGCACATCGGAGTCAGCGGAGAAGTTGGTAATTGACTCGGTGCTGACATGAATTCTCATCATGCCAGCCAGTGACAGCAGGAACAGCAGGCCGAAGGCGATAAAGATATTGTGCCGATGCTTCAGGTCAAACAGCGCGATTCGGTCAACAAAACGGTCAAACCCCTTTCCTGAAATAGCGTTTTCGGATGCGCTGCAGGTACTGCGTTTCCGGTCGAGTGATTTCAGCAGGGCGGGGGTGAAGGTGATTGACAGTATGGTTATGTAAACCACACCGATGGCTGAGAAAATACCAAACTCCTGTACAGCGCTGATCGGGTTTGTCATCAATGCAATAAATCCTGCAATGGTGGTGAGTCCTGTCAGCATGACCGGCAGCGTCATGTGCTTCAGTGTCTGATGGATGATAATGTCATCAGGATCCGGCTTGTGCCGCAGCTGGTGGTACTCGGAGGTTACATGGACTGCGTAGGAAAGTCCGAGGATCATCAGCAGTGGAGGTACCAGCACTGAAATCATGCTGAGCGAGTAGCCAAGTGCCGAAATGGTGCCGAGGGTCATAATAACGCCAGCACCAACGGTTAGTAACGGAGCAATGATGCCGATCAGGGTGCGAAAGGAGACAGCCAGTACGATGGCGATGATCACGGTGATCAACGGTGGCGTCCAGATCAGGTCGTCAACCAGCAAGTCGACCATGGCAAACTTGAAATACGGAGAGCCGGTCATGAAGATCTCGTTGTTACCCTGTTCATCTTCAACAATGCGGGTAATGTCCTCGTGTATCCCGCCACCGATATAGTCACGGTCGGAGATATCGTTGAAATACACCACCAGTGCAGTCGCGTCTGCTGCCTCGGAGACCAGGTTGCCCGCATAGAGTGGATTAGCCAGTACGCGATTTTTTATATCTTCGGGGCTTGCAGAACCGTCTTCCAGTGCCATGCTGAATGGCGAGATATCCAGTCCGCCGTCAACTGTGCGTATATCCATGGCGTTGGCAAGTGACACAACGTGGTGTACGGCAGGCAATGCCTCGATGCGTGTAGTGATATGCTTGATTGTGTCAATGCTGCCCGCTGTAAAGACATCATCGGAAGCAACAGTGATGATGAGTGTTTCATCACTGCCGAACATCTGTCGGGTCTTGTCGTAATACTGTTTTGCAGACTGGTTTTCCGAGAACAGGCGGTTGGCCGAGGGGTCTATATTGAGGCGCATCTGACCCGTGACCGGATCAACAATGGCGGTCAGGGAAAGTGCTGACAGTGCCAGAGTCAACAGGAGCGTGAACGCGGTATGTCGCGAGACCAGGGCCGATATTTTATCGATAATACCCATTAATCAGACGTGATCGGCGGCGCATCTTTTTGTTTTAGTTGCTCCGGATCAAACAATGCATCCTCCAGGGGGAGGTTTGTGCTGATTTTCTGGATGGTCATCTGCGTCTCTGTCGCGTCACGAACGTCTCGCATCAGAAGTGTGAGTGGTACATGGATGCTGCCTTCTTTCTTTATAGTCGCGGGGTCAACACTCATGGTTTTACGCAGCTGGTGTCCGCGTTCATATAGATCGGTCTTCAGGGCAACACAGGTTTCCTTGTCTATAAAAGTCGTTATTTTTTCATAGCCGGAATTATCATCGGGGTAGCTGTTGATGACATAGACCGGCCGTCCGTCCAGCACTTCATCAGGATATTGTTCAGCCTTCAGGTCTGTCAGGATGCCGTGCAGTCGCTCATAGTCTTCATAGGAGAAATCTGTCCCCAGGATTGAGCTGGATATTCGTTTGGATGTGATCTTGCGGGTGATCAGCAGTCCCGGCATGTAGATGTACATGTCGTTTTGTGGTTCATTTTCGATAATCAGGAAGCGCGCGCCGCGTACATCGGCGGGTTCGTCAAAATGCATCAATATTCTTGATCGATTGTCCGGGAAGCGCTTCCAGTAGACGTTTGACTGTAATACCTGCTCATAGCCATTGCGGTCGCGGGCGCGCAGCTCAATCGTC
>Ga0316189_10001992_pt1 | contig 20190 bp, 15 predicted proteins | sample LowCovwburrow_MG_FD_204930 | JGI IMG/M metagenome (GOLD analysis project Ga0316189, IMG submission 204930) | Coastal sediment microbial communities from Maine, United States - Lowes Cove worm burrow | ecosystem: Environmental > Aquatic > Marine > Coastal > Sediment | place: USA: Maine... | reverse complement strand
TAAAAGGACCTTTTCCCCAAGTGAGGAGATGGTGTGCCTGGGAGATGCCTGTCGCTGCGAAACCACTCCCTGATTTCGGCCAGGACCTGCTTGAGCTGGCATTTACGGGTCTTAGGGACGACAAGCGCCAAACCCGTGGGCTCAGTACCGCAATTCTTCAAATAGCGCGTTCGAGGCGGCGGGAAAGGCAGTGATCGCAATCTACAAACCAAGGCGCCTGTGTCTCCTATCAGGAAGGGTCTTCGCCTAGGGTGTCAATTCGAGCCCTGATCGGTCGTTATTTGTTCATGCATTTTTTTTAATCGACCAAAGGCAAGTTTCCGCTTGAGGAAAGCCGAGACACCAAAGAGACTCTTCTGCATTTCTCTAGCCATCTTCATGCTGAAGGTTTCCATTGCTTTCTTGACCAGGTCTACTGATATCTTCGGTGAGCACGGGCATGGTCAGGGTGAGCGCACTGATCGTTTTCAGCGGGCTCCTATTTGAGAATATCTTTGATTTTCTGAATATTAATTCGATGATGTCAGAAGTTCCCAGCCAGGTACTCCCTCTGGGAACCTTACTCGCTTGCTCTTGGACACAGGCCAAAACCCGACTGCTAAAAGTAGTGGCACGCCCAGCTACTCGATTGACAAACACGACATAGACTCCCTAAACATTGTCATCCTTGGGACGGAAATCACGGGCCAGGTCACACTTCCGATCACCTATTTAATGTAAACCACGGGAATTTCGTTTTTTTTTGCCCAGCCCCGCAAACGACCAACTTCGTACAAGTGTCACGATGGGGAAACCATCAGCCATCTCTACCAATATGACCTGACTTACCAATTGACAAGGGCCGAAACGGACAGGTCTGGCCCAAGCGACATAACCCATGATTATTGCTACGACAAGAATGGGAGCCGGATCCGCGAAGAAAGAACCAACACGGTGCGACCGTCAGTGATCTGACCCTAACCCATTCCATCGCGGCAGGCACAAAGCAATTGACGCGTGTCAGCGGCAGCAACAATAATAGTTCCAGACAGCATCACTTACGATCTCTCCGGTAACCTGAACTCGCTTACGAAGAATTTGGATACAGTAGAAGGAGAGACAGTACAAAATATGTACTACCCGGACAGTAACCAGACCAGCCAGTTGGGGACATTGCCCTTCCGCATCACCCAGAATTTAAATAATGGCGTCCTGATGGCCGGCGACGAGAACTCCTTGATCCAAGATCTGGCCTACGATTACAACGGGGCCGTGGGCCGCGCCTATGAACTCAATGGCAACGACAACGCGGTCGACCTGGGGATTGCACCTGCCCTAAGCCAGAATCTGGACAGCTTCGCCTACTCGGCCTGGGTCCGCTTAGATGTGCCTCTGGACAGCAAGGGAACCTATCGTTACCTTTTCGACATTCTTGGGTGTCTAGAAGAAGTGAAGGGGACGCGATGAGGCTACAAATTCTTGATGACGCTGAGATCCGTCCTTCACTTTTCGTTTGGAATGGCCCCATTGAAGAGGGCTGCATCAAGAGATGGCTCAAGCTGCACAAGGTTACCTTTTCCGAAGAGATCGTCACCTTTTTAACAAAGACAGGAGGAGGTGACCTTTTCGAATCGGAGACGCTTTTAGGCCCATTAGGAAATGCGGAACTTGGTGATGACCTTGATAGTATTAATTGCTTCTACTGGGAGACGGGTCTACCGAAGGAGTTGGTGATTTTTCACACTGGCCTGGGTGACCTGACCGCTTTTGACACAATCAAAAAAGATTATGTCCAAATAAGTGAAATTGATCATATCGAAACCCAGCGGTTTTCATCTTTTGACCAATGGTACCAAAAAACGCAAGAAGTGAGTATGCTAAGCGCTATGGTTTAGGCTCGGATCTTTGAACCATATTTGGTGAGGGACCTGCGACTGAGCTTGACATGGAGGAATCGCCCTACAAAGCGTCAATAAAAGGAGAGGTTATTGTTGATGAATAGTCACAAGGTTTCCATGAAAGGATGGAACGATGGGTTTAAGGCAGTTAGGCTGGCTAAGGCAATCTCCCGGTCTACTCGATGGTTCAGATTCCACAATTTGCTTTCAAGCGGTCAGGCTCATGCCAATCCTCATCGAACACGGCCCCAAACGTTACCAGAGGTCAGGTCTCAATTGGGACCTTGCCTTCTGGTAACGTTTGGGGCCGTGTTCGGATTGGGACCTGATCCTTGGGCAACGTGAGGTTCTGATGTGCATGCGTTACATTGATGGTCGTACCGGCGTTTCATGCTTCTTACCTGCCCCTGACACAGGGCGGGAAGGTGCAATCCAAACGAAAAAAGGGGCGGTACCGCCCCTTTTTATTTGGAATAAGGTTTGACCTAGAAGTTGTAGTCCAGGGTAAGGAAGTACTGAAGCTTCGGTGCCTGGGTAACTCCGAGATAGGGACCCGAACCATCAGGACGGCCGAAGTCACGAGCATAGCTCGCATCAACGAAGTGCTTGTGACTGGTCAGGTTTGAGGAACGGAGTGAAACACGGAGGTTATCGCCGCCTCTTGTGGCGAAAGTATAACCAATGCCTAAGGCGAACTCAGAGAACGTCGGCAAGGTGCCGTCTTGCTCTAAACCGATTTCAGTTCCGTTGTTGTACAGAACATAGTAATCATCCCAATGATTGTAGTTCACGTAGCCAAACCAGTCCTTGCTGTGATAGGCAAGCTCTGTGAACAGAATGGTTTGAGGAGAATCAGGTACCTTCTTGCCGATTACCGCGCTAGCGGGCTGGCCGAAAATGACCGGTTCGCTGAGGTCGGGATTGGCATCGTAGTCAATGGACGGATCGTAGTCAGCCACCTTAGACCATTCGTTATTGGCGAAGGTGCCGGAAACAACCCAGCTTAGGTTGGAGTTGATCTGAAGGTTGTAGGCGATTTCCACACCATCGTGGTCCGCGTCGCCCGCATTGATGGTCTCACGCAGACCTTCCGAGTCGGTAATCGACTCGATCTTGTCCGTGAATGCCATGCGATAGAGGTTGACCGACAGGTTCTGCTTGCGGGTACGATAGGATATACCCAGTTCGAAATCTTCGAGCTCTTCCTGGTCGATATCGTCCGTACCCAAGGGTACGCTGGAGCGATTGTACCAGTCGCCGACCTGGGGTTCCTTGCTGGCCTCCGAGTAGTTGGCAAAAACGTTCCAGTTGTCGTTGATGTTCCAGTTGATCCCGAATTTCGGCTGAACGAAGCTGTAGTCGCGCTGGTAGTTGGCGGCGTTGGCATCGGGGTTGGCAATCACATTGGCCGTTACGTTGTTGGGGTCGCTGGCATCCCAATCACTGGAGACGTCCTGGGTGAAACGGGCGTAGATGTCGGTCCACTGACGATTGTAGAAATCGTACTGGCGGATCAGGTTCTCTTCGATGGTTTGGTCGAAATTCAGGTAACCGATGTCGGCCATGATGGTGACATTCTCGATGGGAGACCACTGCAGTCTTGCGAAGACCGAGTAGTTGTCGACCATGCCGTCATAGTTGTAGCGGTTCTCTACATCTTCGATACGCTGGGGCACCCCACCGGTGGTCGGCTCAACGCCAAACTCGAACTTTCTCGACTCGGAGAGGTGCTCGGCAGTCCAAAGACGCAACTCGCCGCCCACAACCAATGTTAGCTTTTCGTTAAAAACTTTCTTGAATGTGGTGTTGAAGCCCATTTGGTCATGGTTGCTCTGACTATCGCTGAGGAACCCGTTGCCGAAGATTCTGGAAGGATAATAATCCCGGTCGGTGTACTTGAACTGGTTGGTGAATATCTTGGCAGAAACGGTACCGTCATCAAGGTTAAGGGCATCGTTGCGCAGGTATCTACCGCCACCGCTGCCGTTGGTCGCGAAGAAGGTTGTGCGCCAGTGCGTGGAAGCATCAAGCGACCAGTCGTGGTGGGCTTCCAAAACGGGCTTGAAGTAGTAGTTTTCCTGGTAGGGATGGCTACGGCGGTTCCAAGTGCGCGTTCCCCAGGAAAAACCGTCATTCGCGCTAAGGAAGCGGGGGTCCTGAACATTGGCGGCCTGGTGGTGCTTCTGGGGCGCGCCATGCAGGTTGATGGTCCAGGACTGGCTGTCAGATACTTGATAGAGCAGGCCGAAGTAAAAGCTGTGGCCGTCGTATCCCGTCTGGTCGATGTAAGAATCACCGTCCTTGCGCTCGTAACGGGCAAAGAAGTTGAGTTTGTCATCCTTGAAGTAGCCGCTGCTATAGTCGCCGGCGGCGATATAGTGGGAATTGTCACCCATGGAAGCCCAGGTGCCCAAGAAGCCCTTGGAAGACTCCACGGAGAAATTGTCGGTTTCGATGTTGACCGAGCCACCAAAGGCGCCCGAGCCATACAGCGAAGAACCCACACCTTTCTGAACCTGAATGGAGCCGGCGTTGCCGGACAATCCGGTCCAGTTAGACCAGTAGACTACTTGAGATTCCGGGTCGTTTACGGGTACGTTGTTGATCATGATTTGAACGCGTTCAGAGTCGAATCCACGAACGAAAAGATCAGACTCACCCAGACCGGAGGATCGAGCAAAAACGCCAGGAACCGCTTTCAGCAGTTCAGGCGTGTCCTGGGTTGTATACTTTTCCTTGATGCTGTCACCCGAAACGTTGGTAAAAGCAACCGGGGTTTCGCGGATTACGGCGCGGTTGGCCGTAACAATGACTTCTTCCTCAATGTTGGACGCGGTCATGGTGAAGTCCAGCTTGGTATCGCCGGAAACAGTAACAGACTTGGTCTCTGAGGAGAAACCCGAGAAGGAGACTTTGACCTGGTAGGTCCCGTCTGGAACATTAAAACTGTAGACCCCATCCATGTTGGCAATGGTTGAGAAAGTGGTGTTTAAGATAGCTACCCGAGCATTGGGCAGCGTAATTTCGGTAGACTTTTCATTGACCGTGCCTGACAAAGTGCCCGCAAGGGCCAGACCGGTCGCCAAAAAAAAGCTGGTCACAACTAAGTATTTTCTCATCGCTTGTAACGCCTCTCCGCGCAAGTTAACGTGTTTTTTGTTTGGACTGGGCATACATGGGTAACGTGCTACATCCTAGCATACATGAAGCCATCTTCGCCCGGTGTAAACCGCTCAAAGATGCCCATTCCGGGTGAGTTGAGTTTCTTGGATATGAAATGACGATCTTCATGGTCCAGTTCGACTCCGGATCACAAAAGCTTACTACACCCACGAATATTAACACAAAAGCAGGGAAATCAAGAGCTTTTGTCCTTGGAGATTCCTGCCGTAAATGTGTAAGGTAAGCTGCCATTGCGGGAGATCCTCCTGCCGTTCTCATGAATCTCTTGGCAGTCAACGCTTTCCCCTGATACCCTCAACAAAGAAGGCTGCAAAAGATGAGGAACTTAAATCCATGCTAACCAAAGGCTCACCCGTTCTCATAAAAAACCTGACCTACCTTTTGGTAGGAAAATGCAGATGACATGCAAGGTACTCGCTGTTATCGGCGCCCGACTCAACTCAAGCAGGTTGCCCGCCAAGCACCTGCTCGACCTGGCCGGCAAACCCCTCATTGAGCGGCTTTTCGAACGCCTCGAGCGGGTGCCTGGTCTAGACCGCATTATTCTGGCCACGACCGCCGATGCCTTCAACCAGCCGCTTGTGGACTGGGCGCGAGCAAGCAACCGTGGGTGGTACGCCTTTCCCGGTGATGTCAACGACCTGATGGGTCGGGTTGATGAGGTGGTACGCGCCCAGAATCCAGAGATTGTGTTCTATATCTGCGGTGATTCCCCGCTGGTGGAACCGGATCTGCTGGGCCGCATGATCAGCGCCCTGCGCGCACATCCCGAAGCCCATTGCGTGGGTATCGAGGCCCGCCAACGCAAGGTGATTCACCAGGGTATCCACTGCTATCCGATCGACACCTGGAACATGTTGATCGCGGCGTCGCAAACCCCTTCGGAGCGAGAGCACGTAGGTTCGGCCTGGCCCAAGATCGGCGCTGGCCTGAAAGGCATCAACCTGGCGGAAGCGCCCATTTTTTATGCGCTTGATCATCGCCTTTCCGTGGATACCCCTTCCGACTACCGTTTTATGTCCACCATCTACCGTCGTTGGTATGCCAACCATCCACCAACCCAAATTGTCTCTCTGACCTGGGTTATTGAGCGGCTTTTGGCCGAACCTGCCCTACGCGCCATCAACGCCACTGTGAAACAGAAGGCCATCGGGGACCGTTCCCTGCCGGTTCTCCTGCTGACCGCAGTGGGACCACAGGTCGGGCTCGGTCACCTGCGGCGCATGTTGGTTCTGGCTCGCGCCCTCCAAGACCATCAAGCCGCTGGCGTCCGCTTACTGATTTGCGGCGAGCCTCTCTCAAGGCCGGAACTGGGCCTGCTGCCCCACCGGTTCTGTTCAGACCCGATCTCGGGTCTGCGTGTCGAAAAGGAGCAGCGCTCGATCGAAGCGCTTGTTTGCGACATGCCCGCCTCGCTCGTAACACCCGAGTTTACAGCCATGCTCCAACAGGAAGGGTCCTACCTGGTCTCGATTGATTTTACCTTGCCCAAAGCGGCGAAGTTAGATTTGCAATGGGTACCGTCCTTCTATTTGGACCCGGGAGCTGCGAAGAAACCCCATCTACGTTTTGGGTGGGACTGTTTCTTGCTCGACAGGCCACAAACCCCTCGTGATTGGTCCGCCGAGATGGAGGTGGTGGTACTCACCGGCGCCGCTGACGGTCAGGCGTTTGGCCAAACGCTGCCCGATTTGCTGGAAACGCTGCTACCGGAGCAAGCGCAAATTACTTGGGTGCGCGGTCCATTTGCGGCCGAACCAAAAATCCCTGCCCGCTCCCGCCGCTGGACACTGGTAGAAAACCCGGAAGAACCGGGTGCCTTGATGGATCGCGCGCGCTTCGCGATTGCAACCTATGGCGTCAGTTTCTTCGAGTGTCTGAGCCGGGGACTGGCCACGGTGGTCATCACACCGGACCGCGCTGACCCGGAGTTCATGGCCCTTGAAGAAAAGGGTGTTGCGCAAAGGGCTGTCACAGCTCGGGAAGCGGCCGAAAAGATGGCCGCTTTGCTCAAAAGACCGTCCCTCGCGGGTGATCTGGCGCACCAAGCGAGGACGTGCCTCGACGGTCTTGGACCAAAGCGCCTGGCCGAAATCATCGTGGCCGGCGCGGTGCGCGAACCTAAGTGAGGGTACGCCCCTTCTACATTTGAAACGAGGGCCCGCTCCGTCTATGATGGGGCTGGATCGATGAGGGAGGGTCACGGTGAGGCATATTGTTTGGATTCTATTGCTCGGACTGGCAGCTTGCAGCAGCCCGGAGCAGGCAAAATTTGAGCCCTTGACCAGTCCTTCAGGGCTGGAAGAACTGGGGAAATCTTTTGCGCAGCGCGTCGAAAAAGTACACGAGGGACTCTACGTGGCCATTGGTTTCGGCCTGGCCAACACCATCATGATCGAGGGAGAATCGGGTCTGATCATCGTGGATACCCTGGAATCTGAAGACGCCGCCAAACAAGCGCTTGCCGCCTTTCGCCAGATCTCGGACAAGCCGGTCTCCGCCATCATTTACACCCATAACCATGCGGATCATGTCTTCGGTGCGGGTGTTTTCGCAGAAGGTCGCGACATCCCCGTCTATGCCCACGAAACGACCAGCTACTATATCGACCGCATCCTCAATCAGTTGCGCCCCATCATCTCGCGCAGAAGTATGCGCATGTTCGGGAACCTGCTGGATGACGAAGATGCGGTCAACGACGGAATCGGCAAGAAACTCAAGATAGACATGGACTCGAACTTTGCCCTCTTGCGGCCCACCCAGACTTTTCGCGACACACTCGACCTGGAAATCGAGGGTGTCAAACTGGAACTGGTCTTCGCCCCGGGCGAAACCAATGATCAATTGTTTGTCTGGCTGCCCAAAACCAAGACGCTGCTGTCTGGCGACAATATCTACAAGACCTTTCCCAATTTGTATACCATTCGCGGTACGCCCTATCGGGATGTGACAAAATGGGTGGCCAGTTTGGACATGATGCGCGCCCGCAAACCCGAGTTCCTGGTTCCCAGCCATACCAACACGGTCACCGGCAGGGACGAAATATACCGGGTACTCACTGATTATCGAGACGCGATCCAGTACGTCCACGATCAAACCATTCGGCTGATGAACGATGGTCTGACCCCCGACGAGTTGGTGGAGCAGATCCAACTCCCGCCCCACCTGGCCGGTTCACCCTACCTGGCCGAGTACTACGGCACGGTGGCCTGGTCCGTGCGCTCTATTTACGATGGGAACCTGGGTTGGTTCGACGGCAATCCCAGCAATCTTTTCCCGCTGTCCCCATTGGAACGTGCCAAAAAACACGCGGCCATGGCCGGCGGCACCGATAAATTGCTCGCCCTTGCCGAAAAGGCTCTGGCGGACAAAGAGTACCAATGGGCCTTGGAACTCACCGATCATTTACTGTTGCTCGACGGAATCAACAAACGCGTCCGGGCTGCCCGCGTCACCGCACTAACCCGCTTAGGCGAACTAGAAGGCAACCCCAATGCGCGCCATTATTATCTGACCAGCGCCGCCGAACTGGGTCAGGGTTTGCAAATCAAACGCATGGGCAAGACCCCGAAGCAAATGGTACATGGTTTCCCCACGGAAAGCTTTTTCAGGTTCCTGGCCGTTTCTCTCGACCCAGTTGCCTCAGCAGATGTGAATACCAAGGTAGGTTTCCACTTCCCTGACACCAAGGAAGATATCAGCATTCATGTGCGTCGCGGTGTGGCCGAGGTGCAAATAGGCCCTGCGGATGATCTGGACATAAAGGTCACGGTAAACGCGGCCATTTTCAAAGAGATGTCTGCCGGCATGCGCAACAAGGCGATCACGCTGGCTAAAGACTTCAAGATTGAGGGCGGAACTTTCGATTTAATCGGTTTCTTTCGTCTGTTCAACCCGCCCAACGAATAACGGGCGTTATCCCCGTTGCCCACGCTTAAACTTGAAGCCTGCCCCTTCAAGCTTGTAGCTTGAAGCTCTCTGTGCAAGTGGAAAACCCTCGGCCAGGAAAGCTTCGAGCTGTGGCGCCTCAAGCTCTCCCGTCCTGGCGAAGAGCAACCAGTCATCCTCTATGAACACGGCGTAATCAGGCCTGGTTATCAGGTGGGCAATGATTTCATCATCAAAGAGTGCATGGGCGAAATCTGAATGTTGGCCCTTGACCGTATACAGATCGGTAAAGGCCACATCGTCCCAAAAGATACGGTTCTGGGCCAATACATCTGGCTCAGCCGGACTGGCCTTCATGCGCAAAGAGGGAAGGCAATGGGGCAGCCGAAAAGCGAGGCATTGCAGCAGGCTCATCTCGGCAAATGTCGGGCCCTCTCGGAAACAATAGTTGAACGCCATAACCTGCATGTTCTGGTAGGTCCCATGAACCCATTGGCCCACATGGTCCGGCGAAGGATCCGGAAAAAGGCTGAAGCGTTTGAGCACGGCACCCACCTCGGCGCCGGCTTTGGCTTCGAATGCCAACCCCAAACATGTTGCGGTCAATAAGAAATCGCGCCGGCGTTTATAAGCAAGCCACAAGAACAGGCCGGCTGCGACCGCAAAGAACATCATATAGAAATAGTGAAAGCTCCAGTTGATCCTAAACATGGTCATCGACGCCTTAAAGAGGGGTCAGGAAATCACTTCCCATTTCAGGCTACATTATACCATTGGACCGGGCAGTCCTCGCTGTCATGGCACGAGATGTGACAAAAAAAGATGGATGGTATGACCGCCGGCCACACCATCGCCACAAAAAACGGATCGAATCACATGGTGTAGATATTGGAACCGGTTTCCGGCCCACTTTTAGCGATTTGTTCTTCGATCCAACGATAGGTCTTCTCCAGACCTTCTCTCAAGGAGATCGACGGTTCCCAACCGTGCACTTGCCTGAAAAGAGTATTGTCGCTGGACCGTCCTCTGACACCTTTGGGGGCATCCAGGTTATAGGTGCGCAAAAGTGCGGTACCGCTGATCTTTTCAATGATATCCACAAGCTGGTTGATGGACACCATTTCCTCGCTGCCCAGGTTGAGCGGCTCCACGTTCTCGTGGTCCATGATGGCGCGGATGCCCTTGATGCAATCGTCGATGTACATAAAGCTGCGGGTTTGTTCGCCGTCACCCCAGATTTCCATTTCAGACTTGCCCGAACGGTGGGCCAGGATCACCTTGCGAGACAAAGCTGCGGGCGCCTTTTCACGGCCACCATCATAGGTGCCCCAAGGTCCGTAGACGTTGTGGAAACGGGCCGCACGGGTGTGCATTCCGAAATCTTCGCGGAAATGGCGACACATGCGCTCACTGAACAGTTTCTCCCAGCCATAACCGTCCTCGGGCATGGCGGGATAGGCATCGGATTCCTTTAGGCCTGGGTTCTCAACCTCGGTTTGTTTATCAGCGGCATAAACACAAGCCGAAGAGGCGTAGAAAAACTTTTTGATACCCACTTCGTGAGAGGTTTCCAAAAGATGGGTGTTGATCAACACGCTTAACATGCAAAGCGCTTTGTTGTTCTCGATAAAACCCATGCCCCCCATATCGGCGGCTAGATTGTAGACCTCATCCATTCCATTAACAGCCTGGTAACAGGCCGCTTTCCCTTGCAGGTTGAGAACCAGATTCTCAGCCTCGTGGAACAGCTGATACCATTGGTTCATGGGTTTACGGTCGACACAGCGTACCTGGTACCCTTCATCAATAAACGTTTTCGCCAGGTGCCCGCCAATGAATCCACCACCACCGCAAACAACAATCTTTTTTTTCATGTCAGTCCCCAGATCTGAATTTGGTGCATCGATGCTTTTGGTCCGAAAAAACCATTGCGCCTAATCTAACGGAAGAATCTACAAGCTGCAAGCTTCAAGTTACATCTGGCTGTGATTCAGCATAGACATTTTCACGGCTTGTACTCAAACAATTTGCAGAATCTGGAAATGTGATGTCACTTGCAGGCAATGGCCGGGGCCCATGGTGACGTTGCATTTCCGGCGCAAAGCAGCTGGTTTCACCCAAAAGTCTCCACTTTTCATTTCTCTGCCAACAAGGCAAAAATATTTTTCTATCTAACCCAGGGTAAGTCGCGCTCGTTCAATGAACAGTTATCTCCCATAAGCCTCACCCCTGGGGGCAGACCCTATTCCCCTGATTCCCTGGTGGAAACAGTTGTTTCCTTTTCCGAGAGCTGGTGTGAGAAGGGATGAATCGGGTAGTCCGGGTGCTTGAATCTTTTCGGTTTCGTCTTCCTGGCCTGAGCCAGCGCCTCGCTCACTGCTACTTCTATTTGACCGTCACGGCCCTCGCCAGGCTTCTACAGAAAAGGCCACATCGAGATGGGGTTTGACGCCCTGGTTTTCGATGCCCCAGTTACCGGCCGGATCGTATGCCCCACGGTTGGGGACAGCGATACGACCACCGTCGATGGTGCCTAAGTTATAACCATAGGGTCCAATCCCCGCGCCAAAAGTTGGTTTACCCACGATGGTGCCCACCTTGCCCAAACGGAACATCAAGGCCATGGTCTCTGCGGCAGATCCGTTCCATTGATTGGTGATCAACAGTTTGGGCGCTTCCATGGCGTTGACCGGGGTCGGCAGGTCGCTTCCATTGCGGAACATAGAGGCGTAGAGCGGTTTGCGCTTCAATAACTCGATCAGGGCGTCGGGGGTGATACCTCCGCCATTAAAACGCTGGTCAATGATCAGTCCCTGCTTGCCTCTGGACGCGTAGTAACTGCGGAAAAAGTCTTCCAAACCTTCCGAATTGTAGCCGCCGATATAGAGGTAGCCCAGCTTGTCGTCACTGAGTTCGGCCACCATTTCTTTTCTGCGTTAGGCCCAACGCAGGGCAAAGGTGTCATCAACAGTAAATACTTTCGGGGTTCGTGCTGCCTCGCCATTTTTCGACGAGCTGACTTGGATGCGGACCTTGGTGTTGGCCTTGTCCTTGAAGTAACTGTAAATGTTGCGGGAACCATCCACTTTTGTGCCATCAACCGCCAAAAGGTAGTCGCCCTCCTCAACTCGGGCACCTATCTGGTCGAGGGGCGCATGCAAATTCTCCCCGCGTTTGTCGTAGTGCACCGATCTTAATACGCGACTAAAACGATACTTGTTCCCTTCAAGATGGTAGTTTGCGCCCAGCACTCCGATGGTCTCCTGGTAATTTCACGTGGCCGCCAACCCCCATGTGACTGACGGAGATGTGGCCTAATGCACGTGTTAACAGCTGGTTGAGTTCACTGCGGCTGCTGATGCCGGGCACAGCGGCGCTACCTGCGACCACAGTCGTCCACACCTGGCAACAGGTGCTCCGCACTGTCGTTTCTGATGCGCTCAACTTTGGGCTGGGGGCCATTCACGCGATTTTTTTCGAAGCCATCGGACTTCACTACTATCCGCACAGTGATACTCGGCATCGGCCAGTAAGCGCCGCGCTTCGGCAAAACAACCAAGTTTTGTTTCCAATATCGTCCAGGCCTGCCAGGCCGGCGCATCGCCCGGGTCGGCTTCAACAGCACGCTGGAACAGTCGCCGGGCCTCATCCACATGGCCGACCCGATCCTCCAGCAAGGCCCAGGCCTGCCAGGCCGGCGCATCGCCCGGGTCGGCTTCAACAGCACGCTGGAACAGTCGCCGGGCCTCATCCACATGGCCGACCCGATCCTCCAGCAAGGCCCAGGCCTGCCAGGACGGCGCATGGCCCGGGTCGACTTCAACAGCACGCTGGAACAGTCGCCGGGCCTCTGCAAATCCAGTCGCTGCTTCTGCTTCATCCCTACCGGTTGTTTCTGCAAGGCGATGTTCCATGGTGGCCCAATCAACTAGAAGATGGGCATCTCTGGGCGCGGCCCGATGCCCTGTTTGGAAAAGCTCTCGGGCTTGTTGCCATGCCTGTTTTTTCTTGTATTCGTGGGGGATGATGGTCAGAAAATTACGTCCACCGCCAAAGATGTGTTCCGTGCTCAGCTTGCCGGCTGCTTCCACGATGCGGGTGTGAATGGCCATGGCCTCCAGGTAGGGCGTATGGCCCTTGAAGAGCACATCGGCCACGGCCTTGGCGATCACGGGGTGACGGGTCAGCACACGCTTTCCGGATTCTTCCAGATCGAGTTCGCCCACAAGCCGCTGGAAGATGAGTTGGTTGGCAGAGCCGGTACTCAGGGCCATAACCTCACAAAAGAGGGCCATACCGCAGAAATATTCCTTACTCCGCAGGAAACCGATCTCTTCAATCGCCGTCACAATGCCAAGCGCATCCAGCAATCGTTCGCTGTCTGGCCACTGGTCGATAATGGCGACCACATCGGAGACAATAGCGGCCAAGGGCTTACCGTGGGTAATTTGCATCATGGCCGCCAAGAGCGAACCGTTAGATTCCCTGGCGATTACGTGCTGTAAACGTTCCGGTGCAACGGGCACGCCCATTTCAGACAGTATCTCGGCCAGGGCAACCGTTTCGGTCTGGTCAAGAGGCGCCAGATTCAGGAAGGCCAGCATGCGGCGCGTATCGCCGACAAAAACGTTCTTGCGAATTTCTCGCCATTCATGGGCACGTGCGGCCAGGATCAAACGGGTGGGCTCGGTTCGGTAACGCGCCTTGCGCAATAAAAATTCGATACGGTTCAGGTCTTGTGCATTGTCAATCAACAAGGCCAGAGACCCTCGCTCCATTCTCAAGGCCCGCTCCGGGTTGGCAGCGCGTGATTGGGCCTCGAGCACTTTATAATCCCTTTTTGCCAGCTCGTAGCCGACCTGCTTGAGCACGGTGCTTTTGCCTTCACCTCCGGCCGCTGTGACCAGCACCGCGATAAAATCTCGGGGTTTGTCCAATCGCAATTTTTCGAGAATCTGATCTACCGCCCGACGTCTGGCAGTAAAACCCTGGCTGACAAGCGCCCAGGTGGGTGGATGACCCTTGTAGTAGGCAATCGCGTCTTTGCCGCTGCAAGGAGGCAGACTGGAAAACCACTGTCGGGTAATTTTCAGCCAGTGATCCTCAGCGGTCATGTCGGGGACTCTGCGCATTGACGCGGGGACGATGCCGAGCCGGTCAAGCAGGGCCTCGAACCAGGTCTCGATCCCATCGGGACCAGCAGGCAGCTTGATCTGGGCATCCTCATCAGAACCGAGCCGAACAAAGCCGCCGGGGTTGGCGAATTCTTTTAAGATGGGCTCATCATTGTCGAAACCAATAGCCACGATCAGATGGTCTCGCGTGATGCGAGCCACGTCTTGTTGGGACTTTTCGTGCTTGTCCCTGGCAAGGTGTTGGGTTAAGCTCAAGACCAGGGTGTTGGGTCTGGAAACCGTTCCGAACAAATGGTACACAAGCGCTGGAATCGATGTACGCCACTCCTCCAGCAAGCCGCTGTCCTGCCAGGTCATACTCTTCCACCAGGAGCCCAGCGCATCTTCGAGCAGAAGGTCCACGTTGGTGGTGAGGATATGGGGAATCCCCAGGTAACGGATCAGATGATAGAGTCGCGGTGAGGGCACATTCCTGAAATTGGGGTGGGGGTCGTAAGCTCTTTTCAGGTGCCTTAAGTACCGACCGCGATCCTTTTCCATAAACCATTGGCAGGCGCGTCTATAATCTTTCTTTTTCCTGAGCCAACCTTTGAGGTTCCCAAGCTGCTGGCTGTCGAGATTGAACCGTTCTTGAAAGTCTTCCAGCATTTCGCTCAGCAAAGAGCCGAGATCGGGCATACCAGTTCGGCAAGCGGGGCCAATCAGTAGGGCCACGGTCCTGGCTCGGAAACCGGCCTCCAAGTCCGGCGGTATTTCCACATCGTGTTTCTTGGGCAGAGGCGTGCCGGGCTCTGGTGGCGAAAACTCATGGGCTTTCGCCTTTACCACAGGCACAACGGCGGGGCCGGTTTCTTCTTGATCCTGGTCGTGGTCGCTCTCACGGGGTTGGCCGTGAAAGGTATCTTCGCGCACCGCCCATAGGTCGGGAGCCAGGGTGATCATCGTGGGATGATAACCTTCCGGGAGCACCAGCAAAACAGGCCTGTTCCAGCGGGCTCTGATCATATCGCGACGCTCATTGAATCTGGCCAGCAGGTTCTCTCTTTGGTCTTCGTCGTGGTCTGCCTCGCCGTTGGCGATCAGCACGGCAAAGCCTACCTCGGAATGGCCCTCCAGTTCCCCCAGCAACTCGGGAACGGGAACAGCCATATCTAGGCGAAGCACGGGACCGAATTTACGGAGTCGTGCAACGATTTTCTCCGCAGCAGCGTCAGGCGGAAGGAACAACAGGGTCAGTGCGAAACCCCGGCTTAACTCAAATTGACGGGTCAGGCGTTTCATGTCCCTGACGCTCAGGGGAAACTCAGTCAAAACTAGTCCTTAATAGGGGGTGCACGTCGTACCAATCGCTTCCGTTGTGATAACACTGGACCAGATTGGTGTCAAAGAAATGGGCCAGGTGGTGCAGGTCGCGCATTTCTTCAAGTCCATGGTGTTTGGTTTTGTGGATTTGGGCCAGCCATTGACGATAGTCTTTCGGCAGCATGATCCGGTCCCGACGCATGCGGTTCTCCACCTCACGGATCAGACTGTCCGTGACGCTTTCATCCTCCAGGCTGACCAGCACGCCCTTTAGCAGCAACATCAGATCGCGCAGGTCACCGCCTGAACCTTTGATTAGCCGGTCCATTTGAGTCTCACTGAAAAGCTCGGCCCAACGTTTACAGCGTTTGCTGACCAGCGCACGCATAATCGCGATACCGGCATCGTCAATGCCTCCGTCCTTGTGAAAAATGTGGATGTTGGGCAAATTGACCACGGAATCATCCCCGTAGTGGCGGGCCACCCCGGAGCTAATGGCTGAAGATAAGGGGGCACGGTGTAAACCGTGAACAAGTCTTGGAAAATAAGATGGTCCGCATTGCTGTTAAAAAGGTTTTCTACGGACGCGTATACAGCCTGTGCATTGTCGCCTGATCCGCGTATTTTTTCCATGGAATCGACAATGAGAACGACTTTGTGATTTTCGCCTCTTTTTCCCCGAATAAAACGGACCATCTCCGAGACAAAGGTTCGGGCATCTTTTACAAAGGCGCCGATATGGCCTCGCATTTGTTCTTGAAGCGCCGCTTTCAGGCTGGGGTCATTGACCAGACCAAGCTTGATGTCGCCCCCGCCTTGTTTGTTGCCCAAGCGCAGAGTGATCCCTTCCAGATTGACTTGGCTACCTAAGAATTGGGTGATTCGTTCCCAATAGGATTCACCGGTAAAGTTCTGGCCGTATTGTTCCGCCACTTTTTCCGCGAAACCACCCATGATGCTGAGCAGGAAATCTGTCACTTCAACCGGCATGCTTAGATTGTTGTACTCTACGTAGTCGATAAGGAAGACGCTGCAGTCTTCTTCCAACAAATCCACGAGTCGCAACAACTCTGTGCTTTTTCCGGTTCCCCTTTGTCCAGAGAAGAGCTGAGCAACCGCCTCGTCGCTGAGTTGGATACGCCTGGCCATTCTGGCGATGGCGTCGCCCTGACCTCGACGTTTATGCAACTCTTCCTGATAGTAGGCGCTGCCCTGTTTAATGGGGTCATCGCGCAGGCTTTGGTAAAAAGCCTTGATCAGCTTGGCGTCCATTAACTCCTCTACGTTCCAACTTAAATCAAGCGGAGAGCTATGTCAAAGAGATACAGGCATTTCAATGGGAAAAGGGGCCGCCGGGCACATACATGATACCTTTCGCATCGGCTGCAAGCCTGCTGGCTTGTTCTATAAGCTGGCTGAAGAAGAGAAGGTAGCCCGCTTGGAAAGTGGCGATATCTTTTTTGCGGATGTGGGCGATGCCCATGTGGCGCACCCCTGGGAGAGGCGCGGATGCTGGTGGTTGAGAAAAAGGGAGCGTGTGAACCGGCTTGCACTCCACCGCGTTTTAAACGTCGAGGCCTGGCTCTTGGTCCTTCTCTTTGAGTGTGCGGTGAGGATTTGCAAGATTACTCAGTTTTAACAGGCCGGTCTCGTCGTCTGACGGACAGATCTCCGCCTCTTTTTTGGCACAGCCGCCACAGCTCACTTCTTCACCAAGCACAGAAGCGGCACCGCCGCAGGAGCCTTTGAGCACGGATCCGCGGATGATAAAACCAATCCCCATCAGGAGAAAACAAAGGCCAAAAACAGCAATGGTCAACAAAAGGGTCAAAAAGCACCTCCTCATCCTGTCAACACGTCATGATACAACAAAATTCCCTCGGAGCAAACAAGTACTCATTGCACCCCTTGCGATTCACGATGTGGCGCAATGCCATCAATTTAAGGCTGCAAGCGTTGTTCGGCTTATATTCTGGAGGAACAAGGACCGTGAGAAATGAAAAACAGCGCTTCTTGCGAACCTCTTATTTTCAACTCCTGGCCTCATGCCTCCAAACCCTTTACTACCAACGCATGAGGCAGGTGATGACATTGCAGGGGGGCGGCTAGCGTCGTCAGGCTGCTTGCTGCAACCCGGAGTCTATTTACTCCATGCGTAGCCGAACTTCACAAAGAAGGTGCGGTCCTGCTGTACCAGGCTCTCTCTTTCATCGGCCGAATAGTAGCTATCTGTGTAACCGGCGAAAGCTACCGTCTGGGGGTTGAGCTTATAGGAAAACAGGAGCTGGCTGAAGAAGTCTCGGGTACTGGCGTCAACACTGGTTTCGTCATCGCCGTCGTGGGTCACTTCGTACAGCGCCACATTCCTGCTGATATCGGTGTACTGGATGATGGTGCGTACCATCATACGGCGATTAAAGTGGTAGTTCACACGCAGGTCACTTACATTGGTGGTGAACAAGCCACCTTCATCTACGTCAAGCGTACTGTACCTGTGGTTGAGGTTCAGTCGCAGGTGCTTGCCAAAGTTATAGCGAAAACCTCCATTGAGGTTCAGGCGCTCCGCAGGCCGCTCATGGGTGAAATCAATATGGTCTGAGATGTTGATGTTGGCGTTAAATCCAAGATTGCCCGATGGCGATCCATTAATGCCCATTCCATAGAAATTCTGTTCGTAGCGATCGTTTTGATAGACGCGGACCCTGCTTCCCATATGCATGTTCAGCTCTATCTGGTGGGGCGCTTCGAAGTTAACAAAACTCTCAAGTTCCTCTTCCAACATTTGGCCTTCGGTGGTTCGCGACTGGTCCCAATCTCCCCCAAGATTAATCTTGCGGAAGAAGCTGCCTGGCATTCCGTACCATTTGTAGCCGCCGCCGGCAACCGATTTGTAGCTGCCTACTTGAGGGATGAACCCCATGTCCGCACGGAACTCCGGACCATTGCTGTTGTGTGCGGCACGAAGATGCCAATTGCGGCGATTATGCTGGTAATTGAAGGAGAGCCCGGAATCTTCGTATTTTTTATCCTTTAGACCTAACTCGTCGCCAATCGCTTCGACGCTGAGTTCGCTGAGCATCTCTTCGGAGTACTGCGTCTCTGAACTGGCGACATTGAGATTGAGGGTGTCGTAATCACTGAAACGCAGATTGGCATCTAAGGCAAGAACACGGTTATAGTAACCGCCTCGACCCTCGCGATCGGAGAAAAGGGCGCCGATCGACGCGTTCTTGCCGATGTTGTACCGGTACCGCACCACATTGTTGGTGCTGGCCGTTGCAAATGAACTGCTGGTAGAACCCTCGGTTCCGGGCACGATTACATTGGTTACATCATCCACGGCCACAAAGGCGCCAAAGGTGTGATCACCCACACGTCCGGTGGTCTTCAGTGCGGAGGAGGGGTCTGCAACGGAACGCGTATGGATGAGGCGCATCCGTGTATTAAAATAGTCGGCGCTTTCCAAAAAGAAAGGCCGTGTCTCTTTAAAGAAGAGGGTGAACTGTTCGTTGATGTTCAGGCGAACCGAATCGGCCTCGATCTGAGAGAAATCGGGATTGACTGCGGCATTAATGGTAATGTTGGGCGTAATGCCCCAACGGGCGGTGACACCGACCTCGGAGTTGGCATCACCGCTTTCCAGACCTGTGCCTTCCTCGTTCAGGCTGTCGTTGCGCGAAGATGTGGCGGTTGGAACCACCTCGATATTTCTCCCTGGGTTGGTGTTTTCGAAACCCACCAGCTTCTCTTCCTGACTCAGATAGCTGAGTCCACCTCGTGTCCTTGGGAACAGGCCCATGTGGTGGCGGTCCCCGCGGGGGTAACTGCGGTAGCCGTCGAAGCCCCAGGTCTGCGGGCCGTCATTTGGCTGGAAACGAAGCTGGCTAAAGGGAATCGCCATTTCTACGATATACCCTTCCTCGGTAATGCGACCCGCACTGTCCCAGATGGCATTCCAAGACAGATCGTAATTGCCGGCCTGATCGTCGTTGATGGCATCTGACTGAACTCCCAAGGGGTTCACCATCAACTCATAACCCCGACGTTCATCATTAAAGGTATCGATCATGATACCAACCCAGTCGTCAGACCAGTTACTGTCGCGGTCGTTGAGACGCGCCCGAATCTTACTCGGGTCCGGGTCGTAGCATTTGAAGGCCACCAGCAGTTCCTTCTCGGAAAAAGTGAGAAAGACCTCCGTCTTGACCGGCGGGGCAACGTTCTCTCCCGGTTCGACCTCATAGTCCAAGGCCAGTTGAAGCGCATCTTTCCAAGCCGCCTCGTTAAGCTGACCGTCAACTGTCACTTCAGATGAAGCCTTGGTGATGCGATGTGGAATTTTTTGTCGAATTTCTTCTGATGCGCCCCCGGACCACCCCAAACCTGTTCCGACAACAAGAAACAGAACCCCAATTATCCTCGCGGACATACACACTCCCTACTTATGCTGGTCAATGTAGTGATTTGTTATCTAATCCAATGCATTAATATTTGCGAAACCGTATATCGTATTCGTTTCAACTGACCGGTTCAAAAAAAGACAAATAAAGCACATGTATATAGACGGGGTCCAAGCCAAAAAGGTGCACCTTAAAAGGAAGAAGCAGGTAACCCGGGGGTAAAGACGCGCCTGAAAGCATCCGTATTCCCTCACCAGCGCAAGGAAACCTGTCGGTCCGACACTTTTTCCTTGATCGGCGTGCGCTGCATCTTCATACTTTTCCAAAGGAGAACCATTATGAACGCTAGCATCGGTGCCTACGATCTGCCCGAACGGATTGCCAGCTATGATGCCGATATGGATG
>Ga0316189_10001991_pt1 | contig 20193 bp, 19 predicted proteins | sample LowCovwburrow_MG_FD_204930 | JGI IMG/M metagenome (GOLD analysis project Ga0316189, IMG submission 204930) | Coastal sediment microbial communities from Maine, United States - Lowes Cove worm burrow | ecosystem: Environmental > Aquatic > Marine > Coastal > Sediment | place: USA: Maine... | reverse complement strand
TATTGCTATATTGCGGTTCATGAACAGATTTGAAAACACCTTTACCGCTGCCAGCGAAGCCGTGCTGAAATATCTTGATGCTGATTATCAGGTTATCAGACATGGCCAGTTTGTCCGCTGTGCAGTAACTGGCAAGCCGATCAAGCTGGAAGAATTGCGCTATTGGAGCGTCGAGCGTCAGGAAGCATACACCTCGGCCAAAGAAGCCATGCAGCGCAAATTACAGTTTGAACGTTAACCACCGGGCTAACGGCGCGGCTTGATTATGTTCCCGAGACACCCTCATCAGCCGGGGGAGAAAATTTGCCGGTCTGTGGGTCCATCGTTAGCAATTTTCCACTGGAAATATCAAACCAGGCGCCATACAGGTTCAGTTTTTTCTTGTTTTCAAGAATTGATATGCATGGGAACGTTCTGAGGTTTTCCAGTGAATTTCGGATGGAAATATGCTCCAGCGCTGTCTGGCGCTCTGCTTGTGAGATCTGCTGTCTGGCAGAAACTTCTGCAGCAGCAGGAGCGAGCAACCCCATCCATTTGCCAATGAAGTCCCCTGGTGACAACGGCACACCTAACGGGTCGAGAGCCGCCTTTATACCCCCACAGCGACCATGGCCCAGAACAACAATGTTCTTGACCTTAAGGCTTTGAACAGCAAATTCCAGCGCTGCTGAAGTGGAATGATATTCACCATCGGGTGCATAGGACGGTACAAGATTGGCGACATTTCGCACAACAAAAATTTCACCGGGAAGGGTATTGAAAATCGTTTCAGGGGCGGCACGTGAGTCACAGCAGGCAATGACCATGGTTTCCGGGGTCTGGCCCTGATCAGCAAGCCTTCGATAACGTTCGCTCTCAGTTGCGAACTTACTGTCTTTGAAATCTTGGTAACCCTGCAGAAGGGCGGATGGCAATGTTTTCATAAATCCATCTGCGTAAATTGTGAAGTGGCGCACCGGGGAGGATTCGAACCCCCGACCCCTAGATTCGTAGTCTAGTACTCTATCCAACTGAGCTACCGGTGCCTTGTATGATCGGGCTTTCAGGGCGCCCGTATCATGGGTGAAGCTTTCCTAATGGAATCTGGGGGTAAAGGCAAGCAGGGATTTTGATTTTATTGTCGCCAGGTGCTTATTGTGCAACATTTGCGCGACATATATTTTAAATTCTGTAATCCGGTTAAATTATCCCATGAACAACCTGTTGAAAAAACACTGCGCTATTTATCTGATTTTTGTTTTCAGCCTAATCACATCCGGACTCACCTATGGTGCTGAAAACCAGCCGGCGATGGTTTCCACTGCCAACCCCCATGCCACCAAGGCCGCAGCGGAAATACTTGCCAAAGGTGGCTCGGCGGTTGATGCGGCAATTACTGCACAACTGGTGCTCGGTCTGGTGGAGCCGCAATCATCAGGCATTGGCGGTGGGGCGTTCATGCTTTACCGGCATGCTGAAAACGACACGGTTACCAGTTTTGACGGACGGGAAAAAGCACCGGCCAAAGCCAATGAACGCCTGTTTTTTGATGATGCAGGACAACCGATGCCCTGGCCATTTGCCTCTATTGGCGGGCGCCCTGTCGGGGTACCGGGGGTTATCGCGCTGGCTTGGCAGGCGCATCAGAAATATGGCCGGTTGCCATGGCGGCAATTGTTTGAACCGGCTATCCGGCTGGCTGAAAACGGCTTTAAGGTCAGCGGCAGATTGAATGATTCCATTACCCGCGAGCAAAAGGCGCTCAAGCAGGATGCCGGGGCCCGCAGCATTTATTATCAGGCCGGAACACTTGAACCTCTGGCAATTGGCGCCACCCTTAAAAATCCGGCCTATGCCACAACCTTGAAAACCATTGCCGAGAAGGGGCCGGACGGGTTTTATAAGGGTGCGGTGGCGCAGGCCATGGTTGAGGTCGTTGCAAACCATACAGCAAACCCTGGCCTGCTGAGCCTTGATGATCTGAAAAACTATTCAGCGGTTGAACGACCCGTCGTCTGTGCCCCCTATCGCTCCTATAAGGTTTGCGGCATGGCACCGCCAACTTCGGGCGGGCTGACTTCCCTGATGATCCTTGGCATGCTGGAGCATTATAGTCTTGGGGCCATGCGTGCAGGATCGCCAATGGCCATGCATCTGTTTACTCAGGCCAGCCGTCTGGCTTATGCTGATCGCAGTGTTTATATAGCTGACAGTGACTTTGTTAAGGTGCCGGTTCAGGGGTTGCTTGATAAAAACTATCTCAAAACACGGGCGAGGTTGATCAACCCGCTTTATGATATGGGCAAGGCAAAACCCGGAACACCGCCCAACGTCAACCCGGCAGTTAAAAAAGCTGCCGGATTGGAAATGCCCGAAAATGGCACCAGCCATTTGTCAATTGTTGACAAGGATGGCAATGCGGTTTCGATGACCACATCGGTGGAACGGCGCTTTGGTTCGCACATAATGGCGGGCGGGTTTGTGCTTAACAGTCAGCTTACTGATTTTTCCTTTGTACCGGTGCGGGGCGGCACAAAGGTTGCCAACCGGGTTGAGGCTAACAAGCGGCCACGCTCTTCAATGTCGCCGACACTGGTGTTTGCACCGGACGGCAAACTGTTTGCCGCCATTGGCTCGCCCGGAGGCAGCCGCATTATCGAGTTTGTTTCGCGCACGGTTATCGGACTGGTAGACTGGAAGCTGCCGATGCAGGAGGCGATCAATCTGGGGAATGTCAATAACCGCAATAGCGGTTTCACCGAGCTGGAAGCCGGCACTGAGGCTGGCGAATTTGCCGGACAGTTCACCGACATGGGCCACAAGGTCAAGCTGCGCAAACTGACCAGCGGTCTGCACGGGGTGCGGATTCGCCGTTCAAACGGCAATCTTCAACTGGATGGCGGTGCAGACCGGCGACGCGAAGGGCTGGTTATTGAACTGAACGAATAAAAACTATTATTCTGCGGCTGGCTTGAGGCTGGCGATATAGGACAACAGACTGTTGATATCTTCGGGCTCGAACTCGAATTCGGGCATGAGTTTATGACCGACCACGATGCCTTCTGCCAATGCCTCTTCGAGACTTTCTATGGGCCATTGCTGGACAAATGTGCGAAAGGGTGGTGCCTTTTCTACCTTGCTGTTGTCGGTTGTGGCAATGGCATGGCATTTGGCACATAGTTTTTCAGCCAGCGCCTTGCCCTCAGAAATCTCTTTGGCTGTTATGGTTTGCTTGCTCGTGGTGTCGGTTTCGGTCGTACCGTTGGCACTGGTGCCAGTCGTCAAGAACGGCATCACGATAAGTGCCATGGCCATCGCCACGCTTTGAAATCTTCCCTTGTACATTGGTCGTCCCCCCTGGTCGTCTACGAACAGGCTATTTCTGTATTGATTTAATATAGATCATCAGGCTGTCAAGCCGGTCTTTTACTTCGGCATTGATGGCCTTGCGATCTTCCTGCAGCAAACCGCCTGCTGTTGCCTGATAGGAGAACCATTGCCCCCAGATGGGCATTTGCGGGGTGCCATGGGCACGTGGCATGGTGCGTCCGTCAATCATCAACCTTATCTTGTCGCCGGGAAAAACGCCGTTATTCTTGCTCGAATAGGCGGTTACATCAACCGGTGTTTTCTGCAATTCAGGCGCTACTGGACCGTCGCCCTTGCCACTCACGCCGTGGCATGGAGCGCAATAGGTCATGAATTCTTTTTTACCGTTTTCAAGGCTGCTTGAAAAAGCTGGTGTTATAGCAAAACCCAAGGCGCAAACTGCTGTGAAAACCGATATAATTCTGGCCATTGATTGACCTCCTTGTTCTAACAAACTGAACTGATGCCGAATCAGCCCCTCATCCTTTTTCATTATATGGGGAAAAAGGCTAATTTGCGCAATGCTTTGCCAACCGGGTCATAAAGATATCACATTCATTCATCTGGCTGATGTCAACATATTCATCCGGTTTGTGGGCCTGCTCGATTGAACCGGGACCACAGACAATGGCCGGAATGCCTGCGGCCTGAAACAGACCGGCTTCGGTGCCGTAGGAAACAGCCTCGGTACCATTGGCATTGGCCAGATGCATACAGAGGTTTTCTGTTGGTGAATTCTCCTGAGGGGCAAGGCCGGGGATGGCGTTTTCAACAGTGGTTTTAATTCCGGCTGCCGGGCTAATGGCTTTCATCTCGGGTTCAAGGCTGTCGGCGAAGTTATTGATACGGTCGACCAGTTCTTGCAGGTCGTGATTGGGCAGCATGCGGGTTTCCCAGTCAAAACTGCAATCTCTGGGAATGATATTATTGGCAATGCCGCCTTCAATAAGCCCAACCTGGATTGAGGTGTAAGGCGGATTGAAACGCCCTGAGGGATCGCCGCGTTTTTTATATTCACGCTCGATACGACCAATTTCAGCCAGCATCTCACCGGCAACCAGAATAGCGCTGACCCCTAAATGGGTGCAGCTTGAATGGGCCTCATGGCCGGTAATTTCAGTCCGGAAGCGACAGGCCCCTTTATGGGCGTTGACCACTTTCATCGAGGTTGGTTCACCAACGATGACCGAGGCCGGTTTGGGCAGTTCGCTGATGATGTGGTCAATCAGCGGCCGCACACCGGTGCAGCCAACCTCTTCATCACAGGAAAAGGCAAGATGAATGGGTTTTTTGAGATTTTGAGCGGTAAATTCGGGCACCGCGGCAAGCGCAACAGCGATAAAGCCCTTCATGTCACAAGCCCCGCGACCAAACAGCCTGCCCTCACGCTCTACCATTGCAAACGGATCACTGCTCCAGTTCTGTCCGTCCACCGGTACGACATCGGTATGCCCGGACAAGACAATACCGCCCTCAATATCCGGGCCAATCGTGGCATAAAGGTTGGTTTTGTTGTCTTTTTCATAGTCCACCCGGCGTGATTTTACCCCGTAGCCATCAAGATACTCCTGGACAAAGTCGATGAGCGGCAAGTTTGAATTGCGGCTGGTGCTGTCAAACGAAATGAGTTTTTCCAGCAATTGAGCCGAGGTCATGTTTGTCATGAAAGGAGAAACCTTGAATGTTTTAGAGGGATATTTAGTGGACAGGGTTGTCCGTTGATGGCTGATCGAGAGAGAAGGCCGGAATTTCAACCTCAAAAGGCTGACCGGTGCCGGTTTCCATCTGGTAGGAACCACTCATAAAGCCTGTTGGTGTGGCAAGCGGTGCACCAGAGGTGTATTTGAAACTTTCACCGGGGGCGATGATCGGCTGTTCGCCGACAACGCCCTCACCGCGCACTTCCTGTACCCGGCCAACACCATCGGTTATATGCCAGTAGCGGGTCCGCAGTTTTACCGTATCACTGCCGGTATTTTCAATAACGATGGTATAGGACCAGACAAAATAACTGTCTTCTGGTTTGGATTGCCGTGCCAGATATTGTGGTTCAACAATTACCTTTATGTCGCGGGTCGTACTTTCATACATGACGGGTTTTCCACTATATTGGAGCCTGAACCTAATAATGCCTTGTGGCTTTGGTCTTCTTATGAAAGAAAAACCTTAACAATGCACGTGCTGTTTTTATATAGAGGAATTTGAGTGGGCATGACAAATGAAACTGTAAACGGTATTTTGCCCGCGCACATTCTGCGGCGCTATTTTGAAGAAGGCCTGCTGAGTGCCAGTCGGCCGCTGGATGCCGACCAGATCCAGCCTGCCAGCCTGGATTTGCGTCTGGGAGCAAAAGCCTACCGGGTTCGGGCATCATTCCTGCCAGGACTGCAAAACACCGTTGCTGACCGGCTGGAAGAGCTGGCGCTACATGAAATCTCGCTTGAAGACGGGGCGGTGCTCGAAACCGGGTGCGTATATATTATCCCCCTGCTAGAGACTTTGAATTTACCGGCCCAGACAAGTGCTGCGGCAAACCCGAAAAGCTCGACCGGGCGGCTCGATATTTTCACACGGGTTATTGCCGATTATGCCCAGGAATTTGACAAGGTGCCCACAGGCTATAAGGGGCCGCTTTATGCGGAAATTTCTCCACGAACCTTTACCATTCTGGCCCGAACCGGCTCGCGGTTATCTCAAATACGCTTCAGACAGGGCAATGATGAGCCGAGCGATGCAACCATTCTGGCCCTGCATGCAGAAAAACCGCTGATTACCGGCGGGGCCCTGAATGTCAATAATGGTTTGGCGCTGAGTGTTGATCTAACCGGATTGGAACAGAACCAACCCATCGGTTTTCGCGCCAAGCGCCATTCCGGCCTGATTGATGTTGATAAAAAAGCCGCTCTGGAGGTGCTTGACTTCTGGGAGCCGATCTGGCAGCGCGGCAATCTTATTCTTGATCCTGACGAGTTTTATATTCTTGCTTCAAAAGAAGCCGTCAGAGTGCCACCCAGCCATGCCGCCGAGATGGTGCCTTATAACCCGCTGGTCGGGGAATTCAGGGTTCATTATGCCGGATTTTTTGACCCTGGCTTTGGTGACGAGTCTGGCGGCGGGACCGGTTCACGGGCGGTTCTGGAAGTGCGTTCGCATGAAGTGCCCTTTATTCTTGAGGACGGCCAGATCATTGGTCGCCTGGTCTATGAACCGCTGACCGATCGGCCTGAACAGGTATACGGGCAGGGTATCGGCTCCAATTATCAGAAACAGGGCCTCAAGCTATCTAAACATTTTCATCCATTTGAACAGCATCCATTTGAATAGATGCGGACTGCTTTTTAGCCGCTTTTTTTCGCTCAGAACGTTCATGGGCAAAAACATAGGTGCCGGAGCCGGCGATGAGGACGATGCCGATAATGGTTTTGAATGTTGGCACTTCGCCCCAAATCACATAACCCCAGATAATCGCCATTGGTAAAATGATATACTCAAACGGCGCAATCAGATTTGCCTCGCTGACCCGATAAGCCTGTGTCAGCATGTAGGCGACAACCGCCACCAGTCCACCACACAGGACCATCAAAACAATCGCATCCATATCGGGCATGACCCAGGCCCGCAGCAAGAACTCCAGACCGGGACCACCGGCTTCCACCAAGTGACCATCACCGACCACCAGTCCAAATCCGGCCGAAACAACAATAAAAACCACGCCAATATAAAAGGCCATAACCGAGGCTTTTTCAGTAACACCCAGTTTACGGGTCATTAACTGGGTCAGCGCATAGGCCAGCGCCGCAATAAGGGGTAATAAAGCTTCAATTTTAAATGTGCTGGTACCAACCCCACTCATCAGGACAACACCGACAAAGCCAAAAGAAATTGCAAACCAGCGTCTGGCCCCAACATACTCGCCCAGCAAGGGAACAGACAGGGCGGTAATCAACAGAGGGGCTACATAAAACATGGCCGAAGCCTCGGCAATCGGCATGAGCGCCAGGGCCAGATAAAATGTCATGTTGGCGACTGCAATCATCGAACCGCGAATAAAATGCAGCCCGGGGCGTTTAGTTTTCAGCAGCCCGAGACCACCCTCAAAATGAACAATGATGAGAGTCAACAACAGGGCGATAACGGTTCGCACCAGAATGATTTCATGTAAAGGATAGACGGGTGACAACCATTTGATCACAACGTCCATAGCTGACATTGCCAAAATGCCGGTCACGGCACATGAAATGCCAAGTGTATGGTTTGTGTGTACCAAGCTCTCTCCCTATAGCAAAGTATCATTATTATATCGCATTTGCCTGTAATCACAAATGTTGGATATCTGTATACGCGTTGAGTAATTTATTTCAATAAAATTATTTCATAAAATCCTGCACTATAATAGTTCATATAATCAGGCCGTACAACTGCCTCCGCCCAGTACACAGAACTTGGCACAATGGGGATGATTGAGCCTGACTGCACCATTGTTAAAATTGCCCCCGTTAGCCTTCAGGGATGTGACCAGATCTGACCCCATCTCAAAACCAGCATCATAGGGCAGCAATGTGCATGGCAGTACCGAGAGCTTGGATGCCCCTTTGCGCTTTACTGCCATACGACTGGTTGCACACATTATGTCATCTGGCAATTTACCCAGAATATTCCAGCAGGCCGTAGTGATTTCCGGAACATCAACATGCTCGTTCATTTCAGGGAACAGAATCAGCTGGCCCGGGTTTAGCGGGTCAACCGGCCAGTTATGCAGGCTAATTAGCTGCTCATATCCCTGACGCTCATGATTATCTGTTTCACCCCAGCAGGTGCGTCCGGCAATGGCGATATTGAAATTATGCTCGCTCAACCAGTCAAGCCCGGCAATAACCTTGTCCCAGGTGTTTTTTCCACGCTCGACTTCATGCAGGGCCTTTGTGTAATGATCAAGGCTGACCCGCAATGCCAGACGATCACCATATTCAGCAACAAGATCAAGCAAGCCCTGTTTGACACGCTTTCTTTGCATGGGCTGCATGGCGTTGGTTAAAACCAGCACCTTAAAGCCGCGTCCAAGAGCCTCTTCAATCATCGCCATAATTTGCGGATTCATAAATGGCTCGCCACCAGTAAATCCAATCTCTGATGTTCCCAGATCCAAATGTCTGATTTCATCAAAAAGAGCAACGGCATCATTCAAGGGGAAATAGACCAGTTGATCATTGGTTGGTGATGAATTGATGTAGCAATTCTTGCACTCAATATTGCACAAGGTACCGGTGTTGATCCACAGGGTCTCGAGGCTCGACAAGGCTACCTGGGCTCGATCCTGTCCGGCAAGGGTTTTTTGCGGATTTACGAATTTGCGCAGATCAATAGGTTCAAAACCGGCACGGATATCTTTTGGCTGTTCATTCATGGGCTGGACAATTAAGGATAATCCGTGACAATACAAGATGAAAACCGACAGTTGTCAATTAATTGTGATTATGTGAACCGAAAGTAGAAAATGCTTGAATATGTTTTGTTTCACCAGAAACCGTTTGAAATATTCATTGAATTTCTGAAAAATCTGGCGCTCACTCCTGAAACCAGCGAGAATGATGGCATCTACGAAATCAGGGTTTGTGATGACATTAGCAAGGATTTGTCGGCCCAGATTGAAGCTGAGTATGACCGGTTGATGGCGATGAACCATGAACTGTTTTTTGCTGAAAATCCGGCCTCAAACACAAATTACCGTATGGCAACCGTAATGATCACCCTGAAAAACGGCGAACTGACCAGCGCTCATATTCGCCCTGATCTGCTGGGGCGGGTGCTGGAAGTGATTGATGAAATCGAGCTGAACGAGATCATTACAGCTGTTGTTGAAGCGGTCGAAAACCCTGACGAGCGCACCTATTGCCAGAAAGTGCGAGCTGGCGAAGTTGATTTTAACGACCCCGCCTGATCTTGGAAAGACCATGGGCTGTCTTGTTCCAGTGGAACGGATGGGTGATAAATTGCTTTACCGCCAGCCAGCCGCCGGCAGAGACCAGTAACCAGTAAAATGGCATAGCCAGAACACTCAGGCGCAAGACATGCAGGCCTCTCAAGCGAACAGCGACAAGACCTGCAATCAGCATCACACCATAGCCGGCAAAGAATACCGCCAGGCCCGAACCGATCAAGACTGTACCGAGACCGGACTGCTCGAGCGGCATCAGTGACCCTGTTGCCAGTGCCCAGATTATCACCCCCAGGAAAAACGGATGGACAAGCGTTGAAACGACGATACCGACAATGATGATCTGAACGATCAGAAAACCGGCTGTTCCAAGTTGTCGCCACAGGGTGAGCGGCTGACGCATATGTACAAACCATGTTTGAATCCATCCCTTTAACCATCGGGCGCGCTGGGCCAGCCAATTTCCCAACTGGTTGTTTGCTTCTTCAAATGTCGATGAATCCAGCACATCAGCCCGCCAGCCAAAACGGGCAAGACGGATGCCAAGGTCAGCATCTTCTGTGACGTTATACGGGTCCCAACCATCGAGTTGGCGCAAGGCATCCATGCGAAAATGATTCGAGGTGCCCCCCAGCGGCAAAGGCATGGCAAGGCTGGCCAGCAAAGGCAGGACCAAATCAAAAAGAACCGCATATTCAATGGTAAATTGACGGGTCAACCAATTCTCATTGGCATTGTAATAGGTCAGTCGCGCCTGAAGGCAGACAATATCGGGTGGGGCAGTCGCAAAAACCTCGGCTGCCTTGCGTAACTGGTCCGGTTCGGCAACATCTTCGGCATCAATGATCACCGCCAGGTCACCACGGGCGAAATGCAACGCATAATTGAGTGCTTTAGGTTTGGTCTGCGGTTTGGCATCGGGCACCACAATCACCTCAAACTGTTCCGGTAAAATCAATTCAGCAATGGCTTTGCGGGTTGCGGTGTCTTTTTCTTCAAGGATCAGTTTTATATCAAGCTTGTCGGTTGGATAATCCATTGCCAGCAACCCTGTCAGGAGTTGGTTAACAACCCGGGTTTCCCTGAACAACGGCACCAGCACCGTGTAAACCGGCAATTCTTCATCACCCAGCATCCATTCTTCAGTATCTGCCTGCCCCTTTTGCGGCATCAGACTGGCCAGTCGCAAACCGATAACAGACAGAAACATAACGGTAAAAAAAACAGCCCCTGCAACAAGCGTTTCTTGCAAAAAGAACCACAAACCAGCGATCGTTATGGCCGCAATGATCAGCAAAACCAGGCCCTGGACCAGAGTTATTCTTCTGGCCGCACTATAAGCGGGCTGCTCAATTGCCAGATGAAAACAGGCGTTGTGCAAAATCTGCCTGCCAAAGACTACCTGCAAGGCATATAGCATATCGGCAGGTGTGGCCTGTGCAATGACCTCAACACCTCTGTGACGGGCCGTTGAAAAGCCGACCTGACCGGCAGCCACATACAAGGTTCTGCCGGGCATAAGCACAAAGGGCAATAACCGGCTGCGCAGAACATCACGGGCCTGCTTGTCGGTCAGCTGATGACAGGCTTCAATCAACTCCCAGGCTCGGGCACGTCGCAAGCCCTGAACCGGTCCTGTCGGTTGCAAGCCAGCCCGGTACTGTCGCTGTATTGAGATATCGCTCATTGCCCTCCCCTCAAGCAATCTGCATGATACTTCCTATCAAATCATATCTGATCTTCGCGTCAACATAAAAATGCCATAAAAATAACTGGCAAGTATTTGTCGCCTATGGCAAATCAATAGGTGGTTGTGGTGGTCGTTGCCGGTTAAGGGGTGCGGATTTGACGAGGTTTCAAAACAACAAAACTATTTTACTGTTGGCAATGACAGGTTTTTGCTGTCTTTTCATGGCAACAAGCCCGGTTTTGAGCCAGAGCGCAAGTGCGCCGGGCACGGCCACCATACCCTTGTTCCGCCACATTGACCCGGCAAAAAAAGTCCCAGATTTCAAAGCCTATCGGGTTGTCCGTTTTGCTGTTACCGATGATTTTCCACCCTTTAGCTATCGTACAAAAAATGGTGCCCTGAGTGGTTTTAATATTGCAATCGCCAACGCTGTATGCCGGTCTTTACGGATTGAGTGCCGGTTCATGGTCAAATCGTTTGATGATGCGCGTCGTGCTCTTGCCGAAGGTCAGGCTGATGCGATGATCACGGGCTTGCGTGAAACGGCCACAAGCAGAAAGGTGTTTTCCTTTACCCGACCCTATTATCGTTTTTCAGCCCGCTTTGCAGTTCGTCAGGCCACCGCCATAACCTCTAATGATGTGAGAACACTGGCGGGTAAACGTCTGGGCGCGGTGGCCGGTACGCATCATGCACAGTTCTTAAACGATAATTTCCGGCGTTCAAAAGTCCGCGAATTCAACAGCCTTGATGCGGCTCTGGAAGGGCTGCGGACCGGAGCGGTTGATGCCCTGTTTGCTGATTCCCTGCAACTGATGTTCTGGATCAAGGGGACGCGCTCTAAAAACTGCTGCCATTTTGCCGGTGATGCCTATCTGGACCCGCAAACTTTCAGCCCGCCAATGGCGATTGCGGTGAAAAAGGGCAATAAAAAACTGCGTGATCTGTTGGATCATGCCCTTGACCGGTTGCAGGTCTCGGGCCGGTTTGGCAAGATTTTCAAACAATATTTCCCGCTCAACCCCTGGCACAGTAACACCGGGCAAAAAACCGCCAGAAAAGAAAGCGCAAGCTGATGGATTTTCTGATTGATGGCGCTGAACATGGTCCGACACTGCTGCTGACACACGGTTCAGGGGCGCCGATGGATAGTGAATTCATGAATGAATTTAGCACTCTTGCCGTTACCAATGGGATTTGTGTGGCACGCTTTGAATTTGCCTATATGGCTGGGCGACGCATCACTGGTAAAAAACCACCACCGCCCAAAGCTGAAAAATTGATTGTCGAATTCTCATCAGCGCTGGATGAAATAACCACACAAAGACCTGCAAGCCCACTGTTTATCGGTGGCAAGTCACTGGGTGGCCGGGTTGCGAGCATGATGGCACAACAGTGTTTTGACGATAAAAGGATCGCCGGTCTGGTATGTCTGGGCTATCCGTTTCACCCACCCGGCAAGCCTGATGCGTTGCGTACAGCGCATTTTGCTGATTACAACTGCCCAACACTGATTTGTCAGGGTGAAAATGACCCGTTTGGCAAGCGCCCCGAGATCGAGCAGTATAACCTGCCTGCCAGCTTTGAATTCTGCTGGGCAGCATATGGCAATCACGACCTGGCCCCGCCCAAACGCTCAGGGCTGACTAAACAGAACAACTGGTCAGCAGCAGCTGCTTCGGTTGCAACATTTATGAAAAATCAGACGCTTTGATATCGAGCCGTGGCGCTACGCTCGATTGCTGATGTGACAAGTTTATCAAGGCCCAGCGTATCACGCAGGCGGGCCAGAAAGCGCACTTCTTCGCGGGCAATGCTAAGATCGGCAACTGCGATTTCCACCGCCAGTGCATAGGCCGTTTCAGCCAGCGTGTCAGGAACAGCCTGACCAATCAGCGCCAATACCGCATCAAGCCCGCCATCCACTTCCAGCATTTCGCCACACTCCTGGGTGACATGGGTGAGGCGTTCCGGGTCAAAACCCTTGAATACCGGCAGCGTTTGAACCAGTCGGCCAATACGGGTCAGTTCAGGATCGCCAATTTTTGCGTCAACTGCAGTAATGGTGACCATTGCATAAATCAACGCCTGATGCAGGCTTATTGTGTTATCCATTTTCAATAACTTTCTTTTTCGCGATTAACCGATACATAGATATTTATCACGCGTTCGTAAACAGTTGAACTTGAGCCAGCGCCTCGACCAGCCCCATGCGCTCAATTGTCATGCCATCGGGAAAGGCCGTTCCAAAGCGTGAGGCCAGACGGTTATCGAGAATAACGAAAACGCCGTGGTCGGTCTTGCGTCTGATCAAGCGGCCAAAAGCCTGCCGCAGACGCAGACGGACAATCATATCCTGCCAGGCCGCCCCGCCAAAGGCCTTGCGCCGTGCCCTTTCGAGAATGGTTGGCTGGCCCCAGGGAACACGATCCAGCACAATCAGTCGCAGAGAAGAGCCGGGGACATCAACCCCGTCACGTACCGCATCGGTGCCCAGCAAACAGGCATTTTCCTCTGCCCTGAACATATCAACCAGCGTGCCGGTATCAATCGGGTCGACATGCTGGGCAAACAGCGGATGACCGGCTGCAAGCAACGGCTCGACCAGTCGGGCATGGACAGCGCGCAGTCTTGAAATGGCGGTAAACAGACCAAGCGCCCCACCACCTGAAGCGATGAACAATTCACGATAGGCGGCCGCCAGATGGTCCATATTCTCGCGGCCCATATCATTGACGACAATGATTTTTGCATTGGCCTGATAGTCAAAGGGTGAGGCGTGGGCGACACGATGAACGCTATAAGGCAGATGAATAGCACCGGTCCGCATCTCCGCGTTCTCCCAGTCTTCAGGGGCCTGTGGCGGCCGGTCTTTGAGGGTGGCCGAAGTAATCACCACCCCGTCTGCGGGAGTCAGCACGGCGCTGGCCAGCGGCAGGCTGGGGTCTACCCAGTGCGAGTGCATGCCAAAGTCAAATTCGCGGCCGAATTGATGGTCGATGGAAAACCACTCGACAAAGCCCGAATCAGCTTCTTCAACCAGCCGGGCGAGCATATCAATCCATCCGGCCAGCATTAACTGGCTGCGGCGTTTGAGGGAACGGGCCAGCGATTCAATGCGCAGGCGTTCTGATGTCTCAAGTTCACCAGCCTCGGTATCGAGCTTTTTCATCAGCAGACCGGCCAGGCCATCCAGCGGACGTTTGAGGTCAATCAGGGCAGCCGCCAGTGTGCCGGCACTTGCTGCCAGATTATCGATCAGCGGGCGGCAGTCGGTTTCCTGACGGTGGCCGTTATAGGAAGCTTCGGTGCGGGCAATAACCTGCGCGCGGACCCCTTGCAGAAAAATTTCGGTGGCCTTCTCGCCCATACCGGCTTCAACCCGTGCCTGCCAGCCCGGTCCCGGCAGATTGAGGGCCAGTTGTTCAACCTGGCGCAAACTGTTTTCAGCCTGCTCATCACCATCAATAAGTTCTGCCAGCCTGTCATTGAGCGAGCGGCCACGGCGGCGACCGGTTTCAGCCCCGCGTATCCAGCGGCGCAGCTCGGCCGTTTCCATGCCGGTGATATGAGCTGAAAAGGCATTATCGGCAGCGTCAAACAAATGATGCCCTTCATCAAACACCAGACGCCGCAAGCCCGAACCATCAACTGGCTCGTCATCATCTGTCCTGGTCGGGCCAAGGGCCTGTTCAAGTACCGCTTGATGCATGACCAGCGCATGATTGGCAATCACCAGATCAGCGTGTTTTGCGGCGCGAATGTTTTTTTCAATAAAACATTTGCGGTAATGCGGACAGGCGGCAAAAATACACTCGCCGCGCCGGTCAGTCAGGCCCATCGACATCGGGGTTACGGTGCGGCCCTGCCGGGACCTTTCAGGGAAAAACAGGCTCATCAGCCAGGCGGGGAAATCACCACCCACCATATCGCCATCGCGGGAATAACGCGCCCAGCGCGCCACCAGCCCGGCCATCAGGGCGGTTTTGGGGTTGGCCGCTGTCATGCGGGCAAAGGCTTCCTGGGTATTCAAGAGGCAGATATAATTTTCCCGCCCCTTTCTGATAACCACCTTGCGGCGGCGTTCTGCCGGGTCAGCAATCAGGCGATGGGTTTCCTGCTCAAGCTGACGCTGGAGGTTCTTGGTATAGGTGGAAATCCACACCGGAGCATTGTTATGTTCCGCCCACAAATAAGACGGCGCCAGATAGCCCAGTGTTTTGCCAAGGCCGGTACCGGCTTCAGCCAGCACAATATGGTTTTCGCTCTTTTGCTGACGGGGCTGAAAAGCGCCGGTAATTTCTGCACAATAGTCAAGCTGCTCGGCGCGGTGCTCAGCCTTGCTGCCCAAAATCTGTTGCAGGAACTGTTTGCTGTCTCTGGCGGTAACAGGTTGATGAGAACCAGGTGGACGCGGGCCTTCATCTTCCCACTCTTCCAGCCGGTCCCAGACATTCAGCCCGGTGATAAAATCGTTCAATTTCAGATCGGGCGTGCTGACACGCAGAGCATTCAAAACCACATCAGCCCACGGCCATTTGCCGCGTTTGAGGAAATTGGCAATTTCTGCGGTTTCACGGATATGCGGGTAACGTGGCGAGGCCAGACGGGTGAGCAGCTCGATGACGACACTTTTCAGGGTTTCAATCCGGGAAGTTTGCGCTTCAAGCCCCAAGGCTTTGGCCAAACCGTCCGGTGTTGGGGTTGTGGTTATGCCCGGCACAGCAAAGGCAAACAGCTCACAAACATCAAAATGGGGCATATCGCGGGCAAGCTGAACGGCTTGAGCATCAGTTTTCCGGCCCAGACCAAGACGTTCAATCAGATAGGTTGCATGGCAGATAATACACGGGGATTGACCAAGAAAGGCTATAGCCCCTAACCGGTCAAGCCGCTGGCTGGTGCCGTCCGGTTGCCAGATATCGGCCCCTGAAGCATCTGCTATTACAACAGGGTGCGCAATTGTCTCTTGAATTTTGTTGGCTTCTGGGTCAGACATTTCCGGCAAACAATAAAACACTCATTTCAGGTGGCGAATCTTTAAACAGTGCCAACCTGCCACAAACACAAGCAGTAGTTAAACAAAATGACCCGAAAAGCCGTAGACCCCGCCTTGCGCCTCGAAGCGTCCAATTCCAAAGCCTGGCCCTTTATGGAGGCGCAAAAGCTGATGAAGCGGATTGATCGCAAGATCAAGCAGGGGGGTGAGGCGCCCAAAGAGATTATCTTCGAGACCGGTTATGGCCCGTCCGGTCTGCCGCACATCGGCACGTTTGGTGAGGTTGCGCGCACATCGATGGTGCGTCACGCCTTTGAAACCTTAAGTGATATTCCAACCCGGCTGTTGTGTTTTTCCGATGATATGGATGGCCTGCGCAAGGTGCCTGATAATATCGAAAATAAAAAAGTGCTTGCCGATAATCTTGGCAAGGCGCTGACCAATATTCCTGATCCATTTGGTACCCATGCAAGCTTTGGGGCGCATAATAACGCCCGCTTGCAGGCATTTCTTGATGATTTTGGCTTTGATTATGAATTTGTTTCATCAACTGATTGTTATAATTCGGGCCGGTTTGACAAAGCTCTGCTGGAAATGCTGGCCAAATATGATGAGGTGATGAAAATCATGGTGGCCAGCCTGCGCGAAGAACGGGCACAGACCTATTCTCCGTTTTTGCCAATCCACCCGGAAACCGAGATTGTCATGCAGGTGCCGATGGATGAAATCAATGTCGAGGCCGGGACCATCACCTGGCGCGACCCCGACACCGGCAAATCCTATGAAACGCCGGTTACCGGCGGGGCCTGTAAATTGCAGTGGAAGCCGGACTGGGCAATGCGCTGGCATGCGCTGGGGGTTGATTATGAGATGGCCGGCAAGGACCTGATCGATTCTGTCACGCTTGGCAATAAAATCTGCCGGGTGTTGGGCTCGCAACCACCTGAAGGATTTAATTACGAGCTGTTCCTTGATGACAAGGGCCAGAAGATTTCCAAATCCAAAGGCAACGGGCTGACCATTGAAGAATGGCTGCGTTATGCCTCGCCTGAAAGCCTGCAATTGTTCATGTACCAAAAACCAATGACGGCTAAACGGCTGTATTTTGATATCATTCCGAAAAATGTCGATGAATATTTCTCGCATCTTGACGGCTTTGAGGGCCAGGATCTCAAGCAACAGATTAACAACCCGGTCTGGCATATTCATGGTGGAAACATTCCACAAGGCCATATGCCGGTCAGTTTCTCACTGCTGCTCAATCTTGTCAGTGCGTCCAATGCCCATGACAGCAGCGTCCTGTGGGGGTTCATTGAGCGCTATGCACCCGGCACCAGCCCCGAAACACACCCGGACCTTGATAAGATGGTCGGTTATGCGATCAATTATTTTGAAGACTTTATCCAGCCGACGAAGTCGTTCCGCTTGGCGAACGAACAGGAAGCCAAAGCCCTGCAGGACCTGTCTGACAGGCTGGCTGAACTAGATCCGGACAGCGACAGCCAGGCTGTACAAAGCGTGGTGTTTGCGGTTGGCAAGGAGCACGGATTTGATCCGCTGCGGGCCTGGTTTGGGGCATTGTATGAAGTTCTGCTCGGGCAAAAGCAAGGCCCGCGCTTTGGTTCATTTGCAGCGCTTTACGGGTTAGAAGAAACCAGAACGCTGATTGCCAGGGGATTGGCCGGGGAATTAATCACTGACTGATCCACAGCACCCTTGCAACCCAGTCTATTTCATCGAGATTGAAGGTCAGATCGTCATGGTCGGGGTTGAATGAGGCCAGTTCTATGGTTTTGGCGGTCTGGCGTTTGAGGGTTTTGAACAGCACCTGCCCGGCAAAGGTCTTGACCACGACCCGGTCACCACGGCGACAAGATGCATTGGGAGAAACAATCAGGATGTCGCCTGCCCGATAAACCGGCTCCATGCTGTCGCCGCTGACCTCCAGCGCATAGGCGTTTTCATCCTTGACCTGTGGCAGGCTGATTTCCTCCCAGCCGCCGCCAACCGGAAAACCCGCATCATCGAAATAGCCGCCGGTACCAGCCTGGGCCATGCCAATCAGCGGGATCGTCGGGCCACTGGCGCGAAAGCCGCTGGAAACATTCATGTAAGAGACAAAAACCTCAACCGGGGTGCCGGTGGCCATCAGCACCTTGGAAAGGCTCTGGGTTGAGGGCCAGCGCGCCCTACCATCGGGTGCAGTGCGTTTGGACACGTTAAAAATCGTTACATCAAGACCGGCGGCCCGGGCCAGACCGGCCAGACTGAGCTTTTTATTTGCCGCCAGCACATCAATTGCATGCCATATTTGTTTATTGGTAAACATTTCAACCTCCGCCAGATTGTCTTGCATCTATATATTCGCCATTTGTTCTTGATAATATACTCTATATTGATTCTGTTGTCCAATCGCTGATTTGTACTTGTCGGCTGGCCACATCCTGACTATGGTCCTGCCATTATGCGCAACGTGATTTACAAGGTCTGCCCGAGTGCCGAATGGCTGGCAGCACAGAAATCGGGAATCTATACGGGCTCTGCCGATGACAAGAGAGACGGGTTTATCCATTTCTCCAGTGCTGATCAACTGGCAACAACACTGGCCAAGCATTTTGCCGGGCAGAAAGATCTTGTGCTGATCAGCGTTGATGCAATGGCTTTGGGCGATGGCCTGAAATGGGAAGCATCACGGGGTGGCGATCTTTTCCCGCATCTTTATGGACCGCTCAAGGTCTGTGATGCCCAAAAGGTTGAGGATTTACCGCTTGCAGCAGATGGTCATGTTGTGCCTGATCTGGAGGTTGTCTGATGGCCGGGTTATTCAATATCATCGGTCCGGCAATTCGTCTGATGGATGCGGAAAAAGCCCATGGTGCGGCAATAGCTGCGCTCAAAACAGGGCTGGTGCCGGCGCCAGCCAAGTTCAGCCATGACAGCCTTAGAATTGAAGTCTGCGGCCTGTCGTTTCCCAACCCCGTTGGCCTGGCCCCGGGGTTTGATAAAAATGCCGAGGTGCCCGATGCCATGCTGGGCCAAGGTTTCGGGTTTGTCGAGGTCGGTACGGTTACCCCCCTGCCCCAGGATGGTAATGTTAAACCGCGGCTTTTCCGTCTGCCTGAAGATAAAGCTGTGATCAACCGCATGGGCTTTAACAACCACGGTGCAGAAGCGGTTTTGCGGCGACTGATGGTTCGCAAAAAGAACGGCATTGTCGGAGTCAATATCGGGGCCAACAAATCTTCTGATGACCGTGAGGGGGATTATGTCAAAGGCATTGAGACATTTCACCAGATTGCCGATTATCTGACCGTCAATATATCGTCACCCAACACGCCGGGTCTGCGGGGTATGCAATCGCGCAAAGAACTGACCACCCTGCTTGACCGCCTGAGCGAAACACGACAGAAACTTCACTGCCAGACACCGGTATTCCTGAAAATCGCTCCAGACCTGATCGATGAGGAACTGGCAGATATCTGCGAGGTTTGTCTGGGTGGTGCCGTTGATGGATTGATTATTTCCAATACCACCCTGTCCCGCGAGGGCCTGCATTCATCAGTGCAGAATGAGGCAGGCGGGTTGTCGGGACAACCCCTGTTCGAGATGTCGACGCGTATGTTGGCCAGAGCCAGCAAACTGACACAAGGCAAGTTGCCACTGATCGGGGTTGGCGGCGTTTCCAGTGCCGAACAGGCCTTTGAGAAACTGCGCGCCGGGGCCTCATTGGTCCAGCTTTATTCGGCCATGGTTTATGAAGGCCCGACACTTGGTCACGAAATATCCAAAGGTCTTGTAAAGCTGATTGACAAACACAATTTCAACACCATAAAAAGTGTCATCGCCAGCGATGTCGATTCATGGCTATGATCAGTTCAAAACAGTTTTTAGGAAAATTCCATGATTAAAATCCTTCACAATCCACGCTGTTCCAAATCGCGTGCGACTCTGGAGTTGATCAGATCAAAAGGCATCGAGCCTGAGGTGATTGAATACCTGAATGATACGCCAAGCTCGTCACAGTTGCGCGATATTCTGGCCAAGCTTGGCAAACGCCCACGCGACATCATCCGGCGGGGTGAAGCCATTTACAAGGAACTTGGCCTGAAAGACCCGGATTTGAGCCATGATGTGCTTATTGAGGCTATGGTTGATCACCCGATTCTGATTGAGCGGCCGATTGTCATAAACGGCAAGAAAGCAGCACTTGGACGCCCACCT
>Ga0316189_10001990_pt1 | contig 20196 bp, 17 predicted proteins | sample LowCovwburrow_MG_FD_204930 | JGI IMG/M metagenome (GOLD analysis project Ga0316189, IMG submission 204930) | Coastal sediment microbial communities from Maine, United States - Lowes Cove worm burrow | ecosystem: Environmental > Aquatic > Marine > Coastal > Sediment | place: USA: Maine... | reverse complement strand
CTATAAATAAACTTCTAAGCAAAATAATAGTTTCTGGAGTTCTATTTACAATATAAGAGAATAATTTAACAGGTCTGTAAGGTATATCACCAACTCCATCTTTATTTAAATCGTAACCTGTATAACTGCTCCAATAATTTCTATCAAAGATATTATCATTAATCTTACTATTATATGATATATCAAAAGAGTTATATAGAAAATTATTTTCTAAAAAACTGTTGGTGTAACAAGCTCCTCGAACTTTAATTGCCCATCCATTGCTAATGAAATTGTTATTTTTATAAATAACTCTGTTAGAACCTTCTAAATTAATCCCAATAGTGTTCTCTTCAAATGTATTTCCAATAATCTCAGCATCATTTATTTCTTTCAAGAGTAAACCATAAGAAGCTGTTCCCCAATTTTCTTTAAAAATATTATCTAACATTTTTATATTCTTAGAAAACATTACTGCTACGCCTGCTCCATTATTTTCAAACGTATTGTCCTGATATACATCATCATTTGAAAACATAAAATGTAAGCCGTAACGTAAGTTTTGTTCACTTACATTATTTTTAATTAAACAGTCATCTGAGAATTCTAAATAGATACCATCACGAACATGTTCTACGTAATTATGTTCAATTTCTATATGATTACTGTACCATAGCTGAATTCCATTACCAGAATTATACTCTTGAACTGCATCACCAATAATCTTATTATGATAGATTTTACCATAACTAGACTTTTCAATATAAATACCAAAAAACAGCTTCTCTAATACTACATTCTGAATAATAAAGTTTTTGCTTCTCCTAACACGAATAGAAGCATAATCCTCAGTGTAACTTGTACCTACATTGATAATAAATAAACCATCTACAGTAACATTATCTGAAGTTATTGTAATGATTTCACCCTTTAACTCGCCATCAATTATTGGATAGTTTTCACCAATAATAGTTAAAGGTTTATCAATAACTATATTGTATTCTTTATAAGTTCCTTTTTTTACAGTAATAGTATCAAAATCTTTAGCAGCTGCAATAGCTTCTTTCACTGAAGTGATATCACAACTATTACAAACTTCAATAATTTGTGCATGACCAAAATAAGCCATCATCATGGCAAAAATAAATATCACATGATATTTCATAATACTAGTTGTTAAGGTAAACTAGAAGTTTGTCCCAAGTATAAAGCTCTCCTCCTTTTTCAGACTTAACTTTTTGCGCATCTACTTCATTCTTAAAAGCAGTAAGAAATGCTCCCATTGGGCTCGGTATATTTTCGCTGATTAAAAATGTTGCTTTAGTAGCATCAATAAGAACTTCGGGTTCTGTGTAGTTATTACATAAATAAAGTTCAATCTCTGATGTATTAAACTCTTTTATAAAATTGATCATACATTCTGTAGCATCAAATTTATAAATCTTTCCTTTTTGAGTTACTACTTCAGCAGCGTGAACTTTATCTACAATAGTCATCCTACAGAAATGACAACCATCATTTCCATAATCAATAGCTTGAGGTGATACATTGCAACTAAAAAATAAGAGCAACAAAGCATAGCCTGAATAGTGTTTTAGTGTTTGCATTTTTTAGTGTTTTGTCTTTTCTTTTTTTACATAGTTACAACTTTTTTATTGTTTTCTTTCCAACAAGATAAGCAACAAATCCCATAGCCATGCCTAGCCCTAAAAAATAAGCTCCTAATCTTGGATAAGAATGCGCTGTAAAATTTAATATCTCTTTACTACCAAACAAAGGTGGCTGAAAACCCATTTGTGTACCATCAGGATTTGTGAATTTCATAATAGCCTTTGGGTCTAAGCTATGCCCATAATCATGCTCCCAAATATAAAAATCATATAATCCAGCACTACTTAAAATAATCATAAGTACAAACCATCCTAAAAACCATTTATAATTTCCTTTGAATGCTATCAAAAGCCCTAAAATAGATGTAGCAATTATTCCAATAGGAAATATTTTAAATTCAGGAATAGCATCAGGTATATACTTCATTCCAACATAATGGTTCATTAAATTGATATTCTTTATATCATGAGGATTCACGTCAGAAAAGTCATTAATATGAATATACATACCTAATGGTGTTGGGTATTGAGGCGCTTCTAAAGTTATTTTCCAAAGCGGAAATAAAAATAAAGCTAGTGGCAGAATCGCAGCAAAAAACATGACGGCATTTGACTTTTTCATCGTAAAGAGTTTAGTGATTTTATAGTGTTTTAAAAAGAAAGGCGAGAGCGAAAAGACTACTCTCGCCTTTTATTAGGAAAATAAACACTAAAACAAAATTCTCCTAAGTTTTTTATTCTATATCTTCTCCAAGTGACCATTTTAATGGTCTGTTTGAATTTGCTGGAGATACTCTAACATAACCTTGCATTTCTTGATGTAATGCAGAGCAGAAATCAGTACAATAGAAAGGCCATACACCTACTTGCTTTGGTTCCCAAGTGAATGTCTCTGTCTGCCCAGGCATGATTAACAACTCTGATGTATTCGCCCCAATAATACTAACACCGTGAGGCACATCATAATCTTGCTCTAAATTGGTAACATGGAAATACACTTTATCTCCTACTTTAACACCTTCAATATTATCTGGTGCGAAGTGACTACGAATTGTTGTCATATATATGTGTACAACATTTCCTTCACGTACTACCTTGGTATCAGCTTCAGTTTTTGCAACATATGGATGATTATTATCTTCAAGCTTAAATATCTTTTTAGAATTCGGCTTTATCAAATCAGCTGGAATACCAGCCGCATAATGTGGCTCACCAACAGTTGGGAAATCTAATAATAATTCCATTTTATCTCCAGAAATATCATACAATTGAGCAGATTGAGTTACTTCTGGTCCAGTTGGTAAGTAACGGTCTTTAGTAATCTTATTCATACCAAGAACATATTTACCAAATGGTTTTCGTGAGTTTCCTCCAGGAATCATTAAATGACCAATTGAGTAGAAGCTTGGTTGTCTATCTAACACTTCCCATGTTCCTAATTTCCATTTTACAATTTCAGATGAAATAAAGAATGATGTATAGGCATTTCCTTCTCCATCAAACTCAGTATGTAAAGGTCCTAATCCTGGCTGTTCTACTGCTCCAGCTAACACGTCTTCAAAGTTTAAGATTGGAATACCGTAAGCTTCACCAGCAAATTTTTCGTTTTCAATTGCATCTAACATTTTTGTAAATGAGTGCACAGTAACATTAGCAGATAATTTACCACTACCAACAATATACTCACCAGTTGGGTCTACATCACAACCATGAGGAGATTTTGGTGTTGGTAAAAAGTAAACTGCTCCAGGGACTTCTGATGGGTCTACCATTAACACTTCTTTCTTCATAGTAGATGTTGCACTATGTGTATGCTCATCATAAACGTTATGTGCATAATTAGTTGGCATCATTTTACCTCCACCATTATTTACATATTCTTCAATTTTCTTCCAGTTAATTGCTGCAATAAAATCTTTATCATTTTGAGATGCATTTACTTCTAAAAGTGTATTGGCTTCTTCTGTGTTATAAGTAGTAAAGAAGAACCAACCATCAGATTTACCTCTTCCAGGATGTGCTTTATCGTAATCAAATCCAGGCATTAATAATTGAAATTTAATATCCATTCCACCATCTTCAGGATCAACTTTTATGAACGAAAGTGTACCTTTAAATTTACCTTTATACTCCTTAATAGCTATATCTTGTTGTGGTACTGGAACAGCGAAACGTGTTCCTGCAACTACATACTCTGTATTATCAGTTACATAAGAAGAACTATGATTACCCGCAGAATTAGGAATTTCAATAATTTCTGTAGTCTCAAATGTTGTTAAATCTACCTTTGCAATACGAGGTGTATTATTACCATTAATAAATACATAACGACCATCTAAAACACCATTTGTTTGTGATATATCTGGGTGATGTGCATCATCCCAAGGAATAAAACCGTATGATGTATTTAATAATGGTTTTGTCTCTTCATTGTATCCATATGCTTTTTCTGCATCTTGTGAGAATACTGGAATTACTTTAAACAAACGTCCTGATGGTAACCCGTAAACAGCAAGTTGCCCACTAAATCCACCAGAGACAAATGCGTAAAATTCGTCATGTTCCCCAGGTGCCACATAAACTTTCTCAGCAGCACTACTAGTTAATGCACCTGATTTCCCATTAGTACTTTGATTATTACAACTTGTAAATGCTACTAGAACACTTAAAATTGCAATTGTTGATTTTAATAAATTTTTCATTACTATATTAATTAGGTGTTAGTGATTTAATCTTTTGTTGGTGGCAAAAGTACTTTGTCAATTACATGTACAATTCCGTTACCAGCTTTTACACTAGCTATAATGTTTGCACCACCTATGACAGGTTTTCCATCCACTACTTCCACTTGTACATACTGATTATTAGCTTGTCCTAGTTTTGGTAACTTAGATAAAATTGAAGTACTTAAATTTCCAGGCGTAACATGATACTTTAAAATATCTGCCAGTGTAGCTTTGTTTTCAGGCTTTACTAAATTTTCTACAGTACCTTCTGGCAATGCAGCAAAAGCAGCATCCGTAGGAGCGAAAACAGTAAGAGGCCCTACATTAACCAAAGCATTTTCAACTTGTGCAGCTTGTACAGCAGCAACAAGTGTTTTATGATCTGGAGATCCGATAGCTATTTGCAAACAATTTGGCGTACCCTCATCATCACTAATAAAAGCTTGTCCAGATCTTTCTGTTGTTGTTTCATCAGCTTGATTTGCTGTAGAGTTCGTTGAGGCTTCCTTATTTTCATTCTTGCATGAGCAAACCAATGCCACTAATGCAAAAACAAAAAATAGATGTTTTATTGATTTCATATATTGGTTATTTTAAAGTTCTAAAGTATTCTAAAACAGCTCTAGCTTCTTCTTCTGTTAAGCTTTGATTAGCCATAGGTGAGCCGTTAAATTCAATAAGCAAAGCTTTTGCTAATGGATCATTTTTAACCATTCCTTCTGGATCTAGAATTATATTCATAACCCATTCTGGAGTACGTCTTTCTAATATTCCAGTTGGAGAAGGTCCAATAAATTTTTTATCTGCACGATGACATGCAGTACACATTCTGTCGTAAACATCTTTACCCTTAATTGCCATAGCTTGATCAATTTCAGTAGGAAGCGTCAAACTTTTAATTGGACCAACACCCTTGTTACTTAAATCAATAGTTTCTGATGCTTTGGTTTTTTTGGCTGTTTCAACTTTTTTAGTCGTAGTTTGTTTTTTAAGTTGAACTTTACCTTTTTCTTCTTTCTTTTCTTCACCACCACAGCTTACAATTGCAAGTGATAAGAATAATACTATTAGTTTTAGTGTTGATCTCATAATTCTTTTTTGTTTTATGGTACAAATTTATAACCAACACCAAGTTAAAAATATGATAAAAATCATATTTAGGATAATAATATCTTTTTTCTCTTTGAACTAACTCAAATTATAATTTATGCTAACAAATTCTTCAAAACAGGCCTTGAAAACAGTACTCTTTTTAGCATTAAATTCAAGTGAGGTAAAAAAACGTTAAAGTAAAAGAAATTGCTGAACCTATAAATGTGCCACAAGCCTATATTGCAAAAGCTCTCCGATAAAAATATAATATAACTAAGTCATTAATGTCATATCTTAAATGTCATTACTGGTAATTGAGAGTGATTTGCTACATCTTCTCCAATACTTCCTGCAAAGAAATGGGTAACACCTTTTCTACCATGAGTTGGTATTGCTATTATATCAGCTCCTATTTTATTTGCATAATTCAATACACCTTGCTCAACTGTATAATCTGCATGATATGCAACACTGTTAAGCTTATTTAAATTACCATTAGCAGCAGTTAAGAATTCTTCAATTTTATTTTCAATTTCTACAGAGCTTTTAAAACGCTCATTGGGTAAATTAACATAAAGTAATGTCAATTCTGCTCCTAGTTTTTCAAAAAAGTGTGACGCTTTTATATAAGCATCAATATTTTCCTCTTCAAAATCTGTAGCAAAAAGTACAATATCAAAATCAGTGTCAGGCATATCATGCTTAACAACTAAAACTGGAATTTCTGCATTTCTTACAACACGCTCAGTGTTAGATCCAACAAAGAATTCTTTAAACCCACTAACTCCATGAGATCCCATAATAATCAAGTCAGCATCATGTTCTTTTGCTACATCATTTACTTCGCTAAATACTTTAAAGTGTTTAACAATTGGTACAACTTTCACATCTTTTAAATATGGTTTATCCAAAAACTCTTCGAATTTTTGTTCTGCTAATTTTAAGAAAAATACTGCTTTTTGATATTGTTCTCCTTCAGTAGCGGTTAACATAATATCAGACATTTCTAGCATATGTAACGTTAGCAATTCCGCATCATGCTTCTTTGCTAATTTAGCTGCCGTTTTTAATGCATATTCTGAATGCTCTGAGAAATCTATTGGTACAATAATTTTTTTCATAATCTTACTTTTAGTGTTTATTAAATAGTCATAGAAAACAATTGTGCATTTGGTGACTTACGCTTTAAATATAAATCAAAGGACATACATACATTTCTAATATAAGGATACCCTTTTTTAAGAACATTAATTTTAGTTGATTTTATTTCAAGAAGCTCATCCTTTTCCATTTCTTTTAATTGTATTAATATATCTGGAATTTCAGGGATTTTCATTTTTTTATCACTCCACGATGTTTTAAAATTACACATTAAATTTAATATATGCTTTCTAATTATTAAATCTTCATCATTAAGAATGTGTCCTCTAAAAACAGGAATTTGATCATCTTCCAATAACTTATAATAGTCTTCAATTTGCTTAACATTTTGAGCAAAACCAAACCAACTATCACTAATTGCCGAAACTCCTAAACCAATCATTGCTTTAGTTTTTGAAACAGTATAACCCATGAAATTTCTATGTAATGATCCATCTACCATTGCTTCAAACAAACTATCACTACGCAAAGCAAAATGATCCATACCAATTTCAACATAACCTATTTTGGCTAAATATTCTTTACCTAATTCATATTGCTCTCGCTTCAATTCTGGTGAAGGCAAATCATAATCCTTGAAACCACGCTGTCCATTACCCTTAATCCAAGGTACATGTGCATAACTATAAAATGCAATCCGATCTGGAAGCAATTCTTTTGTTTTATTAATAGTTTCAATTACATGAGCTTTAGTTTGAAAAGGCAAACCAAAAATTAAGTCATGACCAACGCTGGTATATCCTATTTTTCGTGCTATTTCAGTTACACGCTTGACATTCTCAAATGGTTGGATTCTATGAATAGCTTTTTGTACAGTTTCATTATAATCTTGAACTCCAAAACTGACTCTTTTAAATCCTAAATTGAATAGTGTTTGTAAATGATTTTCTGTAGTATTATTTGGATGCCCTTCAAAACTAAATTCGTATCCATTTGCGAGTGTTGCTTTGCTTAAAATACCATTAATCAATTTTTTAAGGTTATTTGGAGCAAAAAAGGTAGGAGTTCCGCCTCCCAAATGCAATTCTTTAATGTTTGGTTTTGATTCAAACAAATTGCAATACAAAGACCACTCTTTTAAAACTGCTTCAATATATGGTGATTCTACTTCATGACGTTTTGTAATACGCTTATTACAACCACAAAATGTGCATAAACTCTCGCAAAATGGTAAATGAATATATAAGCTTATTCCTTCTTTATCATTTGTAATATTAAATGACTTTACTAAAGAGCTCTCCCATTTTTTAAGGGTAAATGTATTCTCATCCCAATATGGAACAGTTGGATAACTTGTATACCTTGGCCCTGGAATATTATATTTTTCTACCAATAATGCATTCATACCTAACATTTATTAGCCAAAATTAATTGATGTGCTTCCTAAAAACTATGACAATTATCATATAGAGATACACTTCTCTTTATAGAAATTAAAACAAGATATTCTAATAAAGAAATTTGCAATTCGCCTATTATTGAATTAACTTTCATTCGAAATTTAACAACACTAATAAAATATGAAAAAATCGTTTATTCTATCAATGGCTTTAGCTCTTACAATGGTAGTAGCCTGTAAAAAGGACACTAAAGATGCTGGAAGTGAGACAACAACAGAAACTCAAGAAGAAATTAAAAAATCAGATTCCGAAGAAGCAAGCAGAACGGAAGTTACAGATAAAGTTATAGTGATGTTAGACCCCAAAAGTGGTAGTACAGCAAAAGGAAACGTTGTATTTAGACAACGCTCAAAAACGGTATCAATGACTGCTGTATTTTCAGGGTTAGATGAAGGAACACATGCTGTTCATTTACATGAAAAAAGCGATTGTTCTTCGGATGATGGGAAATCATCAGGTGGTCATTGGAACCCAACTGCTCAACCACATGGAGAATGGGGAGACGAAGCAGGTTATCACAAAGGTGATATAGGAAATTTTACGGTGAACGAAAATGGTACAGGAACCATCACTTTTGTTACTGAAGAATGGTGTATTGGTTGTGGTGATGATACTAAAGATATTCTTGGAAAAGCAGTAATTGTACACCAAGGAACTGATGATTTTAAATCACAACCTTCTGGAGCTGCAGGAAGTCGCGTGAGTTGTGGTGGTATAATTCAATAAACATATAGATTATAAAAAAAGCTGCTTTAAAAGCAGCTTTTTTTATTAAATCATGATTAAAGCAATAGATTTATTATAGACTGAAACATTTAATAATCTTTCAAAACAATATATTATGAATCCTTCAGCAAGTGGATGGATTGCAAAGCTTTTAAAAAATTTATCAGAAAATCCTGAGTTTCTCACTCAATCTGATGCTTCATTTTATTGTAGTTTAAAAAATGTTGGCTTTATATATGGAAACAGCAAAAACATTGCTGTTAATTTTGTTGAAACTCAAGATTTATCTGATGAAGAAATGAGTAAAATAAACTTATTCATTGCTTTATATTTTACACATAAAAAATCTCATTGTAACACTGAATTCTTAACTAGCATTATTAGTTTTTATAAAGATATTGATGTTTATAAATCATCATTTTTTAATTCTTTCTTTTCTGCTAAAACATCCAATACTCTACTTGAAAAAATCATTCATAAGCGTGTTCAAATTGACGATAACTTATTAATTAAAAACTTTAATTATTTTGTAATAAACGCATTGCTATATGTTGACATTCTAGCATATCAAGAATACATTGTAAAAAGCTCAATATCTTCAATTTACATAAAAAAACTTGAAGCATCAATTGAAAAAATAGTTGTCGATGTTTTAAACTCTAAAATTGGTAAAACAAAGTATGATGAAAGTTTAATAAAGTTATTTGAAGCATCAATGCGTTATCAAGATAATAGTCATATAAGCCATGATGAAGCTATTGCGAATTTAATTACTCAGCACGAAAAATGGTACCTCTTTGATATTGCTTGTATGTCCACATGGAGTGACAAAATAATTGACAAAAAAGAACAGTTGTTTTTATACAATTTAGGGCAAGAATTAATTCTTGAAGATGATCTTATTACAAATTCAATAAATTCAGTTAATTCATTTTATACAGAAAACAAAGACAATATTGATTTATTGAGTTCTAAAAATATCGTGAAGAATTTTTACGATAATTCAAGTAAAATGGTAGACAAACTTGTTTCTCGAAATAAAAAGCGACTTCAAAAAGAGTTAAAACAAAGCAAAGAACTCATGATTCTATTAAGCCAATCAACAGTTAGAGACTTATCTAAAGAAGAACACAAACAACTGCAAGAACAATTGTTAGATATTATTAAAACCATTCCAAGTTTGGCGATTTTTCTACTTCCAGGAGGCGCATTACTACTACCCTTATTTGTGAAATTAATACCTAAATTATTACCATCTGCATTTGATGATAATCGCATAGAAGACTAAATATAATGACACATTTTATACCAGTAATAAATAAACTTGATTATAAAGTCATCTCTAAACTAGCCATAGAAATTTGGACAGAACACTACGTTTCAATTATAGGCATTGATCAAGTAAACTATATGCTTGAAAAGTTTCAATCAAAAAATGCCATTGAAGATCAAATAACCAAAAGTAACTACAAATACTACCTCATCAAAAATAACAATAACGATTTGGGTTATATTTCTATAAAAGAAGATAATAGTGTTTTATTTTTGAGCAAAATATATATATCCAAAACTTATAGAGGACAAGGGTTTGGGAAAATTGCTATGAACTTTATTGAAGCCCAAGCCGTCAAATTAAATTGTTTCAAAATCTATCTAACTGTAAATAAGCACAATATAAATTCTATAAAGGCTTATGAAAAAATTGGGTTTATAAAAATTGAAGAGCTTATTATCGATATTGGAAATGGATATGTCATGGATGATTATAAAATGGAAAAAACTCTAATAAATTAACACCCTTTCTCTTCATTATAAGGACTAATTTTGGTAAATTTAGGACACACTAATAAAACCAACTTTTTCAACTAATTTATTCTTATTATGAAACGCTTTACAACTTCGCTGTGTATAGTACTACTAAGCTTTACATTTCAAAATCTCGCAGCACAATCAACAACAAATCAAGACACACAAATTCCAGAAGATTTTTATAACCAACTAGAATGGCGAAATATTGGGCCAAATCGAGGTGGACGTTCTTTAGGAGCAGCTGGAAGTCCAGGAAGACCAAATGAATATTATTTTGGCGCAACTGGTGGAGGCTTATGGAAAACAGTAGATGGAGGGAATGATTGGTTTCCTGTCACTGATGGCCAAATAACTAGTTCTTCAGTTGGAGCTGTTGCAGTAGCCGAAACTAATCCAGACATTGTTTACATTGGAATGGGAGAAGTACAATTAAGAGGCAGTATTACGCAAGGCGATGGTGTTTATAAAACGATAGATGGCGGAAAAACATGGAGGCACATTGGTTTAAAAGAAACACAAGCCGTTTCTCGTATTCGTGTTCATCCTACAAATCCAGATATTGTTTATGTCGCTGCATTAGGTCATCCTTATGGTGATAATCCTGAACGAGGTGTTTTTAAAAGTACAGATGGTGGAAACACCTGGAATAAAACATTGTTTGTTAGTGAGAAAGCTGGCGCAGTAGATTTAATTATTGATAGAAATAATCCGAAAGTTTTATATGCAACCACGTGGCAAGTACAACGTAAAGCCTGGAAAATGTGGGGAGGAGGACCAGATTGCAAACTATGGAAAAGTACTGATGGAGGAGAAACTTGGAACGACTTAACACAAAATTCGGGAATGCCAGAAGGACCAATTGGAAAGATTGGTGTAACCGTTTCTCCAGCTGATTCTAATCGTGTTTGGGCAATTGTTGAAGCAAATGAAGGTGGGGTTTTCAGATCAGACGATGCAGGTAAAACATGGATAAGAACCAATGACGAACGTAAACTAAGACAACGTGCTTTTTATTATTCTAGAATTTACGCTGATCCTTGGAACAAGGATATTGTTTATGGATTAAATACAGGTTTATATAAATCAACTGATGGTGGTAAAACTTTTGATATTACTATTCAAGTTCCTCATGGTGACAACCATGATTTATGGATAGACCCAAATAATCCAGATCGCATGATAAACGCTAATGATGGTGGTGGTAACGTTACTATCAATGGAGGAAAAAGTTGGACAGAACAAGACTATGTTACTACGCAATTATATCATGTTATGACTACAAGTGATGTTCCATATCATGTAGCTGGAGCTCAACAAGATAATAGTACAGTAGCAGTACCAAGTGATGGTTGGGGACACAAGCTTGGCAGAGGAGCTAATCATGGATGGTATTATCCAGTTGGTGGTGGAGAAAGTGGATGGATTACACAACATCCAACCAAACCAGATATTTTTTATGCAGGAAGCCAAGGTGCCTTATTAACACGCTATGATAGAAGCAATGGCCAAAATAGAGATATTCAAGTTTATCCTCGCTTTTTTTCAGGAGAACCAGCAAGTGCACTTCCTGAGCGTTGGCAATGGACTTTTCCAATTATGTTTGCTCCACAAGATTCAAATGTAATGTACACATGTTCTCAACATGTTTGGAAAACAACTAATGATGGCCAATCTTGGGAGAAAATAAGCCCAGATTTAACATATGCAGATCCTTCAACATTAGGAAAAACTGGTGGTGTTATTACCATGGATATGAATGGTCCTGAAATTTATGCAACAGTATTTGCTTTAGCTCCATCAAGTCATGATATAAATACTATTTGGGCAGGATCAGATGATGGTAAAATGCATATCACTAGAGATGGTGGTAAAAACTGGATTGACATTACACCTAAAGACCTTCCTAAATTTTCAAGAATTAGTATTATAGATGAATCAATTCATAATCCTGGAACACTTTATATTGCCGCCAATAGATATCAGGTAGATGATAGAGAACCATATGTTTTTAAAACACATGACTATGGGAAAACTTGGACAAAAATAATAAACGGGATTGAAAAAAGTCATTTTGCTCGAGCAGTAAGAGAAGACCCTGTTCGTCCAGGCTTATTATTCTTAGCTACAGAACATGGTGTTTATTTTTCAATGAATGATGGTGAATTATGGCAGAGCCTGCAATTAAAACTTCCAGATACACCTATTCGTGATCTTGTTATAAAAGACAATGATGTTGTTTTAGGTTCTCATGGAAGAGGTTTTTGGATTTTAGATAACATTCAGCCAATACGCCAATTTAAAGGCGAAATGAAAAACCAAAAAGCAACTTTATTTGATCCCGAAAATGCCATTAGAGGTGTTTATGATTTGGATATTCAATATTATTTAAGTGATCAAGCTGAATCAGTGACTTTTGAAATATTAGATACCAATGACAACATTATTTCAACGCATTCTGGAGATAAGCCTGAATACAAATCTGATCCAAATATTCCATGGTGGAGAAGAGGAGGTTCTTCAAAACCAACTACAGCAAAAGGATTAAACAATTTTAGTTGGGATTTACGATATCCAGGAGCCACAACTTTTGATGGAATGATTATCTGGAGTGCTCGTCCAGCTCGTGGACCAAAAGCACCATTAGGTAATTACAAAGTACGTATGAAAGTTGGCGATTATTCAAAAACTTATGATTTTGAAATCAAAATGGATCCTAACCTAAAAGGAATTACGAAAGAAGATTTACAGGAACAGTTTGAATTAGCTTCAAAAATTATGAATAAAACAAGTGCTGCTAATGAAGCCGTAATTAAAATTCGTGATATAAAATCACAAATTGATGCCGCGAAAGATAAAATTTCAAATTCAAATCTAAAAAACACTATTACACCTTTTGTTGGGAAAATTTCTGCAATTGAAGAAGATTTATATCAAGTAAAAAATCAATCAGGTCAAGATCCTCTAAATTTTCCAATAAAACTTAATAACAGATTAGCTTCGTTAAGACGTAGTATGGAAAATGGTGATGCAAAACCAACAGATGGTGCTTATAAAGTATTTAAAGAGCTTTCTGATGAATTAGATCAGCACCTAAATAAACTGAATCAAACATTGAGTTCAGATTTACCAAAAATAAATCAGCTCATGAAAAAAGCTGGCAAGAAAGAAATTACTAAATAAATAGTTATAGCTTTTCCATTAAAATAGCTGTAATAGTCTTAATACCATCAACATAATTGCCTAAACGAATATTTTCGTTTGGGCTATGTTGATTATTATCTGGATTAACTGTAGGTACAGCTACTGCAGGAATATTTAATGTAATTACAAATGGTGAAATTGGTATTGATCCACCAGCTGTTCTTATTTGTATAGGAGCTTTTCCAAAAGCAGATTTCATACCCTTTCTTAACCATGATCCTACTTCAGTATCAAACTCTGTTCTGAATGCACCATAAGAAACCTCAGAATTAAAGCGTACAATTTTTTCATGTGCCATACGCTCTTCTTCAGTTGGTTTATCATCAACTAAATAGTAGCCTTGATTCTCAATATGATCTTTAAGAAGCTTCACCATTCTATCACCTTCAGTTTCTTTTACCAATCTAATATTTAATTCCGCAATTGCAGTTGCAGGAATGATAGTTCGCGTACTTTTTCCAACCCAAGCTGCTTCCATTCCTAAAATACCAAGAGATGGATATTGAATTGCTTCCTGGAAGTTATTACCAATATTTTCTGTCGATGCTATTCCGAAGTCTTTTTGTATTTGTTTTTCATCATCTGGAACTTGATTTAAAATTTCCTTTACCTCATCAGTAATTGTAATTCCGTCATACCAATTTGGAATTGCAACTCGTCCATCATCATTCCACATAGTCGCTAATAGTTTAGAAAGCTTCATTGCTGGATTTGGTGAATAATTGCCATAATTACCACTATGTAATGGAACTCTAGGTCCAAACACTTCCAATGATATGGTTGCTATACCTCGTGCTCCATAACTTAGTGTAGGTTGATTTGATAAATGTCTAGGACCATCAAAAATAACAAGCATATCTGCAGTAAGTTCATTTTTATATTGATTAACAGCTTTTGGTAAACGAGGTGAACCTAATTCTTCTTCAAAATCCATAATGACCTTAATATTGAAATTAGGCTGAACCTTAAGATCATTAATTATATCCATCGCTTTTAAAAACATCATATCTGGCCCACGAGCATCTGATGCTGATCGAGAAAAAATACGCCAATCTCTGTTTATGTCTCCTTTTAAACTATTCCAATCTATATTATTCCATTCACCATTTTCATCCTGTTCTTTTAGTGCTGGAATGTAAGGATCAGGTTGATGCCATTTTGTAATATCAACAGGTTGACCATCTACCTGTAAATAAATTAAAACTGTCTTTTCTGCATTTGGATAATTTCTTGAAGCTAACAGCAACGGAACTGTTTCCGTTTCTAAACGTTGCGTTTTAAATTCTCTTTTTGCAAAAGCATTTTCACACCATTTCACATTAGGTTCTATTTGTTCTGGTTGATAAGCATCATTAGGTAAACTGAAAAATTCTTTTAACTCTTCAAAAGATGATTTAGCATATTTTAAAGATAACTCGTCAAGATTCTGTGCGAAAGAAATTGAAGAAATAAATAAAAGAGCGAAGCAAAGTTGTCGTATCATAGTAGTTGGTAATTATAGTGATATAAGGTATAAAATTCTAATTAATTTTTATCTTCTAGTAGAGGAACAAATCTGAAATCTCCAAATTCATGCTTTTCAAATTCTTTTGGTCCTTTTCTAATAATCAATGTCATGACTTGTACATCATTTCCAACAGGAATAACCAAGCGACCTTGTACTTTTAACTGACTTAACAAAGGTTTTGGCACAAATGGCGCTCCAGCAGTAACAATAATACTATCAAAGGGAGCTTCTTCTGGTAAACCTTTGTAGCCATCTCCAAAAATTAACTTTTTTGGACGATAACCAAGTTTTGGTAAAAACTTACTTGTTTTTTTAAACAACTCTTGTTGTCTTTCAATACTATAAACTTTAGCGCCTAATTCACAAAGCACGGCAGCCTGATACCCACTTCCTGTACCAATCTCCAGTATTTTATCTCCTTTTTTTACTTGAAGTAATTCTGATTGAAACGCAACTGTATAAGGTTGTGAAATTGTTTGTTCTGCTCCAATCGGAAACGCTTTATCTTGATAAGCATGATCAAGAAAACTTGAATCCATAAATAAATGACGCGGAATATTAGCAATGGCATGCAATACGGACTCATCTTTTATGCCTTTATCAATTAACACTTTAACTAATTGTTGACGAAGTCCTTTATGTTTAAACGTATCTTTCAAAAGTTCGATTTATAAAAAAATAAAAGTAAAAGAATCATAAGTAAGTTCAAACGATTTTTTCTATTTTCTTTTTCTATTTTCTTTTTTTCTTTTTTCTTTTTTCTGCTTCAAAAAAACTATTTTTGTTGAAAACAAAACCATATGCTAAAAGCTGGTGTTCTAGGTGCTGGTCATCTAGGAAAAATTCATTTAAGACTCCTGAATCAATCTACAAATTATGAGCTAGTTGGCTTTTATGATGCGGACGAAACAAGTGCAAGAAAAGTTGAAGCAGAGTTTGGGTTCAAATATTTCAATTCTATTGATGCTCTAATTGATGCTGTTGATATGGTAGATATTGTAACACCTACGCTTTCTCACTATGATTGTGCAAAAAAAGCTATCGCAAAAGGCAAACATATCTTTATCGAAAAGCCAATTACTAATACTGTTGAGGAAGCTGAAGAAATTAGAGAATTGCTCTCTAAACACAATTTACGAGGTCAAGTTGGCCATGTAGAACGTTTTAATCCTGCATTTTTAGCTGTAAAAGATAAACTGGAATCTCCAATGTTTATTGAAACACATCGACTGGCTGAATTTAACCCAAGAGGTACAGATGTTCCAGTTGTTTTAGATTTAATGATTCATGATATTGATATTATTTTAAGTGTTGTAAAATCAAAAGTGAAACATGTTTCTGCAAATGGTGTTTCTGTTTTAAGTAAAACTCCAGATATTGCCAATGCACGACTTGAATTTGAAAATGGATGTGTAGCAAATTTAACAGCTAGCAGAATTTCTTTAAAGAATATGCGTAAAACTCGATTTTTTCAAAAAGACGCTTATATTTCTGTTGATTTTTTAGAAAAGAAATGTGAGGTTGTTAAAATGAAAGATGCTCCTGAAATTCCAGGAGATTTTGATATGATTCTTCAGAATGCTGAAGGTATTAAAAAGCAAATCTATTTTGATAATCCTCAAATTTCAGACAATAACGCCATATTAGATGAGTTAGAATCCTTTGCTCATGCCATTAATACAAACACATCACCAATTGTAACATTACATGATGGTACTGAAGCACTACGTGTTGCCAGTCAAATTATTAATAGTTTTTAAAATAGTAAATAACAAGATTCCTTTTTCGAGGGGATAAAAATAAATCATTTTCAATGAAAAACGTAGCAGTTATAGGAGCTGGAACAATGGGAAACGGAATTGCTCATACGTTCGCTCAAAGCGGTTTTAAAGTTCAACTTATAGATTTAAGTGAAGCATCCTTAAAAAAAGGGATAGATACTATTACCAAGAATTTGGATAGAATGCTTTCTAAAGAAAGAATTACTGAAACTCAAAAAGTTGATACTTTAGCAAATATTTCTACATTCACAAGCATTAATGAAGGTGTTGAATATGCAAGTCTTGTTGTTGAGGCAGCAACCGAAAATGTAGATTTGAAACTTAAAATATTTAAACAACTAGATGAAGCTTGTCCTGAAGACACTATTTTAGCTACAAACACTTCATCAATATCAATCACTCAAATCGCTTCAGTAACTTCAAGACCAGAAATGGTAATTGGGATGCATTTTATGAATCCTGTGCCTATAATGAAATTAGTTGAAATCATTAGAGGCTACAATACAAGTAATGAAGTCACCGAGCTAATTATGGATTTATCTAAAACTTTAGGGAAAGTTCCAGTTGAAGTAAATGATTATCCTGGTTTTGTTGCAAACAGAATCCTTATGCCAATGCTAAACGAATCTATTGAAACGCTCTATAATGGTGTTGCTGGAGTAACAGAAATTGACACTGTTATGAAACTTGGTATGGCACATCCAATGGGTCCATTACAACTTGCCGATTTTATTGGATTAGATGTTTGTCTTTCAATTTTAGAAGTCATGTACAATGGTTTTAAAAACCCAAAGTATGCACCTTGCCCATTATTAGTTAACATGGTTCGAGCAGGAAAATTAGGGATAAAAACTGGAGAAGGTTTTTATGACTATTCTGAAAGCAGAAAAGCAGAGAACGTAGCAAAACAATTCTCATAATTTATGAGTATTGCTTCAAACTTAAAAAAGATTAAATCTGAACTTTCAGATAACGTAACACTTGTTGCTGTTTCCAAAACAAAACCTAAAGAAGATATTCTTGAAGCTTACCTCGCTGGTCAGCGTATTTTTGGTGAGAACAAAATTCAGGAAATGGCTGAGAAACAAGAGCAATTGCCAGAAGATATTGAATGGCATATGATTGGTCATGTACAGCGAAACAAAGTCAAATATATGGCGAGCTTTGTGAGCTTGATTCATGGTATTGATAATTTTAAATTACTAAAAGAAATCAATAAGCAAGCTCAAAAACATAATCGAGTTATTGATTGTTTATTTCAACTTAAAATTGCTGAAGAAGATTCAAAATTTGGAATGTCAAATGACGAGGTAATAAGTATTATTAATTCTAATGAATTTATAGAATTAAAGAACATCAATATTACTGGTCTTATGGGAATGGCTACTTTTACAGACAATAATGATCAAATTAAGAAAGAATTTGATTATCTCAAATCAGCTTTTGATGGTTTAAGTGTTCAAAAATCTTTTAATTTTAACCTAGATATTATTTCCATGGGAATGAGTGGTGATTTTAATTTAGCAATAGACTGTGGGAGCAATATGGTTCGAATTGGAAGCAGTATTTTTGGAACAAGGAATAATAATAATATATAAAGCAAGACTATTTACGCAATTTTAGACATAGAGACTACAGGAGGAAAATTCAACGAAGAAGGAATTACTGAAATTGCCATTTACAAATTTGATGGTCATCAAGTTGTTGACCAATTTATTAGTCTTGTTAATCCTGAAAGAGAAATTCAACCATTTGTTGTAAATCTCACTGGTATTAATAGCAACATGCTTAGAAATGCGCCAAAATTTTATGAAGTGGCCAAACGTATTGTAGAAATTACTGAAGATTGTATCGTTGTAGCGCACAATGCTAAGTTTGACAACAGAATACTTAAAACAGAATTTAAACGACTAGGTTTTGAATTCAGCAAAAGAACTCTTTGTACAGTTGAGCTGGCAAAACAATTAATTCCTGATCAACAATCATATAGCTTAGGGAAATTGACACGCTCACTTGGTATTCCAGTAAGTGATAGACATCGCGCTTCTGGTGATGCCTTAGCAACAGTTACATTATTTAAAATGCTATTAACAAAAGATACTGAAAAAAGTATCATTCAAGAATCTATTAGATTAGAACCAAAATTTCAAATAGAGCCAAGACTTAAAGATATAATAGATGAACTTCCTTCAATTACTGGAGTTTATTATTTGCATAAAGCAGACGGAACGATTATTTATATTGGTAAAAGCAAAAATATAAAAAACCGTGTCAATCAACATTTCACAGCCACGACACAAAAATCAAAAAGAATGCAGTTGCAAGTTTCAACTGTGACTTATGAAGCTACAGGAAGTGAGCTTGTTGCTCTACTAAAAGAGAGCGAGGAAATAAAGCGAAACAAACCCATATTTAACAGAGCACAACGACGCACAATTTTCACTCATGGCTTATTTAGTTTCACTGATGAGAATGGTTATTTAAATTTAAAAGTTGCAAAAGTAAATGGACAAGAAAAACCTATTACTACGTTTGCAAACCTTCAAAGCGCAAAAAGTTTTATATCCAAAGCTACAGAAGAAAATAATTTGTGCCAGAAACTTACAGGTCAATATGTAACAAAAAGTAATTGTTTTAATTACACCATAAAACAATGCTTTGGTGCCTGTATTAATGATGAAGACATAGATATTTATAATGAAAGAACTTTAAAGATAATTAATCATCATAGTTTTGAAAATCAAAATATGGTTATTATTGATTATGGACGTGAACTTGATGAACGAAGTGCCATTTTAATTGAAAACGGAATTTATCAAGGATTTGCTTTTTACAACTTAAACTATCAAATTAGCAATATTGAAATTCTAAAAAGTATTATTGCACCAATGCAACACAATAGAGATACACAACATATTATACAAAGTTATTTAAGACGCAATAAAAGACTAAAAGTGGTAAAACTGGATACTATTACTTAAATTCTTAATGTTTTCTTACATTTGATCCAAATGGAACCTGATAAATTAAAAAATAATAATAGTAACTGGAGAAATAAACTTCATGAAACCTTGTATGAAGCAGATACACCTTCAGGTAAAATATTTAATATTGCTCTTTTTATTGTAATTATTGCTAGTATTATTTTTGTAATGCTAGAGAGTATTGAAGAAATTGATGTAAAATATCATACATTTCTTAATA
>Ga0316189_10001989_pt1 | contig 20198 bp, 30 predicted proteins | sample LowCovwburrow_MG_FD_204930 | JGI IMG/M metagenome (GOLD analysis project Ga0316189, IMG submission 204930) | Coastal sediment microbial communities from Maine, United States - Lowes Cove worm burrow | ecosystem: Environmental > Aquatic > Marine > Coastal > Sediment | place: USA: Maine... | reverse complement strand
TCTCTAATAGTGCTATGCAGGCTATTGGTTGTATTGCAGCAAGAATGTGTAATACAAACAACTGCCCAACAGGTATTGCTACACAAAAGGAAGAGTTGCGTAGAAAATTGAATATCGAAAAGTCATCTAAGCAGTTACATAACTTTTTCAATGCTTCTGTAGAGCTGATGCAAGTGATGGCTCGTGCGTGTGGGCACGATGACTTAGGAAAGCTAAATATAAATGATCTGGCTACATGGCATCGTGAGATGGCATTACTTTCTGGTGTCGCCTACTCAGGAATCACGAATATATCTGGCAATGTATAACAAGGCGCTCGTTCGGACGCAAACTACGCTGTGCTTCGTTTGTGCCGCACAGCTTGGTCGTTATACGTCACAAGGGTAATAGATGAGTCCAACAATATTCAGGGAGAGTGGATACAGGTTCTTTTTCTTCTCTCGGGAAGAATCCAGACCTCATGTGCATGTTTATTGCCCTGATGGAGAAGCTAAATTCTGGCTAGATCCTGAACTAGAGTTGGCAAGAAACTATCGGCTAACTAAGGTACAATTAAAAGAAGTCGAAAAGATTATTGAGAGGCATTACGATGAGCTCACGGCCGCATGGAATAACTTCTTCGGGAGTTGAGATAACAAATATCTCAAGCCATGGTGTATGGCTATTGCTTGGTGATCGTGAGCTGTTTATGCCTTTTGAAGACTTTCCATGGTTCAAAGATGCTCCGGTCGGGAAAGTATTAAATGTAGAAGAGCAAAGTCCAGGGCATTTGTATTGGCCCGATCTCGATGTAGATTTAGGCATAGAAACCATCGAGCATCCTGAAAGATTCCCCCTTCAAGCAAAGTGACGTATAACAAATCGTCCGAGACCGACACGGGAAGCTTTGTGGAGCTTCGCGGAGACTTTTTAGTGCGCGCGGCTCGACTCAATCGTTATATGTAATAAGACTATGGCACTCAGCGAATTTGAAACGAAGAAATATGAGAAGCTGGTGAGTGCATTCGTTGAGAAGAGAAGGCCACCGGCACATATTCGCAATGAATTAGACCTAGGGTTCCGTATCAAGGGGCAAAGTATAGAAATCTTTGAAATTAGGCAGATGTGGGATAGCCCAAATGAAAAAATTGAAGAGCCAGTTGCAAAAACGACATATGTGAAAACTCAAAAGACATGGAAGGTGTTTTGGCAGCGCGCGGATCTGAAGTGGCATCGATATGACCCTGTGCCCGAAGTCAGTAGTCTTGATGAGTTCCTGGAAATTGTAGATCGAGATGACTACGCATGCTTTTTTGGATGAGTGCATATAACGAGTCGCTCCTGCCTACGCCCTTGACACGGCTTCGCTGTGCTCGCCGCGTCAAGGGTACCCTCGCTACGCTCGGCGAGGCAGAGCTCAACCGTTATGTGTACTTCGCTTATTCTTAGCCATGGGAGCTAGTTTCATGAGAGTTAACCATCTGCGTTCTCTAGGATTGTTTATGGCTGCACTGTCACTGCAGGTCATTAGTTCAGTTGCAGCAACTCCGCTTCCGATGGCATCTCCAGAAAGCCAGCAGGTCGATCCCCAGCGGCTTGAACGCATGCATGAGTTGGTCGGAGGATTCATAAATGAAGGTAAGTATGCCGGCGCAGCTACCATGGTAGTTCGCAATGGCAAAATTATCGACTGGCAGAACTGGGGGAAGGCCAGCATCAGGACCGCTGAGTCAGTCGAGAAGGATACTATCTATCGTATCTACTCATTGACCAAGGTGATTACTGCTGTTGCAGTGCTGTAATTGCTCGAACTGAATAAGATTCAGTTGCATCAGTATGTCACTGATTTTATCCCGGAGTTGAAAGCACTCAGAGTTTACAAGAGCGGAACGGTCGACGATATGGAGTTGGAAGAGGTCAAGACACCGATTACTATCGAGATGATGCTCAATCATACTGCCGGTTTCACGTATGATTTTTTAAACCACTCGCCGGTCCATAGTCTTTACAAGAAGGCAGACTTGTTAAATTCAGCATCGCTGGATGAATTTCTCGGGCGAGTAGTTGAATTGCCATTGCTTGCACAGCCCGGTGAGACTTTTAACTATAGCATCAGCTATGACATCCTGCCGATCCTTATTCAGCGCGCCAGCGGCATGAAATTCGAGGACTATATCCATGAAAATATTACCAAACCGCTGAAGATGCGCGACACAGCATTCTACGTGCCGGAGGCAGAGATGCAGCGGCTGGCTGATATCCACTTTGAGAAAAATGGAAAGCTCAAAGCAGCAACTAAAGGCTTAACTGCCTACGCCGAAAGGGGGCGTGGTTTCATTTCAGGTGGACAAGGTATTTTTTCGACAATAGGTGATTACGCCCGCTTCGCACAGTGCATCCTAAACGGTGGTGAACTGGACGGTAAGCGCATCCTCCGTGAGAGGACCATCGATCTCGCGATGAAGAACACTCTACCGGAAGGTTCATTCGCCTTTATCCCGGCTCAGGGATGGGGTCTGATCAGTAGTTTGCACGTTGATATACAAGGGGAGAGGTCACCGGTCAGCGAAGGCACCTTCTTCTGGTACGGGGGCTCCACCACATATTTTTTCGCTGATCCAGCGCAAAACCTGATTGGACTGATCTTCGTGCAGCATTTCCCTATGGACGCACATGGTCTGTTCAAACCATTCAGAAAGTCTATTTACCAGGCACTGGACTGATGGTAATAGTTACTCTTGGCGTCTCATATTGAATTATTTACAAGAATGATCTTTTGGCGCTTCAGGGCCGCTCTAGAATTAGGGTCTGCTTTTACTACCCAGAGGTTATACGCGAACAATGTACATATGCCACATAACAAGGCAAATCACGCGGATGTCAAAACCGCTGCTCCGCTCTGGTTTTGCCACCGGTAATTGAGGCGTTAGAGGGCTGGTTATTTAACGTTTTGACGTTATAACGATGTAGTGCTATATTTTGCCCTATGAGCAGTAATCCCAAACGTGCAACAGTATATTTTGATCCGGAGCTTCACCGTGCTCTACGGGTTAAAGCGGCTGAGACCGACCGCTCTATGTCGGATTTGGTCAATGAGGCAGTGCAATTAAGCCTTGTTGAAGATGCCGATGATCTTGCTGCATTTGAGGACAGAGTGAATGAACCAAGCCTCCCGTATGAAGACGTCGTAAAAGATCTAAAACGGCGTGGAAAAATATAAGGTTTCTATCAAACGTTCTGCGGTGAAAGAGATAGAAGCAATACCGCAAAAGAAAGAACGGCAACGCATAATCCGCCGTATTGGCCAATTGGCTGAAGATCCCCGCCCACCACGCTCAAAGAAGCTATCCGGAAATGATAAGTATCGTGTACGCCACGGTTCTTCCCGTACTGTGTACAGTATTTCGGATGATGAACTTATTGTCGTAGTAGTGAAGGTAGGGCATAGAAAAGATGTTTATCGCGGCGCCCTCTAACAAATCACCCAAGCCGACGCTGGAAAGTTTTGCGGCGCTTCGCGGTGATGTCGGTGACAGTGCGGCTTGGCTCAAGCGTTATCGGTAAAAAAACATTATGAGATCGCTCATCATTTTCATGCTTATACTGGGGTTTTCATTTATGACAAATGCCGAAGGTACATGGTCAGTTGGAGAGGCCAAAATAAAAGGTAAACCAGTCATATATAAATTTACCAATGAACTTCCAAACAAAAGTGTCCGCCATTCTATGCCATGGCTCACAGTTGTATCGTGGAAATATGATGGTTCTGAAAATAACGGTATGCCACCGAAAGAAATTAATGCAGTAATGATAAAATTTGAAGATAGCCTAGGAACAGTAGAAGGCAAGGAAAAGCTTTACTTTGACGTTTATTCTGCCACTGGTAACAACCTAAAAGAGTTTGTCTTTTATATTTCAGATCGTGAGCAGTTTATGGCCAATTTCAACAAAACTTTAAATGGTCATCCTGCCTGCCCTATTGAAATTAACTTCTATGAAGATAAGGAGTGGAGCGATCTTGTTAAGCTTCAAAATGATTTTGGCGTCAGTCGCTAACAAGGCGCTCGTTCGGATGCAAATTACGCTGCGCTTCGTTTTCACCACACAGCTTAAAATTTATGTGCTTAAAAGAATTAATGAAGCGTCTTAATCAAATTCGAAAAATGTGGAAAGAGTTGCTAGAAATGGTCTTACCCGTAAGCTTCATTCCAGGTTGGCGGGTTAAAACGGTAACACCACACCGAATCGCGAGTGTATCGAGTCAAGCTGTTCGAACAAGCCGGCGTGAGCCTGACATAGTGAAAGTGTACTCCAAACGATTACTGCAACCGTATGTTGGTGTCGTCCAGGTCGCCGAAATGGGTTGGGCGCGTGCCCTGAGCCTGGACGGGAAGAACTGGGCAATACGCTATGCGCAGGACGAAAGCCAGAAAACACTTAATGAACCCTTCAGATACGATCCGAGAGTGAATGCTGCCTTTATAGTGACTATCGATGGTGATCAGTACAAGACCCGCGTCATTCGATCCTCGCTGGAACCTGAACAGGTTCGCTCAGACAACCAACGGCTTTTCAAGGCGATCAGCACCGTCCGCGTGCCTTTCGAGGCGGCGGATCGTTACGAATACTGGCTGCTGGACGGCAGCGATGAAAGTCCCCTCGCACTGCTACATTCCTGCGTCTATGAGGAAGATATGAAGCGGCCTGTGCCACCACCTGAGTGGCTTCCCATTCCGGCGATGCAACTCGCGGTGCCGGATCCGGACTCAGAGGCGCAGGCTGCCAACCAGCTGCCGGTCAACTACCGCCTGCAGCAGTTAGTCGAAAACCAAGCAGGCAGCAAGCCGCGGGCTGCATGGTTCGAACGACTCAAGACGACAGCGGACGACTTTCCGCCCTGTCTTATCAGAGATGAGTGGGAGGACCCGGAATGGCAGCGGCTGTGCGATCTTTATCTGCAGCGGCTCGCACCACGGCTGTTGATGATGGATGGCCTGCCTCTCACGGTGAGGCAACGCCTGGAGCAGGCTGCATGCGATTACGTTTTCGATATAGAAAAATTTTATCCCCTGTATCCCGAAGTGGTCGACAACAGCCGGTTAAACAACGCCCGGGTCGAGGCCCGTCTGCGGCGCGCCAACGAAGCGTAACCCGGCCTTTACTCAGGTGGTGAAAACACAGAGTGTTATCCAGTCTGGTGTCCGGTATATCTCGAGACACATATAATGGGTGACTCTGCTCTCGATTTAATCTTGGAGGATTGTGATCGAGAAGGGATTTAGACTATTGTAGCGCAAGTAACAAACCTGGTGGCCGGCAAAAATGCGGATAACTCATATACAATCAGGGTCATTAAAGATGGGTTATAACAAGTCGTTCGTGTGCGACGCTCCACTTCACTGCGCAGCCCACAACTCTAACGTTATGTGTAATAGATAGAAAGCAAAAATAAAAGAGGCTGCTTCGCTTAATGTTTGATAAAAACGGATAAAAAAATATGAGTAATATTACAGATAATATGAATGTAGAAAATATTAATGACGCAATTCAGATGTTAAATACATACGCAAAGGAAGACGCTTTAAAACCTTTAATATCAATATTAGAAGCGTTAAAACAAGACCCATACAACGAATCTCTTTCAGCCGAACTTACTGACACATGGAGAAACCTTGGTATATATCAAGGTACAGTTTTAACCTATGTCCCCTATTTCTATACTTTGATACCTGATGATATTTTTGGAGATAATATAAAGAAATAAATCGGTCAGTGATTAAAGAGCGGCGATCCCTTTCTACTAAATGCATTTAAAAATACATGACAAGTCGTTCGAGCAGATCTTTGACCGCTTCCTCACGGCGCTACCGCTCTGCTCGTCGCCATCAAGGGCAGCTCGACTCAATCGTTGGGTGTCATTGAGACAGGATAAATATCCGTGATCGAAGCGGAATGCCTTTGTGGGGCGGTGCGATATCGTATCGACGGTGCTCTGAAAAATGCCAGGTCATGCCACTGTTCTCGCGGTCGGGAGGCATTCACTGGGGCTGCTTCGGCATACACAGAACTTGAAAGTCAGCAGTCGTTCGCGTGGACAATAGGCAGGGAAAATGTGCGGAGGTACAGTTCGCAAATTGATTGGGGATTGGGCTTCTGCAAAACCTGTGGCTCAACTATGTGTGGGTACATTAAAAATTCAGTGCACGGCGTCAAGCCTGGCTGCGTGAACGGTGATCCCGGGGTTAAGATAGGCGCCCATATCATTGTAGGGTCAAGGGCACCGTGAGATCATGTTCACGGAGATGCGCCTCAGTTCGAAGGCCATCAGGTTTGAAATCCTTGCCCGGGAATATTCGTCTTTAAATTCAGGGAGAACGTTAATGAAAGCAACATGGAACGGGGCAGTACTAGCAGAATCTGAAGATACAGTTGTTGTTGAGAACAATCACTACTTCCCGCCTTCATCAATCAATAACGAGTATTTTTCCACTAGTTCACATACGTCGCATTGTCCCTGGAAAGGCGCCGCGAGCTACTACTCCATAGAAGTCGATGGTAAGCGCAATGAAAATGCAGCGTGGTACTACGCGGAGCCACTTGAGGCTGCTGCTGAAATTCGCGATCGAGTGGCATTTTGGAAGGGTGTCGAGGTTGCTGAGTGATGACGCCCAACAAATCGTTGCAGCGGACTTTTGACCCGCCACTCATTTTTGCTGCCGCAAAAACGGTTGTCACCTCAAATGCCATTGAACTCAGGCGTGAGGTGTTTAGTGAGTCGCAGGGTTAGATCGAAAAACAAAAAGGTGGATCGCTTGCCTGTGGATTCATCCAAACTCAATATGGGAAATACGTATTCCTCGGCTCCAGAGTTTTACTACGATATAGAATTCGACTGCCAGGATTGCGGGCTTCATCAAACCTGGACGGCAAAGCAGCAAAAGTGGTGGTATGAAGAGGCTGGAGGCTATTTTTTCTCCGGCGCAGTTCGGTGTAGAGACTGTCGAGTAAAGGAGAGGGAAAGAAAGCAAACTGCGAGGATAAGGGCAGGCCATGAAAAAGACACCTGACAAATGCCGGCACCACGCTTCTTCGGGGCCGGACGCTCAAATCGCTACCCGGTTCGACCGTCGCTGCGGCAAGCGTTAGGCAGGGGAACCACACATCCCGAGGTTATTATGAAATTACGTACCGTGGCATTACTTGTTGTAACACATTGCAGCGTAGGCATCGTGGGGTTCGGCGTCGGAATATATGCGCTACCTATTCTTATCGCCCCGCCTGCTCCAGGCGAGGCAGAGATAAAGGCCATGTATTCGCAAGCCATGTACACAGCTCAATTCCGGAGGGATCTGAATGATAGCGATGCTCTGCATTGGGGGGAAGGTACAGTTTCAGTTGGTCCCAATTCCATTGGTTTTATAGGCAAGCTTGCGCCCGGCCCGGATTACAAGCTCTATCTTTCTCCGGAATTCGTTGAGACTGAAGCCGACTTCACTCGTCTAAAGAGCGCTATGGTTCGTATAGGCGACATCAAGACATTCGAAAATTTCGTCGTGGACGTGCCGCGAGGCATAGATCCATCAAACTTTACCAGCGTTATTGTCTGGTGCGAGTCCTTCGGGCAATTCATTACATCCGCCAGGTACCGGTGATGCAAGCAGCTTCGCCTAACCATGCGCACCAGCAGACAACAGCTTCGCTGGATGCGGCTGGGCTTGAACGTTAGGTGTGTTCATTTTCCGTGAATATATAGTGTCGAAGTAAGAAGGACGTATTCAATGGCAAAAAAAATAATCGCAATAATTCTCGGGATAATTTCGTTCTTTCTGATGTTTGCGCTGGGCGAAACATTTGGAGTTTCCGTTGCATTTATTGCTATTGGTATTTACTACCTGCTTTCTCAATACTTTCTTTCTCGTGGAAATAATCGCGCCCTTCATGAAGATTGGCCGTTAATCCTTTTACTTAATGCGGTACTTATCGTGACAGCCGTTATAATTTTGCTCTTGGAGCCAGACACAAAGTTTCACTCAGTGGTCGCTGTTATTTCTATTGTTTGTTCGATTGTTGGAGCGGGGATAGCGGCTCGGCTGGCTAATAAGCGATGAATAAACACCTGACAATCACATTAAGTTTGCTCCCTAAACCGGTGACTATCAGATCAGGTTTGAACCACAACTAAATCATCTGTGGTCGATTGCCTGGCAAGTTCTCAGTGCAGAAAATAAGTGCATACGCTTATGGCAGGTATACAGGGGACATAAAGTTGCCGGGGTTGTCGCTATCCTGGTAGCGGATATATGGCCGTTCCTCGGAATCCAGGCACTTGTCAGCAACCACCAGGTCGGCAAGTCCATCCCCGTTAACATCTTCCGTAGCTATGTCTTCGGGGCCGCGCAGTCCGGGGTAGTTATCAGGGGCAAGAAACACACCTGGCAGCAGGTCATTCTGCAGCAGAATCGATACACTGCCACCATCGCTGTCATTGTTTGCAACGGCGAGATCCAGTAAAGCATCGCCATTCAAATCGTGAATCCTGACTCTCTGCGAGTTCTCACCCGTCTGGTAATCAACAGCTGACAGAAATTTACCGATCCGGGTCGGGTCCTGTATGTGGACCGAGACGCTGCCGTCTGCAATGCCACGGTTCGCGACAGCAAGATCAGGGAGAGTGTCACCGTTCAGGTCTCCGATTGCGACATCCGCTGCATCTACCCCGGCGGTATATGGAAGACGGGTCGTGAACGATCCTGGTGAAGTGGGTGCCGGGTCCTGCAGCAGGACAATAACGCTATTCCCTGTGGTTGTTGCCAGGTCATTACGGCCATCTCCGTCGATATCAGCGATTGCGACTGATGTTACATTCCCGACCCCAAGTGCCAGCTCGTGAAACACAGTGCCCGGAGACGAGGGATCATTCATCAACAGAGACAGGTCGGTGCCCGCCACGGCGATGTCATTTACGCTGTCGCCGTTGAGGTCGCCAATGGCTACGTCCACCGGATCGCGTGGTGCCAGAAAGTTTCTGAGTTGCAGAAACGTTCCCGGGTTGCCCATGTCCTGCGGTAACACTCCGACAACGCTCATATCCCGTTCAGGTACGGCAATATCGATAATACCATCATCATTAAGGTCTCCGTCCGCGACTGATAGCAATTCCCTGTATGCCGCCTCGTTCCTTGTCTCAGGCAAGATGGGAATATCGGGCGATCTGCGGAAGACCCCCGCTGCAAACGGCTCCTGCAGGTAAATGACTACCTGGTTGCTGATAAGAGACTTTGCGTCAGCAGTCTTGTCGTCAAGGTCTATATTGGATATTTTGAGCTTCGATATTGCCTGGGTAAAGATGATATCCCTGGCTCCGTCTGCATTCAGGTCAGGTGCAGTGACGGCATTTAGCCACGACCATTTTGCTTTTGTCGGTTTACTGCCGCAGCCAAATGCCTTGAAATTAGTGGCTGCCTTGAGCTTGTATCTTACCTTGCCGCTCTCTGTTCCATCAGAGTGAATGGCGTGGATCTTCAGTTTAATTTTTGCCTTGGTCTGTTTCTTGTTGAGCTTTACTTTGAATTTCTTGAAGACCAGGCTACTGATGCTGTTGCTGCCTGGCGTAGACCCACACAGGTCATCCGTTTCGGCTTCCAGAAAGGATAAAAAATTCGAACGACTAGATTCATTCAGGGAAAAAGTGAATTTCTTCTCCGGCTTAATCACTTTATATGGACCGGTCAGAACTTCGGAAGGAGTGATCATGGACCAGTTCCCGGATTCCATCCTAAGTGTGATCGCGTCGCTGCCTTTGTAAGAACCGCATCCCTTAACCTTGAACTTGTCGGTATAATTACCGCTCCCGGAGCCTTCGAAGGACATTGCTGTCCCCATACCGATGGCGCAGAGAATCATACAAATTGCAGACAACATTTTGACCATAATTGAATCACCATATAAAACACATGAGCACTCTTCCCTTGTTCGAAGTATGTAACTAAACAAAGAAATTTACATTGATATCAATCAAAAATGCATGTGAAATTAAGAAAGTAAACAAGCTCTTTTGCCGGTGATTTACACTGTTAAATTGCATCAAATATGATCCAGCAATTGCGCCGAAAAATGTACCGCCAAAAAAGATGCAAGTATACGTCTCCAGAATAAATGCTCTCGGGATGGATGGGTCACTGCAGAATGCAAATATATGCATTTATTGGATCAAATTTCGGGGCGAATTAACAGACTAGCAGCCTATAATGCCCTGCCTGCAGACTTCACCTTCCGGCAACCGCTGAGAGCCGCGTTATGCATCAACCATGGATATAATATGACGAAAGCACTAATAGTTGGAGCAAGTGGTGCCACTGGCAAACTGCTTGTTACGGATTTACTTGAACGAAATATAGAAATTGTGGCTGTCGTTCGAGCCGCCAGCTCTTTAATAAACACACTCGGAAATCAGTCAAACTATCGTGAAATACCAGCCAGCATTACAGAATTGTCAGAACAGGAATTGATCCCGTATCTTGAAGATTGTGATGTTGTGCTTTCCTGTTTAGGCCACAATTTAACGTTCAGGGGAATGTTTGGAGAACCAAGGCGCCTGGTCACCGATACCATAGAGAAGGTGTCCAGAGCTATAGAATCTCTGCAGCCTGCCAAGAAGGTTAAAATTATCCTCATGAACACGGCAGGTAATAGTAATCGAGATATTCCGGAAAGACCGCCGCTCTCACAGAAACTCGTGATATCAGTCTTGCGCTTGTTGCTTCCCCCGCATGTAGATAACGAGCAAGCGGCAGATTTTCTCCGCACTGCCATAGGACAAGATCACCAATATATAGACTGGGTTGCTGTGAGACCCGACAGGCTTACAAATGAATTAAAAGTGTCTGAATACAAGACTCATTCTTCCCCAACCAGAAACGCAATTTTTGATTCAGCTCCAACAAGTCGCATTAACGTCGCAAATTTCATGGCTAATTTAGCCACTGACCCCTATTTATGGGCTGTATGGAGAGGCAAAATGCCGGTAGTTTACAATGATGCATAACAAGCGCATGCAGTTTGCCTCTGATGCGGGGCGTTCTGTGTAACGAGTAATCAGGTTCAGGGTAAAAACACCACATGGTTTTTACGCTGGCTCCAGCTTGTCTATACAAAGAATGCGGACAGGAACTTGAAGGGCTCAGATTCCTTGATACGTTGTTTTGATCCATGAGAATCATCTGTGACTTTCGAACGAATACTTGAGGACAGACACAATGCGTGCAGATATCCTACTCAGCCTTGCTGTTATTCTACTACCCGTATCAGCTATATCGAGTCACTCGAACAAGTTACACTGCAAGGAATAGATCGACAATATCGAGTACACAACATTGAGGCAGCTAACGAAGGTGCCGCACCCCTGGTTTTGCATCTTCACGGATATCGTCATCGCCATGAAGCGGAGGCGGAACGCGAGACACTGGATTACATCGCGTGGAAGAAGCTCGAGGAAACTGCAGATGTAAACGGCTTTATACTCGCACAGCCTGCCGCATACTGGGGGCAGTGGAGTCTGTTCTCGGGGCTTGCAAATATCAAACTTGAAAACGGTCTTGAGATCGACGATATGCAGTTTATATCCGAGGTTGTCGATAAGCTGATCAATGCAGGGCTTGCTGACAAGAATCGCGTTTATCTTAGCGGTATTTCAGATGGCGCAATTATGTCCTATCATCTGCTTTGTGAGCCGGATTCGCCTTTTGCCGCCGCCGTTACTATTGTTGGCACAATGAGCGAAAAGCAAATATCAAATTGCGCCACTCGGACAGCAACCCCTATCATGGTCATTGCTGGTACTAATGATCGTATTTTGCCTTACGATGGCGGGCTGTTTCCAGAGGGTCGTGATGTGTCCATTCCCGAGATCATGGAGCATTGGCGAATAAAGCATGGCTGCAAGGAACAAAAGTTTGAATTTCTGAAGGATCGGGATTTAGAAGATAACAGCCGGGTGCAGTCTATTACCTGGACCAAATGTGACAGGGAGGACACTGTGAAATTGCTGCGAATAGAAGGTGCGGGACACGCCGTGCCGAGTTTCGCACCTGTTTCCGATGCATGGAGTCAACGAGGCGGTGGCCACAATCGTGATATAGAAAGCGCCGAGGAAGTTTGGGCATTTGTTAAAAAGTTTAGATTCACCAGATAATTCCAATATCTTCGAGGGGATGATGGTGAGGCTGGTACAACATCAAGGTAAGTAAACGGAGAAAACAATGAGCAAGAAAGAACTATATGTACAGAAGATGCGGGCCCAGCTGGACGAATGGGAAGCAGAGGTCGACAGGTTCAAGGCTAAGGCGTCTATAGCCAGTGCCAGTGTACAGCTGGAATTGAACGAGGAAATCAACGTACTGAAAGGCAGGCTTGAGCAAGCAAAGACTAAACTTGCTGAAATTGCGGACGCCAGCGAAGATGCGTGGGAGTCAATCAAGGAGAGTGTAGATTCCAGGTGGGATTCGCTAAAGGCTGCGGTCAGTGAAGCAAAAGCGAAATTCAAAGGTTAGTATCTGGCTGACACCGGTTTCGACGGACGGCGCTATCGCGCCACCGCTGAACCGGGGCGTTAGATGCAAAACACTTTAATGGAAACTGGATGATTGAAACTGCGGGCCTGGCGGTGGCAACTTTCTTTGCGACGATTGGCCCAATCGATATTGCTGCTGTGATTATGGTCACTTTCGCACTTATCGGGTAGGTGCTCCTGGCAGGTCTCGGTATATCACTCTTTGCATTGAGGACGGCTGATGGAATCTTGCTGTTGTTAATTGGCATTGATAAGGTATTTGCGCGTTCATCCGGTGGTACTGTCCACGACAGACGAGGAAGAGCACGAGGCGATCTCGAAACAGGATATTTCAATATTTCCGATAGCTACGCCCCTTGTCGCGGGGCCTGGTGCTATGGGTGAGGTCATTCTATTGATGGTAAACGCAGAAGGTGATTTAACACGGCAAGTAATTGTTGTTGCCTCGCTGCTTGTTATTTTGCTACTCACTGGAATCGCATTACTGCTGGCAAGCCAAATTCATAAACTACCCGGTGTCACTGGCATGCACGTTATAAGTTGAATTATGAGTGTTTTGTTGTCTGCTTTGGCAGTTCAATTCATTTTTGATGGTATTAAAAAAGTGGCCGCAACCTTAAATCATCTGGCCAGGGTATCCAGCCGGGTCATTCAAGCTCACGGCAGATGCCAGCATCATGCAATACAAACTGGAATTTATTATCTATGAACTTAAACCCGACACCCGAATTATTAGCGAGTCTTTACTGGATTACACTTCTGGCTGTAGTAGTGTCATCAGCATCAGGGGTGCTAAAAGCCGGGTTTAAGCAGTTCGATTTGTTTGGCGTAATTATTATCGCGATCGCAACCGGATTGGGTGGTGGCTCACTTCGTGACATGCTGCTTGATAGAAATGTTTTCTGGATTCATGATCAAACTTTTTTTATAGCTTCTCTTGCAAGTGCAATAGTAATATTTATTTCCGCCAGGTTAATAAAAATTCCCCCTAAATACTTTTTAGTAGCAGATGCAGCAGGACTTGCTACATTTGCCGTGGCAGGTACGTTGGTCTCCCTTATGGTAGGTGCATCAGCCTTGGTTGCCAGTTTTATGGGTGTCATGACAGGTGCAATGGGCGGTATATTCCGTGACATACTTTGCAATGAGCAACCAGTAGTATTTTCAAGCCCTTTATATGCAACAGTATCATGGGCAGGGTCACTGGTTTTTATTGGTTTGATGTATTTTAAGCTTGATGTAACTATTTCGGCTATTTTTACCGGGGTCGGTATTTTCGTTTCGCGATTAATAGCTATAAAGTTTAATATTTGTTTACCTAAATTCCGTTTTAAAACTTAATCAGCATGAGAGCATTTTAACTACACTTTTCTAACCATTCGCTAAAGCGGGATGCGGGCAATGCACCGCACCCCGTGCAGGAAAACGAGGCGAGCATTAAGCATCTTGCTTGTCTAACAGATGGAATTCGTTACTTTAGTAGGGAACCACAAGCAAGAGCTGGAAATTCTCATCATCTCCGCTCAATCATAGTCATAAATACACTTTGGTGAATGCATTTCCGGACGGGTACCAGGCAGTTCGACAACCCGGGAATATTGAATGCGAGGCGATTCGCTATTTTGAGATGGCCTTTCTCGTCTGGTTAATGTCTATCCATGTCAGGAACGTATATGGTATTGGCCACAAGTACTTCGAGCAGTCTTACTGGAATGTTAAATTACAGGATCCCGGTAGGATTAATGGACCAACAAGGCATTGCACCCGGCAGAAATCACACTGCACGCCATTGATGCAGATGAGCTGGATAGGTTGCAGTTAAGGATTGTCAGTGAATAATATAAATCCCGGGAAGTTGTTGAATAGTAAATGGACCGCAGTTAATCCTGTCAATAAAGAAAAACATTTTCTTGTGACCGAGCTTGCGTTCGATGAAGAAGGAGAAGTTGTATATTGTTTAATAGAAGCTGTTATATCAAATCGTTCAGAGGCAATCGAATGGCGGGAACTTAAAAATAACAGTAAATGGCTTCAGGGCTGGAAATGAATAACATTATTTGGGTGGGCGCAGCTGACAGGGCGCTTATCCCGAAAATGCCGGAAGAGTATGAAAAGTTTGTGTATAACGGGTCCACAAAAAAGATGCATGGTTCATGCCGCTTATGCGCGCTTTATGCCTTAGCTAACCATGCAGAGGAAGAATATTGGTGAGCAGATTAAGGCGGCTTCAAGTTATCCTGTCTGTCTTGCAAGATTGGCTGGGGAATATCTTGAGACTATAGATATAGAAGTGATTAATAGAAAATCATTTGAATCCTCGCCATGTACCCATTATCAGCGCATGCGATCGGACATGGCAAAGCTGTGCTGCTGCTGCCGGGCGTGATATGGTATCTATTCAACACACTCCAAATACCGATTAAGCATGCGATATGCCCTGTTCATTTTTGTCGGTTTGCTTTTTATCGTGCTTTCTGCGAATGCGTATACAGGCCGGTTTATTGATCTGCAAGTCGTCGTTTATGACGATCGTTTCTACAGCTTTATCGACAGGGGTAGTCAGGTTGAAATCCTTGCTGATGAACTTGAATGGGCTGAAGGCCCGGTTTGGGTAAAAAGCCTGAATGCATTGCTGTTCTCGGATGTGGCAGCCAACAAGATTTATCGCTGGGATGAATCCGGAGGATTGCGTGTTTTCGTGCATCCCTCGGGGCATGCGCCTGACAATTCGGCTACATCCTGGAGAGGCTCAAATGGTTTGGCCATTGACAAGAATGGTGCATTACTTTTAGCCCAGCAAAGCAATAGAACGCTTTCTCGCATGTCGGTCCCTCTCGGCAACCCGGCACCTGCCTACGAGGTACTGGCCAGTAAATTCGATGGCAAGTTGCTTAACAGCCCCAATGACCTGGTAGCACATCACTCCGGCGATGTTTATTTTACCGATCCACCCTATGGTCTTGCCGGGTTTGAAAAAAGTCCGGATATTGAGCTGGACTTTTTTGGTGTGTTTCGGTTAACCAAAAACAATGAGTTATCCCTGGTCAGCCGGGATCTTGAAAAACCCAACGGGATTGCCTTATCGACCGATCACTCGACGCTTTATGTGAGTAATTCCGAAGCAGACAAAGCACATATAATAGCCATTGAACTCGATAAGCAGGGCAAGCCGGGAAGCTCACGGTTGTTTTTCGATGGCGCAAAATTGATATCGGACGGACCCGGTTCTACCGATGGCATGGCTGTACACTCATCTGATTACCTTTTCGTGTCCGTTCCCAATGGGCTTGCAGTATTGTCCCCAACGGGCGAATTGCTGGGAAAAGTAGCGCTCGGCCAGGTAACAAACATGACTTTCAATACTACATATTCGTATCTTTATATTACCTCGCCGGAAAAATTACTGCGTCTGAAAATAAAACGTACGCCGTGACTCGTCGCATGTATCGTGAATTTAATGACTGGTTAGAGCCAGAAGGAAATATTCAGGAATAACGTCCAGGCGTCTGCTGGAGGCTGTTGGTTGATGCGCGGTAATACGCTTTCAGTGTCTGCATTCCGCTGCGTTGCGGTTATACTCAGCTTATGTTCATGTGCCACATAACAAACGTATGCGGTCGGACAAATGACCACGCTACGATCCGCAACTTTCTGCTGACGCGGGGCGTTATGTTTGCCGGGATATGAATAGTCTCAAGCGATGCGCGTGGGCCAATGGCTCTGAACTTGACGCGGAATACCACGACAAGGAGTGGGGCGTGGTATCGACAGATGACCGGCACTTGTTTGAAATGCTGATTCTGGAAGGGGCCCAGGCTGGCCTGAGCTGGAGCATCATTCTGAAAAAAAGAGCGTCCTATCGCAGGGCTTATCATGATTTTGACCCGACGAGGGTGGCGCGCTACACAAGCAGGTCTGTAGCGCGGCTTCTTGGAGATGCAGGGATTGTAAGAAACCGGCTAAAGATCGAAGCTTCGATTGGCAACGCGAAGGCCTTTCTGCAGGTGCAGAAGGAATTCGGCACGTTCGCTGAATTTATCTGGGGCTTCGTTGCTGGCAGGCAGCGCGTTAACCACTGGCAGACACTTCACGATATTCCCGCCGAGACTTCAGCGTCACAGGCGATGAGCCGGGCTCTCAAAAAGCGGGGCTTCAGGTTCGTTGGACCCACTATCTGTTACGCATTTATGCAGTCAACCGGCATGGTGAATGATCATGAGACCAGCTGTTTTCGTTACAAGGCCGTGATGCAGGTGAAGGGCAGAGCCGGATGCATGTGAGTGCTTGCTACACAACCTGCCCGGCACACCAGCCGGATGACCATGCCCACTGGAAGTTGTAACCCCCCAGCCAGCCGGTTACATCAAGGACCTCGCCAATAAAATACAAGCCTGCGACCCTGGCAGATTCCATGGTTTTGGAAGACAGTTCGTTGCAGTCGACGCCGCCGAGGGTGACCTCAGCCGTACGATAACCTTCGGTGCCGTTGGGTTTGACTTGCCAGTGCTGAAACTGTTGTGCAATCTCCCTGAAACGGGCATGTGATAGTGCCTGTAGTGGCGTATTTGCGCTGTTTTCGTCCAGCAACGCAACGACCAGTCGCCTCGGCAGGTATTCACCCAGCAGGGTTTTCAATAGTATGTTTGGTTGCGTGTTTTGCCGGGTTTTGAGATCTTCATACAGGTCAACGTCCGGTAGCAGGTTGATGTCGATGGCTTCACCGGGCAGCCAGTACGAGGATATTTGCAGGATGGCGGGTCCGCTGAGGCCGCGATGTGTGAACAGTATATTCTCGCTGAACTGGATACGTTCGTTACTGACGTTGCTGTGAACGGCGATGCCTGATAGCGCTGACAAGCGGGCCTTGTCCGGCGGTTGCAGGGTGAAAGGAACCAGGCCGGCAGAGGTCGGCCAGATGTGATGACCGAACTGTTCAGCAATTTTGTATCCCAGCGGACTGGCGCACATTTTAGGAATCGACAGGCCACCGCAGGCGATGACCAGTGATTGCGCCTGAAAAGTACCTGCGGACGTGCGCAGGTTGAATGTGCCGTTGCCGGCTTTTTCCAGCGTCTCAATCTTGCAATCCAGACAAATCTCGACATTCACTTTTCCACATTCTGCCAGCAGCATGTTGAGAATATCCCTGGCGCTGCTATCACAGAACAGCTTGCCGAGATCGCGTTCGTGGTAGGCGATCCGGTAGCTGTCCACCAGCGCAATAAAATCCCACTGGCTGTAGCGGCCAAGTGCGGATTTGCAAAAATGCGGGTTGTGCGAAATATAGTTGGCGGCGCTGATGTCCGTGTTGGTGAAATTGCAACGCCCGCCGCCCGACATGAGGATCTTTTTACCGGGCTTGTTGGCGTGATCCAGCACCGTGACACGACGTCCGCGCTTGCCGGCTTCGATGGCACACATCAGGCCGGCGGCGCTGGCGCCGATTATTAATACGTCTGTGCGGGTGGTGTGATCAGTCATACGTGACTGTATGATGCGTCATTCGTGAGCCAACAAAAAGGAGAATCAGGAATGAAGGTTGCTTATATTTTTTCAACCCAGGGACACAGTGTTTCCTTCAAGCTGGGCAAGATGATTTTGCCGCAACTGGAGGCCGGTGCGCATGGCGTTGAAGTAGTGGGGATGTTTTTCTTTGAAGATAATAACTATGTGTTACTTGAAGGCAATCCGCTGGGTGAACGGCTGGCGAAGGTGGCGAAGCAGCAGGGCATGCTGCTGATGGGCTGTGACCAGTGTTGTGAGGAACGTGAAATAGAGGACAAACTGGTGGAGGGTGCGGTTATTGGTTGTTTCCCGAACCTGTACGGGGCACTTTCCGGGAATATGCCGGACCAGGTGATTACCTTGTAGAATTATTATCGGATACGCTGATCGCGGACACGGTCTGCTCCTACAGGGAACCGAGTGCTGGCTCTGTGTAGGAGCGGACCGTGTCCGCGATGGGTTTGGTTTGACAGTGTCCGCGCCTGCAAGGCGCACCTGGATGAGAATCTTTTTGTGCAGGAGCGGCTTGTAGCCGCGAATCATGCCCAGTCTGAAAAATATCTGCAGTAGTGGACCGTGTGCGCTATACGGCTTTGGTCTAACCCGTGACCTTGATGGGCGTGCTGTCGATGCCTTTTTTCTTCAAGGACTGACGCGTTTTGTCGAGTGTGTCGAAGTCGTGAAACGGCCCGACGCGGACGCGGTGGTAGGTGTCCTTGTTGTTGATGGTGACGGTCTGGATGCTGGTTTGCATGCCCTGCATGGCAAGTTCAGCCTTGAAACGTTCTGCCTGAGCGCCATTTTTAAAAGAACCTACCTGCAGGTAGAACGTGCCGGCAGCCGGCGGCGCTGTTTTTACCGGGGCTGCTTTCGGTGCCGGTGCGGCGGCCGCTGCCGCTGCCGGTTTACCGGCTTCTTCCACTGGCGCAGTCACCGGCGGCGGTGGTTGTTTCAGCGCCGCGGTTATTTCCTGTTCGGGGATAACCACTTCCATCTCCGGTAACAGCGTGTAGAAATCAAAACGCGGTTTCGGTGGTGGCGGTATCGTGTCCTTGTGTTGCTCGCCTGCAGCGCGGGTATCCTGTTCGGTGCTGGCTGCTGGCGACGGGATGCTTTCCTGCAGGTACACATGCGGATCAGTCTTCGCCTGCATTTTGATGTAGACCAGGAAGGCGACGAACAGGCCGATCAGCAGGCCACCGATGACGCCAACCAGTGGCGACAGCGATTTACGCTTCTTTCTTTTTCGGGCCCTGTGTTTATAGTCGCGCGGCATTACATGTTATCCGGGGCGGAAACGCCCAGCAGCCCTAGGCCATTGGCAATGACCTGCCGGGTCGCCTCGATCAGGTTCAGGCGTGCATTGCGGACTGTAGCATCTTCCACCAGGAAGGTGTGCGCGTTGTAGTAGGTATGAAAGTCATTGGCCAGTTCGCGCAGGTAATGGGTCAGCTGGTGTGGTTCGTGGTTGATTGCTGCTGTTTCCAGTAATTCCGGATAGCGTGACAGGCTGATCATCAGCGCCTGTTCATGTTCTTCGGACAGGCCTGCCAGGCCCTTGCTACCCGCTGCCTGGTCCCAGTCGAGGTGTTTTTCCTGCAGCTGCCGGAACACGCTGCGTACCCGTGCATGCGCGTACTGTATGTAATACACCGGGTTATCGTTGCTCTGTGACTTTGCCAGGTCGAGGTCAAAGTCCATGTGCTGTTCGCATTTGCGCATCACGTAGAAGAAGCGCGCGGCGTCGTTACCGACTTCATGACGCAGCTCTCGCAGCGTGACGAATTCCCCGGAGCGGGTCGACATGGCGAGCTTTTCGCCGTTGCGATACAGGATTGCGAACTGCACCAGCAGTACATCCAGTTTTTCCGGGCTGGCGTCGAGCGCCTGTAATGCCGCTTTAACGCGTGGCACATAGCCATGGTGATCGGCGCCCCAGACATCAATGACGCGATCGTAACCGCGTTCCAGTTTGTTCAGGTGGTAGGCAATGTCGGAGGCAAAATAGGTGCTCTGGCCGTTGTCGCGCACCAGCACGCGGTCTTTTTCGTCACCAAAATCCGTCGACTTGAACCACAGCGCGCCCTTCTGTTCATAGACATGACCGCTTTTTTTCAGGCGTTCGATACAGGCAGCGACGGTGTCG
>Ga0316189_10001988_pt1 | contig 20201 bp, 22 predicted proteins | sample LowCovwburrow_MG_FD_204930 | JGI IMG/M metagenome (GOLD analysis project Ga0316189, IMG submission 204930) | Coastal sediment microbial communities from Maine, United States - Lowes Cove worm burrow | ecosystem: Environmental > Aquatic > Marine > Coastal > Sediment | place: USA: Maine... | reverse complement strand
GGGCGTTCGACTGCGCGTTGCCGTCAAGAACCAGGCTATGTCCACGCTGCACCGCTCTGGTGAGGAATGCACCGTCGGGCACCACCGTCACAAGTTCGTCGAACATATGTACGATCTGGGGGCGACTGACCTGCAGGTCCTCGATCACCTTCATACGTGCGATCAGTTTCTGACGGGTGCTTTCCAACTGACGTATCTCGGCGATTTCCTTGTCAACTTTGGCGATCTCTCTCTCGAGAAAACGATTGCGGTTGCGCTGGTTGTCGATCAGGCCCTGATTGAACCAGTGCCAGTAACCCATAGCCGCCAGGGTCAGGACCAGGGCACCAAGCGCCATCACGCCAAAATCGCGCAGGCGTTGTTTACGTAACTTCTCGCGCCAGGGGAGTAGGTTTATATGCGCCATTTCAGTCGAAGCTCCTCAGTGCCAGGCCGCAGGCGATCATCAATGCCGGGGCATCGTTGCTCAGCACCTGGGGTTTCACCTTTGAGGCCACCGCCATATTGGCGAATGGGTTGGCGATCACCGTCTCCACCCCGAGACGCTCCTGGATCAGGTCGTCGACGCCCGGTACCGAAGAGCTCCCACCGGCGAGAACCACCAGATCTACGCTGTTGAACGCACTCGCTGAGTAAAAGAACTGGATAGAACGACTGACCTGCTGAGCCATCGCCTCTTTGAAAGGCTCCAGCACCTCAGGGATGTAATTGTCCGGCAGGCCGCCCTGGCGCTTTGCCATGCCAGCCTCTTCCACCGACAAACCGTAGCGGCGCTGAATTTCCTCGGTCAGCTGACGGCCGCCGAAGTTCTGCTCCCGGGTATAGACGATGTGATTGTTGTGCAGCACGTTGAGCGTGGTGGTCGTGGCGCCGATATCCGCCACTGCAATCGTCTGCGCCTCACCGGCATTTGGCCATTGATCGACCAGCTGGGTACAGGCGCTTTCCATCGCGTAGGCCTCGACGTCGACGATCTCACAGCTCAATCCCGCAAGCTCGAGCGCCGCCACCCTGTCGTCCACATTTTCGCTTCGTGATGCCGCAAGCAACACGTCCACGAGTTCCGGACTCTTGTCAGAGGTGCCCTGAATCTGGAAGTCGATATTGACCTCCTCCAGGGGATAGGGAATGTACTGGTCTGCCTCGAGCTGGATCTGGCTTTCCATCTCCGCTTCGGAAAGTGCGGCAGGCATCGAAATGACCTTGGTGATCACCGCCGATCCGGATACCGCCACCGCCGCACGCTTGTTGCGTGTGCCGGCTTTGCGGACCACATTGCGGATAGCCTTGCCGACCGCATCGACATCAGCGATGTTCTTTTCCACCACCGCGGTCGAAGGCAGGGGCTCTACCGCGTAACTTTCCACGCGATAACGTACACCCCCACGACCATTGTGCTGACTCAGTTCGAGTAGCTTTACCGCTGTTGAGCTGATGTCCAGCCCTAGTAGCGGCACCTTCTTCTGGGTAAAAAGGCCCATGCGATTATGCTTCCAACTTCCTTTGGTGTGCTTTCCCGGGCGCCTTGCCCCCGAGTCTTGGGGGGGTCAGCGGCAGCCCGGAGGATTTTCTTTAATAAAATGTTTCTACTTTTGGACCTTATGACATTTTTTCTGGAGGAATTAAAGTCCGAGCGGCACTTTAACCGCTTCGACCTGCTCCATAGTTACGCCAACTTCCGTCCGTTCCATGTGCCGTTGCCTACCGCCGGTCAAATCCCGATCTGGCTATCGCCCGACGAAAACAACCACCCACCAGATGATCTTTCGAGCTAGTATAGCGGCCCGTCTGGAGTGGGTTATCGGTACCATTCCTGAACTCTGTAATCTGTGAACAAGCGCATGAAGTGGCTTTTGAAAATCTTTAAGTTCGGGTTGATTCTGGGCATCGTTGCTGCCTTTTTCGGCGCCGCTGCCCTGGCTACCGCCTACTATTATCTGGAGCCCGACCTTCCGGACATCGACAATCTGCGCGACGTACGGCTGCAGGTACCGCTGAAGGTATTCAGCAAGGACGGCAAGCTGATTGCCGAGTTCGGCGAGAAGCGGCGAATCCCGCTGACCTATGAGCAGATACCGGATCATATGATCCAGGCGTTTCTGTCTGCAGAGGATGCCAACTTCTTTCAGCATCCGGGCGTCGACTACCGGGGTCTGCTGCGTGCAGGCATACAACTCGCGCTGACAGGAAAGAAGAAACAGGGTGGCAGCACCATCACCATGCAGGTGGCGCGAAATTTCTATCTCAGCAGCAAAAAGACCTACACACGCAAACTCAGCGAGATACTTCTTGCCCTGCGTATAGAAAGGGAACTCTCAAAGAAGGAGATCCTGGAACTCTATCTCAACAAGATCTACATGGGTCACCGCGCTTACGGCGCCGGTGCGGCAGCCCGCGTGTACTACGGCAAGACCGTGGATGAGCTCGACCTTGCGCAGACCGCGATGATCGCAGGCCTGCCCAAAGCCCCTTCGAAATTCAATCCGCTGGCGAATCCACCACGAGCCCTGGAGCGCCGGAACTACGTCCTCGGCCGCATGCTGGAGCTGAACCACATCAGCCAGGCGGCCCACGATTCAGCCAGGGCGCAACCGATATCGGCCAGCCGGTACGCGCCGGATATCGAGGTTGAGGCACCTTATGTCGCCGAGATGGTACGCGCGGACCTGGTCGAACGCTTCGACCAGGAGGCCTACACCGGCGGTTACTCCGTGTACACGACACTGAGGACCTTAGAGCAGACGGCCGCCAACAGCGCCGTGCGCAAGGCGCTCGACGCCTACAGCGAGCGGCATGGTTATTATGGCCCCGAGGGCACGCTGGATCCGCTGCCCGCGGACCACGAGGCACTCGACGCCGTGCTCGGCGACCGTCCGACGGTCGGGGAGCTGCGGCCTGCGATCGTTGTCGCGGTCGAGGAAAAATCCGCCACCATCTACCTTGGCGACGGTGAGCAGGACAGCATTTCGTGGAAACAGATGAACTGGGCGAAGCCCTTCATCAATACAGATCGACGCGGACCGGCGCCAAAGAAAGCGGCCGATATTCTCAAGCCGGGCGACCTGATCAGGGTCAAGATGGTAGAGGTCGAGGTCGAAAAGAAAAAACAGAGGGCCTGGCGTCTGGCACAGGTTCCGCGTGCGGCCGGTGCGCTCATTGCGCTCGACCCCAAGGATGGTGCGATCCGCGCGCTGGTGGGTGGTTACGACTTCTACCAGAGCAAGTTCAACCGTGTGACCCAGGCCAAGCGCCAGCCAGGCTCTGGATTCAAGGCCTTCATCTATTCTGCAGCGCTGGAAAACGGTTATACCCCTGCCAGCCTGATCAATGACGCGCCGGTCGTATTCGAGGACCCCAGCCTCGAAGGGGCCTGGCGGCCGGAGAACTACTCGGGCAAGTTTTTCGGGCCCACGCGGCTGCGTTATGCACTCACCAAGTCACGTAATCTGGTTTCCATCCGCCTGCTGCGTAGCATGGGTGTGGAGGCCGCACTGCAGCACATCGCAAAATTCGGCTTCGATCCCGACCAGTTACCCCACAACCTCTCGCTGGCACTCGGCAGCGCCGATCTCACACCAATGCAGATGGCCACGGGATATTCAGTGCTTGCGAACGGCGGATACCGCGTCGATCCGTACGTGATAGAACGCATAGAGCAGGACGGTGCCGGGGTCGTTTTCGAGGCACAGCCAAAGACCGTCTGCGCAGACTGCCCCGAACCCACGGAGGAAGACACTGGCGCCCCAGACCAGCGCCACGCGCCCCGGGTCATCGATGAGCGCAACCGCTACCTCATGTACTCGATGATGCAGGACGTCATCCGGCGTGGAACCGCCACCAAGGCGCGTGAGCTCGGGCGTAAAGACCTGGCGGGCAAGACCGGAACCACCAATGATCAGCGCGATGCCTGGTTCAACGGATTCAACCAGCACCTGGTCGCCAACGCCTGGGTGGGTTTTGACGACAACAGCAAACTCGGGCGCGGCGAGGTAGGCGGCCGGGCTGCACTGCCAGCATGGATGGACTTCATGCGCGTGGCACTCAAAGATATCCCGGACGAGGAACCCAAGATGCCCGCAGAGATCGTCACTGTGCGCATCGACCCGGCTACCGGGGCAAAGGCAACCGCAGCCACGGAGGGGGCCATCTTCGAGATGTTCCGCGAGGAGAATGCCCCTGGCACCGTCGGAGGTTCCGGCCAGAGTGGCGAAGAACGCGTAACCGCACCGGTCATCACGCCGGCTGCTGCGCGGGACCTGTTCTGAGCAGAACGAAGAACCGCTCGGACCAGCGCGCGCTACTCGCGGATGCGGCGCGGCTTGTGGTGGAAGAAGGTTTCGGCCGCGAAGACGCCCTCAAGCGGGCCGCGCGACAACATGGCATCAAGCTGCAGCATGCCATTCCGAAGCTCGAGGCCGTGCGGGCCGCGATTCAGGATTACCGTGAACTGTTCAAACCGGGCCAACTCGTCGAACTCAACGGGCATCGCAAGGTCGCAGCGCAAGCGATGATCGAATTCTCTGCATTCCAACCGCGGCTGTTTGGGGCATTACTGCATGGCGATGGCCCGCTCGACCTCATTCAGCTGATGTTGCTGGCCGATTCCCCGGAACAGGTAATGCACCATTTGAGTGACCGGCACATCCCGTGGCGAGACACAGAGGTGGTACTCGAATATTCGGGACGGCGTCAGCTTGCACACCCTGCACTGCGTTTTCTGGCCGGCGAAAGCACCGTCGAACTGGTCATGTTCGAGCAACGGTGGCGAAGCGACCCGCCACTCGACGCGCTTACCGGCAAACAGCTGGAGACGTTGGGCGTTGAACAACTCAACGCCCTTGTCGCTCAAACAGCGGCCTGATCAGCGTCCGTCGACTGACACGTAGTCGCGGTGCGTTGCGCCCAGGTAGAGCTGGCGCGGACGCCCGATACGATGCCTCGGATCATCCAGCATCTCGGTCCAGTGGCTCACCCAGCCGGCCGTGCGCGCGAGAGCGAACATCACCGTGAACATGTTGTCCGGGATGCCCAAGGCGCGGTAGATGATGCCCGAATAAAAGTCGACGTTGGGATAAAGCTTTTTCTCCAGGAAATACTCATCCTGAGAGGCAATCTCCTCCAGGCGCATCGCCAACTCGAACAGAGGATTGTTGCTGTCGGCCAGCTTTTCCAGCACCTGATAGCAAACCTCACGAATGATCTTGGCACGCGGGTCGTAGTTTTTGTACACCCGGTGGCCGAAGCCCATCAGGCGGAAAGGATCGTCCTTATCCTTGGCCTTGGCGATGTAACTGTCGACATTGTCCACCGTACCGATCTGCTCGAGCATGTCGAGCACCGCCTCGTTGGCGCCTCCATGTGCGGGCCCCCACAGAGAGGCGGTTCCGGCGGCGATACAGGCAAAGGGGTTGGCACCGGAGCTGCCGGCCAGACGGACAGTAGAGGTGGATGCATTCTGTTCGTGGTCTGCATGGAGGATGAACAGCAGATCCAGGGCCCTTTCCGCCAGTGGATCGACCACGTACTCTTCACAGGGCGTGGCAAACATCATGTGCAGCAGATTGCCGGTATAGCTCAGGTGGTTCTGCGGGTACATCACCGGCTCGCCCACATTGTGCTTGTAACAGGCTGCGGCGATGGTCGGCAGCTTGGCGATCAAGCGATGTGCACTGATCTCACGGTGGCGCGGACAGCTGATATCCATGGAGTCGTGGTAAAAGGCAGACAGGGAACCCACGACCGCGACCATCATCGCCATCGGGTGCGCGTTGTTGTGGAAACCCTGGAAGAAACGCAGCAGCGAATCGTTGATCATCGTGTGATGCGTGATGATGCCGTTGAAGTCTTCCAGCTGCATCGGGGTCGGCAGCTCACCGTACAGCAGCAGGTAAGCCACTTCGACGAAATTGGATTTCTCGGCCAGCTGCTCGATCGGGTAGCCGCGGTAACGCAGGATGCCTTCGTTGCCATCGATGTAGGTGATGGAACTCTCGCAGCTGGCCGTGGCGACGAATCCCGGATCAAAGGTGAATACCTTGCCCTGACCGTACAGGGTCGAGATATCCACGCAATCCGGACCCTCGGAACCGGAGAGCACGGGCAGATCGATCGATCTGCCCGTGTCGTTGAAGGTAAGGGTGGCTGTTTTTTCAGACATTTGGCCGTTCCTCTCAGACTGAGATCAAGCTAGGCGCAAGAGACTAGCACAGCCGGATTTCGATCCGATTATTGGAATTGCTGCAGTGCAGCGAAGCCGTTTTTCAATGCACCTAGGGGAATTCCCTGGGGTACATCGATCCCGCTGCCCCCTTGGGAAACCGATTTCGCCCTGGGAAGAACCCCGGGCACCGGTGCTTTGCGTGCACATGCCGGGTGAGGGGTGCTCACCAGAGAGACACCAGAGATTTGTATCAGTTCGGCACGTATTAAGAAATGCGGCACGGCCCCCGATTACGCACCGCACCGACAAACCCGGCGCGTGTTACAGCAGCTCCTGAATAATCGCTTTCTCTCCCAACAACTCTTTCTCTGAGGCTAAAAGACGGGACTTACTCAGATCATCCAACTCAAGCCCTTGCACGATCTTGTATTCGCCTGCTTCGCAGGTAACAGGGAATGAGAAGACCATACCCTCGGTTACACCGTAACTGCCATCCGACATGACACTCATACTGACCCAGTCGCCTTCAGGGGTTCCCAGTGCCCAATCACGTACATGGTCAACCACGGCATCCGCCGCCGAGGCTGCCGACGACAGGCCGCGAGCTTCGATGATCTCTGCGCCACGACGTTGAATCCGGGGAATAAAGTGATCGATGGCCCAATCCCGGGTCACCAGCTCGAGTGCGGGGGTGCCCTTCACGCGACAACTGCCGATGTCCGGATACTGGGTCATGGAGTGATTGCCCCAGATGGTCATCCGGGTGATATCAGCCACCAGGCTATTGGTCTTGTTGGCAAGCTGCCCGAGGGCGCGATTGTGGTCCAGCCGGGTCATTGCGGTGAACTGTTTGTTATCCAGGTCCGGCGCATTGGCAGCTGCAATCAAGGCATTGGTATTGGCGGGGTTGCCCACCACCAGTACGCGCACATCCCCTGAGGCATTATCATTGATCGCCTTGCCCTGGGCCGAAAAGATTTTGGCGTTTTCGGTGATCAGATCCTTGCGCTCCATCCCCTTGCTGCGGGGTTTGGCACCGATGAGGATGGCGTAGTCGGTTTCACGAAAACCGATGCCCTGATCATCGGTCAGGACGATGTCATGCAACAGGGGGAGTGCGCAATCCTCCAATTCCATGCCGACGCCATTGAGGGATGAGAGCGCCTGTGGGATCTCCAGCAGTCGCAGAATCACCGGCTGATCCGGTCCAAACATCGCGCCCGAGGCAACGCGAAATGCCAGCGCATATCCAATGTGTCCGGCGGCCCCAGTAATCGTGACTTTTATCGGTGACTTCATCCCCAACGCTCCAAAGGTTATAAATTATGTTCATGGGAGTATAAGTTTGAGTGTTCAGCAAACACAAGCCGGCCTCCCGGCGCTGTACGAGCCATTGGACGTCGTTGTGAACCTGGCCGACCGGCCCCGTATCTGATGCGGCGAACGGCGCTTGTCGAACCGAGCGCCACCGACAGACACTCTAGCCGGCAAAGAACTCACCGGTTGCGATTTCGCTGTCCAGCAAGGCGCAGGACCACGAGTCCCGCGCCCCGGATGGACAGCTAGCTGGAGGGATAATGTTCCGGCCAGTCGGCGCGGGCCACACCGCTGTCTATCGCGGCAGCCGCAACCGCATGCGAAATCACGCCCCGTAAACGCGGGTCCAGCGGTTTTGGCAGAATGTAGTCTGGGCCAAAATCCAACGACTGGAGTCCGTACGAATCCAGCACTTCCTGGGGCGTCGGCGTGTGGGTCAGATACTTCAGCGCGTTTACCGCCGCGATCTGCATGTCTTCATTGATCCGGCTGGCACGCACATCCAGAGCGCCGCGGAAAATGAACGGGAAGCCCAGCACGTTATTGACCTGATTAGGATAATCCGAACGCCCGGTGGCCATGATCAGGTCGTCGCGAACCTTGTGGGCGACCTCCGGCCTGATTTCGGGCACCGGATTGGACAACGCAAACACGATCGGCTTGTCGGCCATCGAGGCCAGCATCTCGGCATCGACCAGGTCGGGTCCTGATACGCCGATGAAGGCGTCCGCCCCGCGCATCGCTTCCTCCAGAGTACGGGCCTCGGTCTCGACCGCGACACCAAATTTGTACGGGTTGAGGTCTTTGCGTCCCAGATGGATGACACCCTTGCGGTCGAGCACCAGGAAGTTGTCGCGATGCGCTCCCATCGCGATCAACAGGCGAACCGCGGCGATCCCCGCCGCGCCCGCTCCCAACACCACGATCTTCGCCTCGTCGAGTATCTTGCCCTGCAGTTCCAGTGCGTTGAGCAGGCCGGCCGCGATGATGATCGCCGTGCCGTGTTGGTCGTCGTGGAATACCGGGATGTCCAGCTGCTTGATCAAGGACTGTTCGATCTCGAAACAGTGTGGTGCCGCAATATCCTCGAGATTGATGCCCCCGAAAGTCGGCGCGATGCGCATCACGGTCTCTATGAATTCCTGGGGATGTTCTGCATTGACCTCGATGTCGAACACATCGATATCCGCGAAATGCTTGAACAGGACCCCCTTGCCCTCCATCACCGGCTTCCCGGCCAACGAACCCACATTGCCCAGGCCCAGCACGGCGCTGCCGTCGGTGATCACACCTACCAGATTACCCTTGGCGGTGTACTTGTAGGCGTCCTGCGGATCTTTCGCTATACGGCGGACCGGCTCGGCGACGCCGGGAGTATAGGCAAGGGCGAGGTCCCGTTGAGTCTCGGTAGGCTTGGTTACCTCGACGCTGATTTTTCCGGGTCGCGGATTGGCATGATAGTCGAGTGCCGCCTGATTGATTTCGAAATCGGCGTCTTGATTATTCTGATCTGCCTGACTCATTTTTTACTCCGGGTGGACGAGAATCCGGACCGCCGTCCGGGCGTAGAACGAGAAAAGGCGCCACGAGGGCGCCTTCCGGTATAAATCGAAGCCGGTTCGGTTTAGCGACGGAAACGCTTGCGGAACTGGTCGACGCGGCCGGCCGTATCCATCAGTTTCTGCTGGCCGGTATAGAAAGGATGACAGGCCGAACATACCTCGACGTGCAGCTCCTCGCCACCCATGGTCGAACGCGTATTGAAGGCGTTTCCGCAGCTGCAGACGACTTTGATGTCAGAATATTTGGGGTGCACATCCGCTTTCATTTCGTCTTACTCCAACGCCCGCCGTTACATGCGCCGGGCCTCTGCAAAGAATACTGGTCTGCGCACTCAGGGCGCGGAAGGCCGCGTACTCTAAGCCAGAGGAAGCGGAATTGCAAGTACCGCAGGGTTCAGTCGCGGGTGCGGGCGAATGCGACCACCTGACCCGCCGACTGGGGGCTGGCCCGCAGGTCGCCAGGGTGTTCGCTGAACAGCCCCTGCAGTTCGCCGAAACGGTCGTTCAGGCCACCCGGGCCCAGCACCGTCCGCCACATCATGCGCGAAATCCGCAGGCAGGCAGCCATCGGGGTACGTGCCAGTCGACGCTCCTGGTCGATCCGCCACTGCAGCCGGCGCAGGCGTTGACGGTTGGATTCAGACGCGCCCTCTATCGCAGTCTCGATCGCGGCCAGCCGCATCAGTTCAAAGGCCTCGGGATCGGTTCGCGCCATCTCGGACCAGGTATCAAAATCAATCTCGGCAGTGTTCTTATTTTCCATCTTGGTCACCCTAAAGTTTCTTTGGGGTTGGCCGACACAGGTCGGTTTTCAGCTGGATTCATAGTCAAACTACCACAGCAATTCGGGGCCTGTCTTGCCGAATTAAACGGCACAAAACAGGATGGCAATTCCTCCTATTTTTTCTTTTATAACAATTAGTTATGCGACCTAATCACTGGCTACGGTTTTTTGACGCCAAACGGACTCGCCATTCGGTGCAGACAGACTCAACAACCGGTCGAGACGAACAGAGCGCTGATTCCCGCCGCCGCCGAGCAGGACCAGGTACTCGGCACCATCGCGGGCATGCACATCGATCACCGCGCCCTCGACAGAGCCCGGCGCGCCATTATCCTCTCGGACCAGTGCGACAACGGACGTCCGGCGCATGGCCAACAGTTCGAGAACCGAATGCTGATCGCAGTCGATAGGTACATAGTCATTCGTCATCCCGTCGCACCTCCAGACGCCAGCTTTCACCATCATTCGCCAGTCTCACTTCGATCGGCCGACAGCACACGCTGCAGTCCTCGATGTACGCCTGGTCTCCACCGGAACGATCGACCGGCAGTTCGATCAACTCGCCGCAATAGGGGCACCGAACCTGTTCAAAAAACTCCTGGTCCATTTGCTGACACCTCAATCCGGTTCAAACAGGGCGAGCAGGTCATTGAGATAAAGCAGGCCCAGAGCGCTTGGCTGCAAACGAGCGGCGTCACGCGTCATCAGACCCAACTCGCGTGCGCGTGCCAGAGGTTCAGCGAGCATCTGCACACCGACTCCGGTACGCGCCGCAAACATATCCGCAGGTACGCCCTCCTTGAGCCTCAGGGTATTGAGAAAAAACTCCACCGCCAATTCCTCCCGGCCGATTTCGCGCTCCTGCGCTATGGCCCCCTCCACCGCGGACTCGACGAAGGCGGCCGGTTGGCGAAGCTTGCTTCGGCGGCGAATGACAGGGCCCGGGGTCGTCAGTTTACCGTGTGCCCCGGCACCAATCCCCAGGTAGTCCCCAAACTGCCAGTAGTTGAGGTTGTGCCGGCACCGGTGATCATCGCGCGCATAGGCCGAGATCTCATATTGCAGGTAACCCGCATCCGCCAGCATCACCTGCCCCCGCTGCATCATGTCGGCCATGCTGTCGTCGTCAGGCAGGGGCGGCGGATCATGGTGGAACAAGGTGTTGGGCTCGAGCGTCAACTGGTACCAGGAGATGTGCTCAGGCCCAAAGCGGATAAGCCCCTCCAGATCATCCAAGCTCTCGGCCGTCGTCTGCTGAGGCAGACCGTACATCAGATCGAGATTGATATTGTCGAACCCGGCCGAGCGTGCCATATGAAAGGCGGCACGTGCCTCGGCCGCAGAATGGATGCGCCCGAGGGCCTTGAGTTTGCGGTCATCGAGGCTCTGCACGCCGATCGACAGGCGGTTGACCCCTGCAGCACGATAGGCGGAAAAATTCGCAGCCTCTGCGGTCCCGGGGTTGGACTCCAGCGTGATCTCGACGTCGGGGGCCAGCACCAGCCGTTGCGCGACGCCGTCCAGCAGAGCGGCAATCGCCGCACCATCGAACAGACTTGGGGTGCCACCGCCGATAAAGATGCTGTCAATCGCCGGCAGCGGCTGGCGGGTCAACTCGAAGTCCAGATCCAGCAACAGGGCATCGATATAACTGCGCTGGTCTATGGCTTCACGTACCGCATGCGAGTTGAAATCGCAGTACGGACATTTGCGTACGCACCAGGGGATGTGGATATACAGGGACAGGGGGATGGATGCGGTCATCGGATCCGGTCAATCCTATCGCGAACCAGGTTGAGCACACGGAGGACGCAAACGGCGTTCAGGGTAAGAGGCAAAAGAAAACTCCGCCTCCTATGCACCTCGGTGACCCCTGCGTCCGATACTCCAATCCCGGATCATCCGACATCAGGCAGGTGTCAGGTTCGCATAGGCAACCACCAGCCACTTGGCGCCGGCATCCTCGAAGTTGACCTGTACGCGGGCACCATTACCCTGCCCCTCGGCATTGAGGACCACGCCCTCGCCGAACTTCGGGTGTGCGACACGCTGACCGAGATTGAAACCACCGGCCGCCTGCGCATCCGCCAACGAGCCGCCTGCGGGTGCATAAGGACGGGCCACCTGCGGTCGTGCACGCACCTCTTCGATCAGTTCGGCTGGGATCTCTCGTAAGAAACGCGAGGGCAAAGGATAGCTCTCCGAGCCGTGCAGACGCCGGCTTTCCGCGTGGGTGAGATACAGCTGCGCCATCGCGCGCGTCATGCCGACATAACACAGGCGGCGCTCCTCCTCGAGACGCTCTGGGTCCTCCGCCGACATGCTGTGCGGGAACAGCCCCTCTTCGACCCCGCCGATGAACACCAGCGGAAACTCCAGACCCTTGGCCGAGTGCAGGGTCATCAGTTGAACACAGTCTTCATATTCCTCCGCCTGGGTATCGCCGGCCTCCAGGGCAGCATGCGCCAGGAAGGCATCCATCTCCGACAGGCCGGACTCCTCGGTATCCTCGAACTCGAACTGGCGACAGGCATTGACCAGCTCCTCGAGGTTCTCAATCCGGTCCTGACCCTTGCCGTCACGACTCTTCTCAAAGTGCTCTCGCAGATGAGAGGCCTCAATGACGAAGCCCGCGCGTTCCGGCAGGGCCTCGTCGGCACTGTTGGCATCGATTTCCCCGATCAGGTCCTGGAATCCACGTAGTGCATTCGACGCCCGTGCGGCCATGGCGCCACCACGCAACAGGTCTGAGGCCGCCTGCCACATCGAACAACCGAAATCGCGCGCATGCGCTCGCACTGCATCCAGGGTGCGCGGACCGATCCCGCGCGGTGGTTGATTCACCACGCGCTCGAACGAGGGGTCGTCGTGGCGATTGGAGACCAGACGAAGATAAGACAAGGCATCCTTGATCTCCGCACGTTCAAAGAAGCGCAGGCCACCATACACGCGGTACGGTATACCGGCCTGAAGCAAGGACTCTTCGAACAGACGCGATTGTGCCGTGGTGCGATACAGGATCGCGATCTCGGTACGGCGGCTGCCGTGCTCGATGGCACTGCGGATGCGCTCGATCACGAAGCGCGCCTCGTCGACCTCGTTGAAGGCCCCGTAGACCCGGATCGGTTCGCCCTCGCTGTCTTCGGTCCACAACTGCTTGCCGAGTCGGGTGGGATTGTTGGCGATGACCGCGTTGGCCGCCTGCAGAATATTGCCGGTCGAACGATAATTCTGTTCCAGCCGCACCACCTGGGCGTTCGTGTACTGGCTCTGAAAATCCTGGATGTTCTCGACCCGGGCACCACGCCAGCCGTATATCGACTGGTCATCGTCGCCCACCACAAACAGCTTTTCCTCGCTGCCGGCGAGCAGGCGCAGCCAGGCGTACTGGATACTGTTTGTATCCTGGAATTCGTCCACCAACACCGCGGCAAAACGCTCACGGTAGTGTTGCAGCACGTCCGGCCGGTCGCGCCACAGCTCGTGCGCACGCAGCAGCAGTTCGGCGAAGTCGACGCTGCCGGCCCGCTGACACGCCGCCTGGTACTCGCGGTAGACAGCGATCATCTGGCGCTGGTAAGGATCGCCACCATGGTCCAGATGATCGGCGCGCAGGCCCTCGTCTTTCTGCTTGTTGATGAACCACTGCACCTGGCGCGGCGGCCACTTGCTGTCATCCAGGTTCATCTCGCGGACGATCCGTTTGACCAGGCGCAGCTGGTCATCCGAATCCATGATCTGGAAACCCTGCGGCAGGCCGGCCTCCTGCCAATGCGCACGCAACAGACGATGCGCCAGGCCGTGGAAGGTGCCGACCCACATACCGCCGACCGGCTGGCCCAGCAGGGCCTCGATGCGGTGCTTCATCTCCCGTGCGGCCTTGTTGGTAAAGGTCACCGCGAGGATTCCCCAGGGCGACAGGCCTTCTACCTGGATCAGCCAGGCGATGCGATGAACCAGTACACGGGTCTTGCCGGACCCCGCACCGGCCAGGACCAGGGCACTTCCCATCGGGGCGGTCACGGCCGCACGCTGGGCGTCGTTGAGCCCGTCAATGATATGTGAGACATCCATCGGGGGATTCTAACAGCCGGTGGCTTTCATGCGCCGGGTGCCGCGCGCCCAACTACCAATTATCTGTCTATCCGAAAGCAGCGCGGGATCGGCTCCACCGGGCGAATTCGTGGTGGCCGGTGTCTCCAGGGGATTCTTCGTCGTGCGCTTTCGCGCGGGACAAAAAGACCGGCTCAAGAGGCCCGTGGCGTCTGCAACATCCCCTCGCGCTCGATGAACGAGATGATCTCCTCCAGCCCGGTGCCCTCTTTCATATTGCTGAACACCCAGGGGCCCTCACCACGCATGCGGTTGGTATCCGACTCCATCACCTCCAGGGAGGCCCCCACATAGGGAGCAAGATCGATCTTGTTGATCACCAAGAGATCGGAACGGGTGATACCGGGGCCGCCCTTGCGCGGGATCTTTTCACCCTCGGCGACATCGATGACATAGATGGTGAGATCGGCCAGCTCCGGGCTGAAGGTGGCCGACAGATTGTCTCCACCACTCTCGATGAAGACCACATCGAGGTCGGGAAATTTCGCCTGCAGGTCCTCCACCGCGGCGAGGTTCATCGAGGCATCCTCGCGGATCGCGGTGTGCGGACACCCCCCGGTCTCGACCCCCACAATGCGGTCGAACGGCAGGGCCTCGGCACGCATCAGGATCTGCGCATCCTCCTGGGTATAGATATCGTTGGTTACCACGGCGATGTCGTAGCGCTCGCGCAGGGCCTTGCACAATACCTCGAGCAACGCGGTCTTGCCGGATCCGACCGGCCCCCCGACACCGACCCGCAGTGCAGGCTTTTTCGAACTCATCGCGCTTTCCTCAGTATGTTTCTGTTCGCCGGATTCAGGAACGGAACAGACGGGTGTATTGGGTCTCGTGGCTCGCACTGGCGATCGCCAATGCCGGCGCACCGGCACCGATATCGTCATCCTCGATCACCAGTGCCCGTTCGACCACCGCAGGCAGACGCTCCGCCTGCTGCAGCTGCACACGTTGACCATCGGTCTGGCCCAGCGGTACCAGCTTGATCGCGGCGGCGATCTGGTTTTCCAGCCAGCCCCAGGCATAGCCGAGCAGGCAATCCTCCAGGCCGATCTGCCAGTGCACTGCCGCCAGGGCAAAAGGTGCGGCCTGGCAGTGGGTCAGCTGCCCACGCCAGTCAACCGCCCGCGGCACCTCCAGGTCGGCCAGCAGGGTGATCAGGGCGCGCGCGCGATTGTGTTCTTCAGCACGCAACTCCCGGGTCTCGCGGCTGGCATACAGCTGCCGGCCCCAGCGATCGATGGCATCGGGTTGGTTGCTTTCACAGGCCCGGTACAGACGCCGGAGTATCGGCAACTCGAGCTGACCAAGACTGTCGTCCATCAGACCTTCGAGCCAGTCGGTCAAGGTAATCACATCCGAAACCCAACCGGCCTCCACCGCCCATTCCAGACCCTGCGAATAGGTGAAGGCACCGATCGGCAACGAGGGACTGACCAGCTGCATCAGGCGCAAGCGACCGAGCGGAGAGGTCGAAGCTGCGTCAGTGGCTGGCATCATCATGCGCGTGTCCGCCATGGGCATGATCGTGAGCATGGCCATGGCCTTGTGCACTGCCGCCATAGGCCCCGGGCTCGGGCTCAAAGGGCGCCTCCACGAAGGCCGGCTGTAGACCCAGTCCACGCAACATGTCGTCCAAGACATGATCATGTTGGTAACGCAGCAGGCCTTGGCCGATCTGTACCGACATGTGCCTGTTGCCCAGGTGGTAGCAGGCTCGCGCCAGTAACAGCGGGTCGTCGCACCTGACCTCGGAAACCGGTTCGGCAGCGGCCCTGATCTGCACGATCAGTCCCTCGGCACTGCCCAGCAAGTCACCCTCCTGCATCACCTGGCCGCGCTGCAGAAACACGCCGGCCTCGGTACCGTCGTCCAGGGTGACGCGCAGGCGGCTGCGGATGCGCTTTTCCAGCGGCAGCGTAAGGGTCGCAAACGGTTCGCCGTGATCGACACGTTCGGTCAGTTCAAGCATGGTCCGTCCCCTGCCCGGCGCAGGTTCAGAAGAGGAAATAGCGCTGCGCCATCGGCAGCACCTCGGCCGGCTCACAGATCAGCAATTCGCCGTCTGCACGCACCTGATAGGTCTGCGGGTCGACCTCGATATCCGGCTGCCAGTCATTCAGGATCATGTCGGATTTCTGTACCCCGCGGCAGTTGCGTACGACACCGATCAGGGATTCCAGACCCAGGTAACGATGTACATGGGCCTCGTGGGCGGCCTTGGAGAGGAAGGTCATGCGGGTGGCATGGCGCGCCCCGCCCAGGGCCCCGAACATCGGGCGGTAGTGCACCGGCTGCGGCGTCGGAATCGACGCATTCGGATCACCCATCGGCGCCGCTGCGATCATTCCGGCCTTTATGATGGCGCTTGGCTTGGTGCCGAAGAAGGCCGGTTTCCATAACACCAGGTCGGCCAGCTTGCCGACCTCGACCGAGCCGACCTCGTGCGAGATGCCGTGTGTGATCGCCGGGTTGATGGTGTATTTGGCGATATAGCGGCGGGCACGCAGATTGTCGTGATCCGCCGGGTCGCCGGGCAGGCTGCCGCGCTGCACCTTCATCTTGTGCGCCGTCTGCCAGGTGCGGGTGATCACCTCGCCCACCCGGCCCATGGCCTGCGAGTCGGAGGCGATCATGGAGAAGGCGCCGAGATCGTGCAGTATATCCTCGGCGGCGATGGTCTCACGACGGATACGTGATTCGGCGAAAGCGACGTCTTCGGCGATCGACGGCGACAGATGATGACAGACCATCAGCATGTCGAGATGCTCATCGACCGTGTTCACCGTATAGGGCCGCGTCGGATTGGTTGACGAAGGCAGTACATTGCTGTGTCCAGCCGCCTTGATGATATCCGGCGCGTGACCGCCACCCGCACCCTCGGTGTGATACGTATGGATGGTGCGACCGGCCATGGCCGCGAGCGTGTCCTCGACGAAGCCGGATTCGTTCAACGTGTCGGTATGGATCGCCACCTGGACGTCGAAGTTTTCGGCGACGGTCAGGCAGTTGTCGATCGCCGCCGGCGTGGTACCCCAGTCCTCGTGCAGCTTGAGACCGATGGCACCGGCGGCGACCTGTTCCGACAGCGGGCCGGGTCGCGAGGCATTGCCTTTGCCGAGAAAACCCAGGTTCATCGGCAGCGCATCGGCCGCCTGCAGCATGCGCTGGATGTTCCAGGGCCCTGGCGTACAGGTTGTCGCATTAGTCCCGGTGGCCGGCCCGGTGCCGCCACCCAGCATGGTGGTAATTCCCGACATCAGGGCATCATCGACCTGTTGCGGACAGATGAAATGGATATGTGAATCTATACCCCCGGCAGTCAGGATCTGGCCCTCACCGGCTATCGCCTCGGTACCCGGTCCAATGACGATATCGACCCCGGGTTGCACATCCGGATTGCCGGCCTTGCCGATGCCGACGATGCGGCCGTTCTTGATACCGATATCCGCCTTGACCACACCCCAGTGATCGAGGACGAGTGCGTTGGTGATCACCACATCGACGGTCTGGGCGGATGGCCGCTGGCTCTGCCCCATGCCATCACGGATTACCTTGCCGCCGCCGAACTTTACCTCGTCACCGTAGATGGTGCGGTCTTCCTCGACCTGGATGAACAGCTCGGTATCGGCCAGACGCACCCGGTCGCCAACCGTGGGCCCGTACATTTCCGCATAGGCCTGCCGGCTTATCGTCGCCATATCAGCTTTTACCCTTGTCCAAGGCACCCATGACATGCCCACGGAAGCCGTATACATGACGGTCGCCCGCGTAGGCGACCAGCTCAACCTCGCGCGTCTGCCCGGGCTCGAAGCGCACCGCGGTTCCGGCCGCGATATTCAGGCGGAATCCACGTGTCGAGGCGCGTTCGAAATCGAGCGCCCCGTTGGTCTCGTAGAAATGATAGTGCGAGCCAACCTGGATCGGTCGGTCGCCGGTATTGGCCACAGACAGCGTCAGGGTCTCGCGCCCTGCATTCAGTTCGATCTCGCCGTCGGCGGCGATCACTTCGCCTGGGATCATTTCTCTCTCCTCAGTGCGGCCAGCACCGCGTAAATAATCTGTCTGCCACGAAGGACTCGAAGTCTCGATGATGCCCGCGGAGCCAGATCGGGTCCGGGTTCAACCCTCTGTGTTCTTTGTGTCCTTCGTGGTTTTCATTTTTCTAGATCAGACGATCGGGTCATGCACGGTGACCAGCTTGGTGCCGTCGGGAAACGTCGCCTCGACCTGCACCTCGGGGATCATCTCTGCGATACCGTCCATGACGTCTTCCCGGGTCAGCAGGGTGCGGCCATGGTCCATCAGTTCGGCTACCGTGCGGCCGTCACGTGCACCTTCCATGATCGCAGCACTGATGTACGCCACTGCCTCCGGGTAGTTCAGCTTCAGACCACGGTCCTTGCGCCGCTCGGCGAGCAGTGCCGCGGTAAACAGCAGCAGTTTGTCTTTTTCTCTCGGAGTCAGCTCCATGGCGATCCACTCGTTGGTTTCAGTTAGGTGGCCCAGATGCGCGGCACACCGGGCGGGTAACCCAGGGTCGTGGCACGCAGCTTCTGCCAGATATCGGTGAACAGGCGGCGCGCCCTCTCGGTCGAATCACCCAGATAGCGTACCACCAGGATGTCTTCAATCAGCGTCGCGCCAGCATAATCCGGCCCGCCCGCAAACAACAGGTCGCGACAGGCCGCGACCTCCGGCTCGCCTGCATGACTGATCAACAAGGTACCACCGACCGAGAGACCTGCCATGAGAGAAAGGCGCGAACGATTGTCAGGGTCCACACGCAGGCGCTCCATCAACAGCGGTTCACCGTCACGGCTCACACTCAGGCGACTGTCAATGTGTCCACTGTCGAAACCCTCGCCGATCACGGGACGCCCCAGGCACTGGATCTCCCACAGGGCCAGGCATGCGTCTCCCTGCAGTTCGACCCGGGTAGCCAGCTCGACCTCTGCACCCGGAAAAAAGATATTTTCCTGCGGCAGCCATTCGAGCCTGGCGCCACCCTGTACCGTGATCAGCTGCGTCTGGCGGGCCAGCGGGCCGGCACTGCGGTAGAACTTGGTCGCACCCGGGGTGGTCACCAGGGTCTTCGCATCCGGTCCGATCTGCACGTCGATGGAAAGGCTGTCTCCGCCCACCACGCCGCCCGGTGGGTGCAGCAGATAGACATGACAGACCTCACCCTCAGGATAGAAGGGTCGCTGCACGGCCAGAGGGCCGTGGCGCTGGCGTTCGGCCAGCACGGTTCGCCGCGGCCCTGCACGAAAACCAAGCCGCAGGCCCGCCTGCCAGCCTTCGTCACGTCGAGAGTTCTCTGCCAAAGTGCCCATAAGGGATCTGGATCAGCTATGCCGCCGAAACAGCGGCAGAACAATGAAAATCAGCGCAAGCACCGTCATCACCAGCCAGCCGTGTTCGGCCAGATGCACCATGGCCGGCATGTCCGTGTCATGTGCCTCTGCATTACCGACAAGGCCGAGAATGCCGGCGGCCGGGACCAGGGGTTTCATAGGAGGCTCTCCGATGGCGGCTACACAGTCAGGTACTGCTGGATCAATTCTTCGTTCAGTTCAGGCATCTCCCCCGATGCCACGGCGCGACCGCGATCGAGCAGACAGAAGCGATCAGCCACCTTGCGTGCAAAGGGCAGCTTCTGCTCTACCAGGAGCACCGTCAATCCCATTTCCTGGTTGAGCCGCCGGACCACGTTTCCGATGTCGGCAACGATGTTCGGTTGGATACCTTCGGTCGGTTCATCCAGGATCAGCAGCTTGGGATCAGTCACGAGGGCACGGCCGATCGCGAGTTGCTGCTGCTGTCCACCCGACAGGTCACCACCGCGTCGCCCGAGCATCTCCTTGAGTACCGGGAACATCTCGTAGATAAAGTCCGGGACCTTTTTCAGCCCGTCGCGACGGGCCGGCAGACCGATCAGCAGATTTTCTTCCACCGTGAGCAGCGGGAAAATCTGCCGGCCCTGAGGCACATAACCCAGGCCCATGCCCGCACGGTCCTCAGCGGCGACCTGGCGCAGGTCCTTGTCACCGAACTGCATGCTGCCCGTTTTTACCGGCAGCAGGCCCATGATGCATTGCAGCAGCGTGGTCTTGCCGACCCCGTTACGGCCCATCAGGACCGTGCATTGGCCCTCGGGGACTTCGAGGTTTAGATCCCACAGCGTATGCGACTGACCGTAATATTGATTGAGTTGCTCGATCTTGAGCATCAGCGCCTCTCCCCACATCGGGACGCATACGATACA
>Ga0316189_10001987_pt1 | contig 20207 bp, 20 predicted proteins | sample LowCovwburrow_MG_FD_204930 | JGI IMG/M metagenome (GOLD analysis project Ga0316189, IMG submission 204930) | Coastal sediment microbial communities from Maine, United States - Lowes Cove worm burrow | ecosystem: Environmental > Aquatic > Marine > Coastal > Sediment | place: USA: Maine... | reverse complement strand
GCTATGGAAATGGTTTACTATTTTTGCCCTATTATTGTTGGTTATAGAAATGCTCATCTTAAAATATTTTAAATGAACGTAATTATAAAGTCTGCTACTATTATAGATTCAAAAAGCGATTTTCATAACAAAACGCAAGATATTTTAATTGAAAAAGGCATCATAACCAACATCTCCAACCGCATAAATAACTCAAAGAATTACAAAGAAATCAAGCTTGATAACCTACATGTTTCTCAAGGATGGTTTGATAGCAGCGTGTGCTTTGGCGAACCTGGTTATGAAGAACGGGAAACCATAATTAATGGATTAACAACGGCTGCTAAATCTGGCTTCACTTCAGTCGCTGTTAATGCCAATACAAATCCTATCCTTGACACAAACTCAGATATTGCTTTTCTGAAATCTAAGGCATCCAGCAATGCAGTCGGAATACTGCCCATAGGGGCATTAACCAAAAATTCTGAAGGTAAGGACTTGGCCGAACTTTTTGATATGAAAAATGCTGGAGCAGTGGCATATGGCGATTATAAAAAACCGCTTGACAATCCTAATTTAATGAAAATTGCGCTTCAATATGCCAGCAATTTTGATGGTTTGGTATGTTCATATCCACAGGATAATAAAATTGCCAGTAATGGCGTAATGAATGAAAATATTACAAGTACTACAATTGGTTTAAGAGGTATCCCGGCTCTAGCCGAGGAATTGCAAGTTGCTCGAGATTTGTTATTATTAGAGTATACCGATGGCAAATTGCATATCCCAACCATTTCTACTGCAAAATCGGTAGAATTAATTAGGGCGGCTAAACAAAACAAGCAAGATGTGAGTTGCAGTGTTGCTATTCACAATTTAGTTTTTAGTGATGAACAACTTTTAAATTTTGAAACCAATTTTAAAGTATCTCCTCCACTAAGAACACAAAAAGATATTTCTGCTTTAATTGACGGACTAAAAGATGGGACAATTGATATGGTAACATGTGATCATAATCCTTTAGATATTGAACATAAAAAAATAGAGTTTGATTTTGCAACATCAGGAACAATAGGCCTTGAAAGTGCTTTTGGTGCTCTGAATTCTATTTTACCAACTAAAACAACCATCAAGCTACTTACAAAAGGAAAAGATAGGTTCGGTTTAGATAGTGCACCAATTACAATTGGTAACACTGCTGATTTAACATTGTTCAATCCTGACCTAAGCTATTCGTTTTCAAAAAGTGATATAGTTTCAAAATCAAAAAATTCCATTTTTGATGGACATACCTTAAAAGGAAAAGCATATGGTATCATTTCTAAAGGAAAAATAATCTTATAATTTTGTAATATGACAGAGCAAACAATTGAGGAAGGAAAATTAATGGCATTGTTAAGTTATGCCTGGATTATTGGTGTAATTATTGCCTTTTTTATGAATAATGATAAGAAAAATGAATTCGCATATTTTCATATTCGCCAATCCTTGGGTTTATGGCTTACTTTCTTTGCTTTGGGTTATATAGCTGGCATATTTGACAGTTGGCTTATTACCTTTGCATTTTGGTTGTTTTTTGGGGTTTTGTTTATATTTGGATTTATGACAGCCGCAAGCGGTAAAACACAACCAGTGCCAATTGTAGGAGCATTTTATCAAAAAATATTTGCAGGATTAGGTAAGTAATGGCGAAAAAAAACTTGTCCCTTCATCATATTATTAGAGAATCCTCAATTACTGATGGCACTGCACCATTAGTTATTATGCTACATGGCTATGGTAGTGACGAAAATGATTTATTTTCTTTTGCTTCGGAATTTTCTAAACAACTATTCATAGTATCTGTTAAAGCTCCTTATGCATTACAACCTTACGGAAATGCTTGGTATGCTATTAATTTTGAGGCGGACAGGGGAAAATGGAACGACAATGAGCAAGCCATTGAATCCAGGGATAAAATCGCGAATTTTATAGATGAAGTTTGCCATGAATATCCGGTAGATTCAAATAATGTCACATTACTTGGTTTTAGTCAAGGTACTATTTTGGGGTATGCTGTGGCATTGACCTATCCTAAAAAAATCAAAAATGTAATTGCCCTAAGTGGTTATATTAACACTGAAATCTTACCTGAACAATTAGATAAAGAAGACTATAAGAATCTTAACTTTTATTGTTCACATGGCAGTGTGGATCAAGTAATCCCTGTTGAGTGGGCCAGACAAACACCTGCGTTTCTAGAATCCCTTCATATAAAATACAAATACAGCGAATTTCCTGTGGGTCATGGTGTGGCACCTCAAAACTTTTTCGAATTCAAGGACTGGTTAGAAAAGACTATTTAATATTATTGCGTTGGGTACATGAAATATTCAATGAGTTTGAATTTTAATTCTTGACTTTCATTAATTTCATAAGTTAGAAACATTTCTCCCCAATGTTTACCATCAGAAAAATCTGCCAAAATCCATTTATGGTTAAGAAGTTTAACGTTATTAATCAACATTTTTCCATCTGTCATTGATGCATAGGGTACTAAAGGATGCTCGCCTTTTATTTCATTTAGCTTATACAATTCATCTTTAATAAAAGGAATTAAATCAAACGTATTTAGGCCCTTGTTCTCAAAATAACTTATGGCATCATCATTATGTTCTAAATTAAAATACATAAGCTCAAAATTCTTATCATTCAAGGTTGCAATTGAGTCTTTGTAAGTTAAAACCCTTTCCTTATATTTAGTGATATCGCTTTCGTATTTTTCTAGAATGCTTTTAGAATTTACATACTGAAAAATCACCAGCAACAACGTAAAAACAAACAAATACATAAATATTTTGTTCTTCATCTTTTAAAGTATTAATTGTAGGTTATCATAAGCCAAAAATACATTTTTTGGTAGGCTTTGTTGTACATCTTCGTGAAATCCTAACATATGGCTAATATGCGTTAGATATGCTCTTTCGGGGCTTACTTCTTTAATAAAACTGAGTGCCTCTTCCAAATTAAAATGAGATTGGTGAGGCTTGATACGTAACGCATTAATTACCAATACCTTTATGCCCTTAATTTTTTTAACCTCCTTTTCATCAACCGTCTTCATATCGGTTAAGTAAGCAAAATCTTTAAAACGGTAACCGAATACCTGAAGTTTATCATGAGACCCTTCTATAGGCATCACATCAATATTGCCCAATGTAAATGCTTTGTTCTCTATGACGTGCTTCACAACACTAGGAGCTCCGGGATATTTGTTTTCTTTTTCAAAAATATAATCAAACCGCCTTTCAAGAGCTTTAAATACACGTTTATGGGCATATAATGGAATATCCCCTTGTTGGAAGAAAAAGGGTCTAATATCGTCCAGTCCTGCAGTATGGTCGGAATGCTCATGCGTAAAGAGAATCCCTTCAATTTTTTTACAATTAGCACGCAACATCTGATATCTAAAATCTGGACCACAATCTATAACATATGCAAAAACATCCCATTCAATCAAAACAGATACGCGCAAGCGTTTGTCTTTAATATCATCACTAAGGCATACAGGATGGTAGCTTCCAATGATTGGGATGCCTTGAGAAGTTCCAGTTCCTAAAAAAGTGATTTTCAAATTTCTATTCTTTTTTTTAAGACAATCTACAAAACTATTAACCGTTAAATGACGTTTGTGTTTTAATTTTAATGTCTCAATTCAAATATATAATTTTAAGAATAAAAGATGATATAAGTCAGATAATTTTGCCTAATTAAAATGTAATTTTAAACAGTTTTTAAGTAACACATTTATAAATATGAAAATTGGTATTTTAAAAGAAACTCAAAAAGGTGAAATGAGAGTAGCAATTTCTCCAACCATAGCTAAACAGCTTATCTCAAAAGGGTTTGAGGTTTTGGTAGAAGAGGATGCTGGATTAAATTCGAAATTCAAGAATTCAGAATATAGATCTATTGGCGCAACAACTGAAAAAAGAGGCGTGGTTTTTAAAGATTCTGACGTGCTGGTAAAAATCAACCCTTTTGATGATGAAGATTTAAAATTAATTGACAAGGGGCAAATATTGATGAGTCAATTGTTCCATAAGTCACATCCAAAACTCATAGCAGCCATAGCATCAAAAGGTGCTACAGCGTTTTCTATGGATGCAATGCCACGAATTTCAAGGGCTCAAGACATGGATGTATTGAGCTCGCAAAGTAATCTTGCAGGTTATAAAGCCGTGATTCGAGGAGCTTATGAAATGACCAAAATATTCCCGTTAATGATGACCGCTGCAGGTACAATAACCCCTGCTAGGGTGCTGGTTTATGGTGTTGGTGTTGCAGGTTTACAAGCTATTGCTACTGCCAAACGTCTTGGGGCAATAGTAGAGGCCACAGACATAAGAATGGAAACCAAAGAACAAACAGAATCTTTAGGAGCAAAATTCATTTCGGTAGAAAATGAAGGTGAAAAATCTTCAGATGGCTATGCAAAAGTGGCTTCAGAGGATTATGCGAGGCGGCAAAAAGAGGCTGTTAACAAATCCTTGTTTCTGGCAGATTTAGTTATCACTACTGCCATGGTTCCTGGACGGAAGTCTCCACAATTAATCACTGCAGAACAAGTAGAACAAATGAAGAATGGAGCAGTAATTATAGATTTGGCAGCAGCGCAAGGCGGTAATTGTGCACTGAGTAAAATGAATAAAACGGTAGTTAAACATGGCGTTAAGATTGTTGGAACAACAATATCACCAGAAAGTGTATCTACCAATGCCAGTGATTTATATGCCAAAAATATGTACAACTTTATTATACATCTTACAGAAGGCAATCAATTTAAATGGGAACTTGAAGAAGAAATAACAGATAAAACTTTGATTGTGCACAACGGAAAAATTAGACAAAACGGAAAAACAGAATAAATTATGAACGAAATAATAGAATTTATAAAAAATAACCTTGAACTAATTTACATTCTAATTTTAGCCATATTTATTGGAATAGAGGTAATAAAAAATATACCAGCTGTTTTGCACACGCCCTTAATGTCTGGTGCAAATGCTTTAAGTGGTGTTGTAATTGTAGGAGCCATATTAGTCATGCTTAATGCTAATTCTGACGATTTTGTATCATTAAGCCTGGGGTTTATAGCCGTAGTTCTAGGAATTATAAATGTGGTAGGAGGTTTTGCCGTTACTAATCGTATGTTAGAAATGTTTAAAAAGAAGAAAAAATGAATATCATTTTAAGTTTAGTTTATCTGGTCGCTACAGTAACCTTTATCGTTGGTTTAAAATTATTGGGACATCCTGAAACAGCTAAAAGGGGTAATTTAATTGCCGCAACTGGTATGGGATTAGCTGTTATTGGTACAATCTTTTTACATAATTTAGAAGTAGCCAATTTGGTTTATGGTCTAATAGGAGCCGCAATATTAGTAGGTGGCGTTATTGGATGGATGATAGCCATAAAAGTTGAAATGACCAAAATGCCTGAATTAGTATCTCTATTTAATGGATTTGGTGGTGCAAGTGCTGCCCTAATTGGAATCGTAGAGTTTGGAGGCAATTTGGGAAATACTGCGCAAATGATAACGATTATCGCGGCCATAGTTATTGGTAGTATAACATTTTCTGGTAGTATGATTGCCTGGGCAAAATTAAATGGAATGATGTGGAAAGATATCAGACTTCCAAAATATAACCTTGTCAATAACGGGTTCTTTATTTGTCTTTTAATTTTCGCTGTTTATATAGTATGGAGTAATACCGATAGTAATATTATAGTTTATCTCTTATTAATTGCAGCATTGGTATATGGTGTATTATTTGTAATTCCCATTGGAGGAGCCGATATGCCCGTAGTAATCTCGTTGCTAAATTCTTTGACAGGGATTGCGGCAGCTATTACAGGAGTCCTATATGGAAATATGGTAATGTTAGTTGGTGGAATCTTAGTTGGGTCGGCCGGACTAATTTTGACTTTTGCAATGTGTGTAGCCATGAATAGGTCTCTTGCCAGTGTTATTTTTGGGGCATTTGGCGGTGCTGTAGACGCGCCCATCGCAGGAGGAACTAATAAAACTGGAGGTTCAGTTAAAAAAACGACGGCAAGTGATACAGCCGTGATGATGAATTATTCAGATAAGGTGGTTATTGTTCCAGGTTATGGTTTAGCCGTAGCGCAAGCGCAACATGTGATTCACGAATTAGAAGAAATTTTAACAAAAAAAGGAGTAGAAGTTTCTTATGCAATACATCCTGTTGCTGGCAGAATGCCCGGACATATGAATGTACTACTTGCAGAAAGTAATGTAGATTACGATAAATTAATCGATATGGATGATATCAATCCACAGTTTAAAAATACAGATGTTGTATTTGTTGTTGGTGCAAATGATGTCGTTAATCCTGCCGCTCATAATAATCCTAACAGTCCTATTTATGGTATGCCAATATTGGATGTTGAAGATGCAAAAAGTATTATTATCAATAAGCGAAGTATGAATCCAGGTTATGCAGGCATAGAAAATGAACTGTTTTATAATCAAAAAACATCAATGTTGTTTGGTGATGCAAAGTCTATTATTCAGTCTTTAATTACTGAATTAAAAGGCATGTGATTATTTCAACTAGTTACTTTTTTAAAAGCTCATTTCTTAATATGAATTGAGCTTTTTTTATTTACATAGCTGTATAATTTTATCTATTTTTGTATTGTACTTAAAATATTGCTATGTCTGTAAAATTAAAAGGAGACCAAGAAATAAGTAAGGTTTTAACGATTAAGCAAAAAGCTTTACAAATTAATCTTAACGCACACATTTACGGGACTTTTGCTGAAATTGGCGCAGGTCAAGAAACAGTTCGTAATTTTTTTAGGGCTGGCGGTGCTTCGGGTACTATTGTAAAAGCAATGTCTGCCTACGATAAGGATTTTAGTGATGCCATTTACGGTTTAGAAGCTGATAATCGTTACGTAACTCAACCACGTTTAAAGCGTATGCTTAGCCATGAAATAAGTTTGATTGAAGATAGGTTGAGTAGACAAAAACATCCAGATAAGTTATTTTTCTCTTACGCCAATACAGTTGCCACCATAGATTTTTCCAAAAAATTTAAAGGCCATGGATGGGTTGGTGTTAGATTTCAATTAGATCCTCTAGAAGATTATAATGAAATTGTTATACACATTCGTTTTAGACAAACTAATGCGCAACTACAACAAGAAACATTGGGCACTCTGGGTGTTAATGTAATTTTTGGTGGTTTTTACATGCATGACAATCCAAAGGAAATTGTAAAGTCATTATATGATAACTTAGAAAAAGATCAGATTGAAATTGATATGATTAATTTCTCCGGTCCTCGCTTTGCCTACGTTGATAATCGATTGATGAGTTTGCAATTGGTTAAAAATGGAATGACTGATGCGGTAATGTTTGGTCCTGATGGTAATAACTTATTACCGGCTCAAGTATTGTACAAAAAGAATATCCTTGCACTTAGAGGTAGTTTTAGACCAGTGACCAAAGTAAACATGGATATGTTTGAAAAGGCACAGGAATTATTCTTGAATGAAAAAACCGTAGATCCTGATAAAACCAAAGTGATTTTTGAAATTACTTTAGCAAATTTAAGAGCGGAAGGTGAAATTAACGAAAGAGACTTTTTAGATCGGGCAGAATTATTATGTTCTTTAGGTCAAAATGTAATGATTACCAATTTCCAGGAATACTACAGATTGGTTGAGTATTTCTCTGAGTTTACAAAAGCGAGAATGGCTCTAGCTATGGGTGTTTATAATCTTATCCAAATATTTGATGAAAAATATTACAGACATTTAAGTGGTGGTATCTTAGAGGCCTTTGGTAAATTATTCTTTAAAGATTTAAAAGTGTACTTATACCCACTTAAAAATCACGAAACAGGTGAATTTTATACCAGTGAAAACCTTAAAGTACATCCACGTATGAAAGAATTATACAAATTCTTTAAATACAATGGTAAAATGCTTGATATCAAAGATTTTAATCCAGAAATTTTAGACATCTTGTCCAGGGAAGTATTAAAAATGATTGCCAAAGGAGACGGCGATTGGGAAGAGATGTTGCCAGATGGCATTGCAGACATTATAAAACAAGACCGATTATTTGGTTATACAAGAAAACCACGAACTGTTTTACGTAACAAACGATAAATAATATTGTGAATATAATTCTAAAAAAGCGACCTAATGGTCGCTTTTTTATTTTAATATCTGATCCGTATGCTCTTTTGTTTTCACTTTGGTAATTACATCTTCGATAATACCGTTTTCATCAATGACAAATGAAATACGGTGAATCCCGTCAAAAGTGCGACCCATGAACTTTTTGGGCCCCCAAACTTCAAATGCATTAATTACAGACTTATCTTCGTCTGCCAATAAAGGATAAGGGAATTTGAATTTATTTCTGAAATTAGTTTGTCTTTTTTCGCTATCTGCACTCACACCAAGAATTTCGTAACCTAACGCTTGAAACCGCTCATAATTATCTCTTAAATTACAGGCTTCCAATGTACAACCAGGGGTATTTGCTTTAGGGTAGAAAAATAACACCAGCTTTTTGCCTTTATAATCACTTAATGAAATTATGTTTCCATCTTGATCTTTTGATTTAAAATCTGGGGCCTTATCCCCTATTTTTAATGTAGTCATATTTATTACCTTTGATTTTTTACAAAAGTACATGATTTTTTCGTGTTGTAAATTCAAAAAAACAACACGCAAAAAAATTCTTGTGCTAACGAAGTGATTACTTATTTGAAAATGTATTTTTGTAATATATCTATAAAAAAATACATTTTTATAGAAGAAATATAAGCTAATGACCAAACAAGAAAAGGTGAATTTTGTAATTAATACGCTTTACAAACTTTATCCAGAAATACCAATTCCTTTAGACCATAAAGACCCTTATACCTTGCTTATTGCCGTATTGCTTTCTGCACAAAGTACTGATGTAAGAGTCAACAAAACAACACCGCTGTTGTTTGCTAAGGCAGACAACCCATACGATATGGTTAAGCTAACTGTTGAAGAAATAAGGGATATAATAAAACCTGTAGGTTTGTCTCCTATGAAAAGTAAGGGCATCCATGGGCTTTCACAAATATTAATTGACAAATATAAGGGCAAAGTGCCTCAGAGTTTTGAAGCTTTAGAAGCACTGCCTGCTGTTGGTCATAAAACCGCAAGCGTAGTAATGTCTCAAGCTTTTGGCGTTCCTGCCTTTCCTGTAGATACGCATATTCACCGTTTAATGTACCGCTGGAATTTGAGTAATGGTAAAAACGTTGTACAAACCGAAAAAGATGCTAAACGACTATTCCCCAAAAAATTATGGAACGAGCTACACCTACAAATAATATGGTATGGCCGTCAATACTCTCCAGCAAGAGGTTGGGATTTGGAAAAAGATATTATTACCAAAACCATCGGACGACAATCTGTAATCAAAGACTATTATAAATTAAAAAAGTCCTGATTGACTAAAATCAGGACTTTTTCAAAGTTTAGTTGAGAAGCGCTTCAAACTTCAATTTATTACAATGTATAACACTTAAAGCCTTAGAATAATTCAGAAGAAAATTAACCGTCTCTTCCTTCGGTTGCAATGTCTTAGAATGTTTAGAATTTTCAATGTAAAGTTTTGCCATTTGTATGGTTTAGTTGTTACTATATATCTTGTAACGTGACAAAACTTTAATTATTGTTTAATTTGTTAAAACAATATTATGTTTTTCTATAACTTTTCTCAAATTTATTAGTGCATAACGCATTCTGCCCAAAGCCGTATTGATGCTAACCCCAGTATTTTCTGATATTTCCTTAAAACTCATATCGTTATACATGCGCATGACAAGGACTTGTTTTTGATCTTCTGGAAGCTCATCAATTAATCGTTTTACATCCGCTTCCACTTGATTTTTAATAATCGTTTTCTCTGCATTTAAAGACGAATCATGAATTACCGAAAAAATATCAAACTCATGACTGTTGTCAAATTTAGGCATTCGGTTATTCTTTCTAAAATGGTCAATTACCAAATTATGAGCGATACGCATTACCCAAGGCAAAAACTTACCTTCCTCATTGTACTTTCCGAGTTTTAGGGTACGAATTACTTTTATAAAGGTATCCTGAAAGACATCTTCTGTGACGTCCCTATCAAATACTTTAGAATAAATAAAACTGTAAATCTTTTGCTTGTGTCTTTTAATCAAAATCGACAATGCGTTTTCGTCACCTTTAATGTAGTTGCTAACTAATACAGCATCTGTGATAAGTTCTTTTTTCATAATCATTACTTTAAATTGCATCGAAGAAGCCTTCTCTGCTTGGGGTTTATAATTTAAAAAGTAATGTTATGCTATAAGCTAATAGTTTAATTTGCTGATTAATAGAAATCAAATATAACAACAATCCTACCTAAAAAACAAAAAGAATTTAACTTATTTAACAAAAATTCGATGTAACATCCATTTTCAAAGATGAAATAGAAGTGGTATCTTTGCAAAATTATTTGTCTCAAATGTCCACAAACACTAGTATTACAGACGTAAACCCTAAGAACAATATCATTATTAAAGGCGCAAAACTGCACAACCTTAAAAATATTGATGTTGTAATCCCCAGAAATAAACTTGTGGTCATTACCGGGCTATCGGGGTCAGGAAAGTCAAGTTTGGCCTTTGACACACTATATGCCGAAGGTCAACGACGTTATGTTGAAAGTCTTTCAAGCTATGCAAGACAGTTTTTAGGACGATTAAATAAACCCAAAGTTGATTATATTAAGGGGATTGCGCCTGCCATTGCAATCGAGCAAAAAGTAAACTCTACAAATCCAAGATCTACAGTAGGCACGACAACCGAAATTTATGATTATCTAAAACTGCTTTTTGCCAGAATTGGGAAAACGTTTTCACCAAAATCTGGAAAACAGGTGAAAAAAGATACGGTAACTGACGTTTTAAACTATATCAAGTCTTTTACCGATGGTGATAAATTACTTCTTCTTGCTCCTATTCCTTTGGAGGAAGGACGCTCTCTTGAAGACAAACTTAAAGTCCTTAACCAACAGGGCTATTCAAGAATTAAGATTAATCAAACGATTATACGAATTGACGATATTGAAAATTTTGACAGTTTAAAGAAAGACTGTTTTCTGGTTGTCGATAGAATTATTATTAGAGATGAAGAAGATTTCCATAATCGATTGGCAGATGCCATTCAAACTGCTTTTTTTGAGGGTAATGGCGAATGTTATCTTGAGTCACTTGGTAGTGATTCTTCAGAAAATAACATGAAACATTTCAGTAATAAGTTTGAATTGGATGGTATTAATTTTTTAGAGCCCAACATCCATTTGTTTAGCTTTAACAATCCGTATGGAGCTTGTCCAAAGTGTGAAGGCTATGGTGATGTGATTGGCATTGACAAAAATCTTGTTGTCCCAAATACCGGTTTATCTATTTATGAAAATGCCATTTTCCCTTGGCGAGGAGAAAGCATGAGTTGGTATAGAGACCAATTGGTAAATAATTCGCATCATTTTAATTTCCCAATACACAAACCTTATTTTGAACTTACTGAAGCTCAAAAACACCTCATTTGGGGTGGAAACGCTCATTTTGAAGGCCTTAATAGCTTCTTTGCTGAACTTGAATCTAAGGCATACAAGATTCAGAATAGGGTAATGCTTTCACGTTACCGCGGCAAAACAAAATGTGATGTTTGTAACGGAAAGCGATTACGTGTTGAAGCAAACCATGTGAAAATTGGTAACGCTACAATTACAGATCTTGTAGAACTACCACTAAATAAACTCTTATTATTCTTTAAACAACTGGAGCTTAACGATTATGATACAAAAATAGCCAGACGTTTGTTAAAAGAAGTAAATTCAAGATTATCCTTTTTAACCAATGTTGGCTTGGACTATTTAACATTAAACCGAAGGTCTAATACACTTTCCGGAGGTGAAAGTCAGCGTATTAATTTAGCAACTTCATTAGGGAGTAGCTTGGTTGGTTCCATGTATATTCTGGATGAACCAAGCATTGGCTTACACCCCCGTGATACCGAGCGCCTCATTACTGTATTAGAGTCTTTACGTGATATTGGCAATACCGTAATTGTTGTAGAGCATGATGAAGATATTATGGCTGCTGCCGACGAAATAATAGATATCGGCCCGGAAGCAGGAACGCTTGGTGGTCATGTTGTAGCTACGGGAACCTACCAAGATATATTGGTTTCTGACTCGCTTACTGCAAAATATTTGAATGGAAGTTTAAAAATAGATGTCCCAAAAACCAGGCGTACTTCAAAATATTATGTTACAATCAATGGTGCCCGTGAACATAACCTCAGCAATATAGACGTCACATTCCCACTAGGCATGCTCACTATGATTACTGGGGTTTCAGGTAGCGGTAAAAGTACTTTAATCAAAAACATTTTGTACCCAGCTCTTCTCAAGGAGATTGGTGGTTATGGTGATAAAGCGGGTGAATTCACATCTATTCAAGGTGATTTTAGCAACATAAAACACATCGAATTTGTAGACCAAAATCCTATTGGTCGCTCATCACGGTCTAATCCAGTAACCTATATTAAGGCTTATGATGATATTAGAGCATTATATTCCAAGCAAAAGGTTAGCGTAATAAGAGGTTATCAACCTAAACATTTTTCGTTTAACGTTGATGGTGGACGTTGTGATACTTGCAAAGGTGAAGGCGAAGTAACCATAGAGATGCAATTTATGGCAGATGTACATTTAGAGTGTGAAACCTGCAAAGGGAAACGCTTTAAAAAAGAGGTTCTAGAAGCTACATTTCATGGCAAAAGTATTCATGATATATTGAGTATGACCATTGATGATGCCATTACCTTTTTTGATGAGAATAAACAAACAAAAATAAAAAACAAACTTCTACCTCTACAAGAAGTTGGTTTAGGATATGTCACTTTAGGTCAAAGCTCCTCGACCCTTTCTGGTGGAGAGGCACAACGTATAAAACTGGCGTCGTTTTTAGGCAAAGGTAACAATAGCGATAAGGCGTTATTTATTTTTGACGAACCTACGACGGGCCTTCATTTTCATGATATAAAGAAATTACTCAAATCCTTTAATGCATTGATTGAAAAAGGACATTCCATTATTGTTATCGAGCATAATTTAGAACTAATTAAATGTGCGGATTATATCATCGATTTGGGACCTGATGGCGGTGAATATGGAGGGCAATTAATTGCTCAAGGTACTCCCGAAGAAATTATTGGCGTTGAAGCCTCTTATACTGGGAAATATTTAAAAGAAAAATTATAAACAAATTGTCATTCTGAAATTGGTTAAGACGGCTATGTTTTTTTTGACTGCGTAATTATCTTATCTTTAAGATATTAATCCATACATTATGAAATTCTTAAAACTTCTATTAGTTGCTTTTCTCGCAATCAATGTCTCTTTTGCACAAACAGACTGCAAACCGTATCTCCCAATTAACAAAGGCGCAACTTGGGAAATCACAAATTACACTGCTAAAGGTAAAGAAGCTGGCAAAATAGACTATGAACTTATCGATAAAATTGAAAACGGTAACGATATTACATTTACAGTAAAAACCATAACCTTTGATAAAAAGGGCGAACAAATTTATGAGAGTAGGTTTGAGGCTAAATGTATAGATGGTAAATTTGATTTTGATATGGCTTTCAAAATGGATGGTGGAGCTTTGCAAGCATATGAAAACATGGACGTAAAAGTGGATGCCTCAAAACTTGAAATTCCAGATTTAGATACAGCTCCAGGCACACATTTAGCTGATGGCTCTTTGGTAGTTAATATTGAAACTGGTACAATTGGGATGTTTAAAATGACTGTATTAATTACTGATAGGGTTCTAGAAGGCAGAGAAACGGTTGCCACATCAGCTGGAATTTTTGATTGTATAGTGCTTTCTCAGAAAGTAAGTACCAAAATGATGATAAAGGTTCAAGGAAGCTCAAAAGAATGGTATGCCGAAAACATTGGTATCGTTCGTAGTGAGTCTTACAACAAAAAAGGCAAACTAATGGGATACAGTGTATTAACTAAATTAAACAACTAGTCCTAATAAAATAAGAATGCGCCAATGCTCATAACAATTAGTGCTATTGGCAATACAAATATCATGTAAATAAAGGTTGCCAAACTTGTTTTTATAAAACTAATAAAATAGCCTTGCCCATAAAAACGCTTGATAGCTATAAATAGATACAAAAATGTTGATATGGCTACCAACCAATCTACCCAATCTGGTACTTCCCAGATAAAATTAGCTATAACTATTATGCTAAAAACCGTAAACAAAAAGGAATAGTAATAAAAGCTAAATACCAAATGATGTGCAAATGGTCCACGTCTAAAAAAGAATAGCTTTAAAATAAATGCAAATATTGGTAAGAGTAATAACATTGATATTGGAATACTATCTAAAAAGGCTTGAACAACACCCTTCCCGCTCTGATCATATATTTTTAAAGCCTGCGCATAAAATCGTCGTGTAATCATCGAAGCGTCATCCTCCATCCCCATTGCCGTATAGATTTCACTTTTGGGCGCTTTAATTGCTATTAACGAATCCACTTTTTTGGAATCAAACCCTAAATCCATTACTGGTATATTTTTTGAGCTTGAATTCGCTGTAATAATGGAGTCCAGATTTTCCAATTCCTCTTCGTTCAAACCTGAAATCAATTCTTTGTTTTTCAGAGGTGCAGTAATCTTAGCAACATCGGCCGAATCCAATAACTGCCTTTGGACAGTATCTTTTTCTTTTTCGCTTTTAAAGCCTTCTTCAAATACATTATCCGTTTTATTAACAAAATCTCTTGAAACAATCGAAAACAAAAAGAAAAACACTACCGATATAAACAAATACATCTGTGCAGGATGTAGATAAAGCAAGCGTTTCCCTTCAACAAAACGCTTTGCCAAATTTCCAGGCTTAAACATTAATGGGATAAAGCTCTTAAAAAAACGTGCGTCAAAAGAAAAGTAGTTACTAATCGTATTATAGAATAAGACACGGACTGTTAAGTCCTCATTTGTTTTTTGACCGCAATAAGGACAAAATCCATAATCTGCCTCGTGATCTTGTTCACAATTCTTACACGTTGTTAACTCGTGCTCCATATGAAAACCTACATCCGTATTCTCCTCAGAAATTGGGTCATTATTATTATCTGTTCCCATTGATTTGGTTAGTGTATATATTGGTTTCAGTAGTCAACTATAAAAATATGAAAAAGAAATCACATGCGCATTCAATGTACTACATTCATAAACAAAGAGTTACATTTTTGGCACGACAATTGAAAACCTATTAACAAATAGCGTAAGCCGAAAAGCTAAATGAGTAGGCATAATCTTAAACACTTTTACTTTGAAAAAAATTACTTTAGTATTAGCAACGATGTTACTAAGTATATCATCTGCAACAGCAACGCAAATTACTGCTGACAAAAACAGTAAAATCTTAAGAATAACCAATCGCTATAATCAAGCACGACCAATACAATTTGTAGAGCGTGGTATAGAGTTCTTAGTATTTCCCAATGGCGAATTCGATTTTAATACAGAAGGCATGAGAGGTCGTCATGTTGGTAATTATTATGGTCGAAAAACAAGACGAGGCGCATATAATAAAACATATGGAGCGCCGAAAGCAAGAAATACTTTTGCAAAATCAATGGGTGTTTATGTTTCACATGACCGTCTCGGTAGAGTTCGTAGAGTTGGAAGTGTTTTTATAAACTATGATGGTTACGGCCGGATAAAACGAATAGGTTCAGTTTATATGAGATACCAACGAGGTAAATTAAAACAAGTTGGTGGATTACATATACAATATAACCGAAGGGGCCATATGGTTGCCATAGATGGCACTGTAAACCATAGTAATAGAGGTTGTGGATTTTGTGGTGTAACGGGTTGTTCTGCCAATCACTTTGACAGTGATTATGCGCATAACGATTGGCGTGACTATGATGACAATTATTACAATAAAAAAGAAAACAAAAAATACAAGCAGCGCAAAAAGAGGAAGTATACTTACTAAAACATTGTTCGTAACCTATTTATATTGATTAGTTATGGATCCCATGAGTTATATCCCAATAACTTTTGGGATTCTGTTTTATATTGACCTTAATTAGAATGCTTCCGAATCTGCTAAAAGATTAAGTTGCCTACCCTCCTTTTCTGCCTTCTTATCTAGTTTTGTACCATACGCCACCCCAATCGCCATCCCAATGGGAATTCCTACTCCAATAAGTCCATAATTTCCTGTTGAAGACGAAAACACAGTACCTAATGGCACACCAAAGGCTATACCCATAGTCATCCAATAATTTCTATAATGATTTTTGGCAACCAATTGCTGTTCATCCTCAATTAGCTTTAAAACTCTAGCATATCCTTTTTTAATCAATTTAATTTTTTTTCCATCTGTACCTGAAAAAGTATTGATTACTTTAATTTCTGTATTGATTTCTGTTATTACAGATGAAGGGATTTCTCTATTATTAAGTTCTATTATTAAATTCCTCATCCTATCATATGCCTTAATAAACTTTATATTCTGTGCGTCACTTGCCTTTAATCTTATTTGTTCTATTTTCATTTTATATTTTTTTAATTTTTATACCAATAAATCTTTTAATGCTTCAATTCTTCCATATCTGTTAATATCTCATTCAACTTTTTTAAGACTCTACCGTACACTATATTCAGATCTAATTTGTACAGCAATCCACCACATAATGCCAACACAGCGGTAACCACAAAAACTATAATTACTATAAATGTTGGAACACCTAAGAATAGCGACATATCTGGATTACTTGTAATTATATAATTCAAAATTTTTCTACCAGCATCCGTAAAACGTGCTTGAATTACAAATGACAAAAAGAATATTGGATAAAAAAACCGACTGAAGAGCATAAAATCTGCAATAAAATAGGTTATCCATTCGTCAAAGGTTTTTATATACTGATAACTGTTAACACTTTTATCTATGTTTTTGAGTACGTTAGTATGCTTCAGTGCAAGTAAAATATGTGCAACAATTAGCAAACTCCAAACAAGGCCTAAATATGGTGTTCCAGCAATAAAGCCACCAAGCAAAAATATAGCTGCTAATACTACTAGATAGATAAGATTAACTTTACCCATACGCATAATTTTGTCAATAACATGAATCGATTTTTGATTATACAAGTTGATTATTTTTGGAGCTACCAACGCGTTATGATCTATAAACCCGGTCTTCCATATATTTTCAATCGATTTTTCCATCTAGTAATGTTTTTAAACGTTCTTTTATTCTATTAACCCTTACAGCAATGTTGTTGGGACTTGTGCCTATGATTTCAGCAATTTCTTTATTTCGTTTTTCCTCCAAATAGAGTAAAATAACAGCTCTGTCAATTTCTGATAGTTTTTTAATTGCTTCATAAAGTTGATTTAATGACTCATCTGAAAACGAACGATTCTCTTCAGTGCCTTCATCTCTAATTTCATACTCAGATGTATAGTGTTGACGGTTATTTTTCTTTTTCTTAATTAATGTCAAACAAATATTCAAAGTCAATCTATAAATCCAGGTAGACCATTTTGAATCACCCCGAAATCTGTCCCTACTTTTCCAAATTTGTAGACATACCTCCTGAAAATAATCTTCAAAATCCTCCTGTGTATCTGTGTATGCTCTGCATATCTTGATAATTATTCCAGCATGAGGTAAAATCGAGGATGTATAAAAATCGCTGCTCAACTATACTTTTTTAAGGTTGGTGGCTGAAGTTAAAAAATATTACACCGTATTTTAAAAAAACTTAAGTTTTAAAAATTATAATTACAAAAAATAGTTTGTAGTACTCTCTATAGGAATGCTTGGCTAGTAAGTCTTGAACTTATTTTAAAAAGTTGAGCTATTTTTTCGGAAGGTTTGTTTAATGCTATGATATGGATTGTTTTAATTATCTATATCTATTGTTAAACGAAGTTCGTAGATTTTCTTAACAAATCAAGTATGGTTCCTACAATCTAAGTGAACTTATTAACATACTCCCTTTTCAAAATAATTTTATCTGCCTAATAATCAAGCATATTATAAATTGCTCTTGTTTTTGGCACGATGCTTGTAATTAACATATTATCAAGAAAAAATCGAACAGTTATGTAGTGTGGTTGTCATCACATTTGTAACACAAAAATTAAATGAAATGAGAAAGTTATTATTCCTTTTTGCAAGTGTCCTCCTTACAGGAGTCACTGTTAGTGCAACAACAACCGCCAACAGTTTAAATAGTAATGCATATGCATCAACATTTGTGAGAGGTTATGGTAATTCTTTCATTTTTGTAGAACAAGGTGTTGAGTTTGCGGTCTTCCCTGATGGGCAGTTTGATTTTAATGTAAATCAATATGGTCCAAAATTTAGTGCTTTTGCAGATTTAGGCGGTGTTGGCATCAGCTTTAACACGGGGCACAGTTATGATGCTTATGTACAGTATGACGATTATGGTGCGGTTATCCAAATTGAAAATGTCCCAATTTATTACGATTACTACGGGCGTATTGTGCGTGCGGGTGACGTTAGGATAAACTATAACAATTATGGCCGTATAAACCGTGTTGGGGGGCTTTATATTCATTATAACAGGTATAACATCTATTCGCATTATACGGGTTATATAAATGTATACAACAGACATTATGTGTACAGACCTTGGCATACGTATTATGCTGCTCCAATCATAGACTTTTGTGTAGTGTATAATAGACCATATAGACAGTATTATAGGCCTCAAAGACATACCTATTATAGACCATATAAAAACAATTATAGAGAGCGTGTAAACATAAATTCACGTAGAAACACTTATGCAAAAAACACCAGCAGAAGTAATAGATATAGACAAAGTAACGATCTAAGACGTGATACTAATAGTACTAAAGGTAGAAGCTCCGCAAGTACAGACAGACAAGATTCACGTCGAAACGATAGGACGGTTGACACGAGAGAACGAAGTAGAACGAAGTCAAGGACTAATAAATCTAGGTCAAGAGTTGCAAATAAAACGGAAAGAACTAAACCTAGAACTGCACAAACACGTACAAGAACAGTTGAGCGCAAGGATAATGGAAAACCCAGAGTGACACAATCCCGTACTAAAACGGTTACTAGAACAACTAATGATAAAGCAAGAGTAAAATCAAAGCCTAGAACAACATCTAGACCCCGGGTTGCAGATAAAAGTTCTAAACGTAAATCCAATACGGTTGCACAACGTTCACAACGCAGTAAAAGCTCATCAAGTGAGAAACGAGTTTCTGAACGATTAAGACATAAGTCGAGAGCCAATACTAGTAAATCTTCAAAATCTAGAGCGGCGACACGACGCAATTAATAAATTTTTGGTTAGTTAGTTGGGAAGACCCTGCGAGACGTATGCCTCAGAGCACCTCGTAGGGTTTTCTGTTTTTAAGACCTAATCCTAAAAAGCTTATTAAGTATTGCTGTAATATCTTCAGATAGGTTTAATGAATATACAACCACAGCATAACAAATTCCAATAATTATAGACTTCATCCCTATATTAACAGCAGGATGAAACGGAAACTCCCAGAAATAAAAAATTGCAATAAGCACTAAAATCAACATCAAGGTCTTTACAGTATTCGTACCAAAAGGTGTTATCTTAAATTTTGAATATACATAACCTACCTTAGCAATGTTGTAAATCATTATTGAAATAAATGTGGCAAATGCAGCGCCATTAATACCGTACTTAGGGATAAGTAATATATTAAAAACAACCGCGACAACAGCTAACAATGCTCCAAGAAATAAAACAACCCTATAGTAATCGCTATTAAACAATATGGCATTGTTATTCCCAATAACATTATCCGAAAGTTTTGCAATTCCCACTAAAAAAACGACCAATAATCCACCACTAAATTCTGGTGGAATAATTTTGTATAATTCGTTAATATTTAAAACAATAAGCAAAAAAATGAATCCACTAATTATAAATAAGTTCAATGAACTTTTTTTATATAGCACATGAAGCCCATCCATATCCTTGTTGTTTAATAACGCCGCTGTCACAGGGTTTGTAATTTGATGCATTGATCG
>Ga0316189_10001986_pt1 | contig 20212 bp, 16 predicted proteins | sample LowCovwburrow_MG_FD_204930 | JGI IMG/M metagenome (GOLD analysis project Ga0316189, IMG submission 204930) | Coastal sediment microbial communities from Maine, United States - Lowes Cove worm burrow | ecosystem: Environmental > Aquatic > Marine > Coastal > Sediment | place: USA: Maine... | reverse complement strand
TTATAGCGGCGGCTGCCGTCGGGCATTTCATCGCTGGTAGGAAGGCGAGCAAATCCCTCATCAATCAGATCGTACCAACAGTCATCAGCCCGCTTTTTATTCGTCTCCCAACCGCAGACATACAATCGGTCCTGCGCCCGTGTCATCGCGACATATAAAAGCCGGCGATATTCTTCTTTTTGCTGGGCCTTGGCGTCTTCTTTTGCTTCAGTGATTTCAGCAACCGGATGATCGGCAAGCCCCCAGATCATGACCGGGGCCTTCAGGTCTTCACCTAGTTCGTGCAGCCGCCCACCACTGGTTTTCAGATGGACGGTATCAGGCATATAAACAATCGGAGCCTCTAAGCCCTTTGCCCCATGCACGGTTAGGACCCGCACTGCATCACCCGCATCTTCTAGGTCCCGCTTAACCTGCAAGTTAGAGCGCGTAATGACGGATAAAAACCCTGTCAGCGAGGGCACATGATCTTTTTCATAGGCAAGCGCTTGCTCAAGAAATTCGTCAAGCACATCATCAATTTCATTACCCAGCCGTTCGGCGAGCTTCATTCGACCCCCAAGGCGGTTCAGCACATATGAGAAAAATCCAAAAGGCGACATAAAGCCAGCTTGCCTCAAACAGTCCAGAAGGACGGACAGGGCTGTGGCAAAACCATCTGAACCAGCGCTATCTTTCAGGGCCTTAAAGAGGGTGCCTTCGCGGCGATAAGCAAGGGTATATAAGTCTTCATCAGTCAGCCCAATGAGCGGGCTACGCAAGACTTCAGCCAGGGACAAATCATCATCTGGCTGCAAAACAAAGCGACCAAGCGCGATAAGATCCATAACCGGCATTTCTTCGGTCAGTATCATTCGATCGCGACCCGCAACAGGCACCCGCCTTTTGCGAAGGGCTGTTTCTAAATATTCCACAAAGATCGATCGCCGCTGGACTAAAACCATGATGTCGCCCGCCCGGACGGGTCGTCCCCGCGCATCCAATAGGTCCTTAGAGGCGATCATTCCAGCAATATGGTCGGCAATTTGGCGCGCGAGCCTATCAGCGGCATCATCTGCGCGCTCTTGCACCAGTGGCGGTTCCCACGGACGCTTAGATATCTTTTCCTGCGGCGTCACTAAAGGCCATATCTCAACCAAGCCCCCTGCACCCTTACGGCTGAAACTGTGCTCGATGATCTCATGATCACCCGTCAGATTGGGCCAAGCCCGGCCTTCTTGATGAAAAACCGCGTCAACTAGCGATAAAACTGCTTCACCAGATCGGAAGGACGTATTCAGCGCTATGGCTTGGTTTGGGGCGCCAATATTGTCCGCCTGCAGGAATATCTTATCCCGCGCATCAAGAAACTGTTCAGGGTCGGCGCCTTGAAAGCTATAGATAGACTGCTTGGCATCTCCAACGGCAAAAACCGTTCTCGGCTTTTCTGCGTGCTCGCCAAAAAATTCTCCGGCTAGCTCGCGGATCACAGTCCACTGAGATGCGTTTGTATCTTGCGCCTCGTCAACAAGAATATGATCAAGGCCGCCGTCCAATTTAAACAATATCCACGGGGCGATATTCGCTTGGTTCAAAAGCCCAACGGTTTTAGCAATCATGTCAGAGAAATCTAGCTTGCCAACAGTTTCTTTATTCTGGCGATAATGATCTAATTGAACCAACGCCAACACCATCAAAGCATCAGTCGCCTCGGCCACGGTCGCCTTTGCGATCAACGACGAGCGCTCATATATACTGGCTTGCAGATGAAGGCTCATATCCTCAGCGCCCGCTGCTTTATTTTTGACAGCCTTGGTCAGCACGTTAGCTCTGGGGTCGCCGTCTTTTTTTAGAAATACTTCGATGGCTTGTCTTGCTAAATGGCCGCTTGGGTTGTCCCCAGCCGCACAAAAATCAAGCAGTTTATACCCACTGATTTTATTAGTTTTAGAACCATAATCGACCATCGCTTGGCCAAGATTCCGCAGATCATCTTGTTGGCTAATCAGATAAGCAACCAACTGATCAAAAGCGCGGGCGGGTGTTAGTCCAACCTGGATGTCCAGCGCTTGCCAAATAGCCTGGCGAAATGCCGTATCATTCACCCACCGCTTTCTTGAATATGCTAGCTCTTGGCGTTTACCGTCTAGCTCCTTCACCAAGTCATCGAACGTGGTTTCGCTCACATGCCGGGCGATGCATTCTACCGATGACCGGAGACCCTCTCGGCCCGGCGATAAAGCATCCGATAACGTGCGGTCCCGCGCCTCGCGCATCACCTCTGCGGCCAATTGGTCGTCCAGCGCCTCAAAACCGGGCTCCAGCCCTGCCTCTAAGGGGAATCGCCCCAGCAGCGATTGGCAAAAGCTATGAAAGGTCTGTATTTGCAAACTGCCCGGCAGCTCCAGCACCACCGCGAACAAGCGCCTTGCTGTATTTATCTCCTCCCCTTCAAGGCGGATATCAGTGCGGCGGTGTATTTCTTTAGCTAGGTCAGTTGCATCCATGCGGACCCATTTGCCCAGCTCATCGAATATCCGCGTCTTCATTTCAGACGCCGCCGCCTTAGTGAAGGTCAGGCATAATATCTTTGCCGGGTCCGTACCGCTAAGCATCAAGCGCAGCACCCGCGCGGTTAAAACATGGGTCTTTCCCGTACCAGCACTGGCACCCACCCACGCGGTCAGATCAGGCTTGGTCGCTTCGGCTTGCATAGGGGTCATGCGAGGTTTAGCTGTCATCACTATCTCCCCAGTCGCTATTTTGCCATTCCCGAACACGGGCCAAATGATCATAGTCACCCCAGCCTTTATATTCTGGTCGGGGCTGGGCCAGATAAGGCGTCTCGGGGTTATCGAATGTGCGGACCAAATTGGTTAAGCCGTCAATCGCCTCGCGCACTAGAGCGCTCACATCATAATCTTTCGCCGGGTCGCTAATTTTACCTGCATCATACCCACCCGACAATTGCCAATAGGCCAGCGCCTCAACAACACCCGCTGGCATTCCTTCGAAGGCCCCTGTTTCCGCCAACCATCCCTCAAGCGGTAACTGCGGGGCAAAACCAGCCATCACCTGTGCTGTTTTTGGCGGCTGACCGGTTTTATAATCAATAATTTCATAGCCACCGCTAGCCAGATTTCGGTCGATCCGATCGGCGCGCGCCTTTAAGGTGAAGTCTGTTCCGGGCACAAGCGCCGTTGCCTCACCTTCTAATAACACTGGCTCAAACTGCCCTTGCCTAGCCTTCATCCGGTCAATAAACCAATCAGCTATTTGATTGAACCTTGGCCACCAGAAAGCATAAACCCCCGGCTGATCTGTCAGGGTTTCAAAATATTGTCGGCCACTCTCAGTCAAGCGAGCCCTTCCCGCTTCGGCTAGCTTTGGACCATCGCCCCTCAGAAACTCTTCTAAAATATCATGGATCAGATTGCCTTTTTCAGCGTGACTGGGCTGATCATCGACCGGATCCAATTTTCTAAGTCGAAGAATACGCTTGGCATAAAGTCCGTAGGGATCCCTCATCCATGCCTCTACACCCGTAACTGATAGCGATGAAAACCTAGCATCAAGTGGAGGTCGGGGCGCTGGCGGCGCACAAGGCTGCGGGGCGCTGGCTTTGTCCACTAGCGCCGTAAAGTCCATCAAATTTGTATCAATCGCGGGCATCTCACCGATCGCAGCAGCTAACCGAAATAGCCATCGCGATGCCACAGTTGGGCTGCCTTCAATTTTCTCTGCACGGGTCAGTAGCACCTCATCTGCCATCGCTGCTTGAACCAGATCATGAGCTGCCTGGCCGATCCGTTGCTCCAGCGGCGGTAGCTTAAAGGACGCCCGCATCGGCCTGCTCATCCAAGGATCGTTGCCAGGATCAGGAGGCCAGACCGTTTCGTTTAAGCCGCCAAGAATCATCACGTCAGCTCGTTGCAGCCTGGCCTCCAAAGGTCCCCATATAAATAATCTAGGGTGCTTGCCCCACACGGGCCGCACGACGGCGCCCTGCAACAGGCTATCAAAAAAAGCTGGATAGTCCGCTGGAATTAAGGCGGGCATTGTCTTTGATGCCTTAACCAGTTCGCGCAGATGATCTGCCAAACCACGACCGGAATCACCCGACCATAATTGATCTCTGCCCGCGATCGCTTCCACTGCTTCGATATGAGCGGTGAGCAACTCTTGAGCGCTTAAAGGGGATGTCATCTGCCAATTTGCTATCGTCTTTAGCGGGTCGAGTAAACTGTGCAACGCCGCCTTTTCATCACCAGATAATTTTTTGCTGCTATCAATCAAATGCGACAGGCTAGATAGGCCGGGCGCGGGGCGCGGCCCCCGGAGGCTCGTCATTTCCAGTTTTCGGGCCGCTTTCGCAATTGTGGCGCGCTCATTGCCGCCCGCTAAGGGGTGCTGTGCAAAGGCGGTGAAGGGGATGGGTGCAAACTGGCTATTTGTGACATCAATCAGCAAGCGCATGAAAACAGCAGGGACCGTGTCAGCAATATCAACCCCCGCAGAATCGTCAATATCTAGGGACCAACGGCTCAGGGCTGCTCGAACGTGTCCAGCTAGCGCGCGGTCCGGCGTGACAAGGGCAGCGGTGCGCCCGCTGTCCTCTAATACCGAGCGCATCTTTAGGGCAATCGCCAAGGCCTCTTCGCGGTGGTTATTAGCAACGATTAAGCTAACCTTTGACAGTCCTGATGTCACCACATCACCTTGTAGCGGCTGACGGTACCAACGATCACTAACATCTGCGGGTAACAGAGCATGCTCTAACACCGCCTTGCGGGCATCTAGGTGACCAGCCATCGCTTCATGGGTCAGAATATCGACTTCAGCCCGATCAACACCAATCGTCTCAACAAATATTTTCATCAGCCACTGCGGATGGGTGGCATCAAGCGCCTGCCAAGCATCTTCATCCATATCACGGTCGAAACCGGGCAAAATAACCAAGCCATTTTCCAAGGATGCTACACAGTCAAGCAAGCGCCTTGTGGCCGGCATACTGCCTGTTGAACCTGCTGCAATAACCGGGCCTGACGGCGGCGTCTGGCACCACTTTTCAGCGAGCATATCAAGTAGCGCGCTGCGGTGAACAGCAGGGGATTGGCATCCCATTTGGACTAGAACACCCGGCAGTTCTCGGGTGACCAAGGTTAAAAACTCCAGCGTGATCTGCCAGTGTCCGGCTAAGTCGTCAGCCGCTAGACCAACAAGATCTGCCATATCAACTTCCGCAATATCGCAGCTATCGATAAAGCGCGCCAACGCCCCGGCTAGTCGCCACGCCTTAGCGGCGGACATACGATCCTCGCGGGCTTTTGCCCACCTGCCAACTAGCGTTGCTAGGATGGCTTGGCGTTCAATATCAGCGATCGGCGGCTCAAGGCTATCACTTGCTACATCTACCGATATATCACTGCCCGAAAATTGCAGGCTATCTCCGTCAACATCGCCGATTGGTCGAATTGAGGGTAGCAAAAGCGCGGTACCATCGGTCGCGCGCAGGAATGCCTCTCTCAGCGCCCGAACAGCACGGCGATTGGGGAGCAAAATAGTATAATCCGCTAGTAAATCAGGACGCTTAGCCGTTTCCCGGAGCAGCCACGCGGCCAGCGTGTCGGCAAATGGCGCCGATGCTGGAATGGTCGCAACTGATTTCCCTCGGCCCAAGCGATCAGGCATTATGCATCCCTTTCTTGAGGAGCAGTGGAAAGCTGATCAATCATAGTTCGAAAGGCTGAAAATCGCTCAGCTGGCGCGGAAAGGGTCACGCGTCGGTGCTGGTCACCATTCGAGTTTTGTTCTGGCAATATCTCAATGGTCATATCGATACTCGTATCCAGCCAGTCATTTGGCAGTCGGTCCGGCCATTCGATTAACAAAAGACTGGCACTGCGCACGTCATCAAGGCCCAGCTCAAACAGTTCATCCGCATCAGCCAGGCGGTATAAATCGCAGTGCAGTATCACTGAATCATCGCCTTCATCATAGGTTTGGATAAGGGTAAAGGTCGGGCTAGGCACATCCATATTCTCATCACTAAGCCGCGTGCGGATAATGGCGCGGGCAAACTCTGATTTCCCCGCTCCCAGGTCACCGCTCAAGGTTATCAGATCTCCCGCACCTACCAGCCCGGCCAAAGCCTCAGCTAGCTCCCGGGTATGGTCTAGGGACGACAACTGAATCGAGAGGGTATCTTTAGCTGCCTGATCTATAGGCCTCTGGTCTTTAGTCACTGGAGATCCCCTGAACCGGCTTTTCGATTTGTTGTAAAGTGCGAGGTAAGCGGCACGAAACGCTGAGGCGATTCTGGTTATCAAAAGAGACCTTGAGTTCGCCGTTCAAAAGTTTTGTAAAACTCCTAATGAAAGCCAAGTCTAAGCCAAGGCCGCTGCGCAGCCGAACGGTAATGCCGCTATTGATCGAAGCTATGGTTTCAGACTGCTCTTCTAGGCTGAATTGGGTAGGTTGGCTCTCGGTTCTGAATTGTATGATCTCATCATTATCGGCTGAAACACTCAACACCACTCCTCCGCCCTTGCCAGAGAAACGGAGCGTTGAAGAGATAAGATTGTAGATAAGGTGATCAATTCTGCTCCCGTCGCCAGTCATTTGGCCCGGATCAGTTGTCATCGAAAGTTCAACTTGGCTGCCCCCTGAAGGGTCTCTCTCCTCAACTTGTGATACAGCGCGGCGAACGATATCGGCGACGGAAAAATCACTGATTTTTAATTCCATCGTTCCTGATTCTACCGCTGCGAGGTCAAGCATATTGGTAACCAAGTCCTTCAAGTCACCAGCAGCACCCAAAATATTACCCAGATATGCCTCTTGCTTTTCATTAACATCACCAGCCATACCCGCGGCCATCATTTCAGTGAAGCCCATAATTGAATTGAGCGGCGTACGCAGATCATAGGAGGCATTCATAATGAAGGCAGATTTTATCCGGTCTGCTGACTCAAGCTCTTCATTACGTTCTCGAAGTGCAAGCTCCATCTGGACTGACGTTGTGACGTCGTTCTGCGTGATCAAGGCGGCGCCGTCAGGGAGAGGTACCACGGAATACTCAAAAATTCTGTCGTTCTTGGTGGTAATGCGACCTTGACCCGATGCCCTGTTTGCCACAAGCGCCTCAATATTTCGGCCCGATTGTTCGGCCTTCGTACCGGATAGCAGACCCATAGCTTCCAAGACTTCGGATAAATTCGGACGGCTTTCGAGAAATTCAGCCGACACCTTCATTAGATCCATTATTGAACGATTATAGAGCGTGATTCTAGAATCACTGCCAACGACCATAATTGCCTCGGCTAGGCCATCAATCGTCTCGCGCTGCACCGCTGCCAATGTATTAAGGGAGCGCTGCATAGATAGCTGATCGGTGACATCTTCAAAAAGCAGTAGCAAGCCACCCATCGGGTGCGGCTGCGTCACCAATCTATGCGTTGTACCATCAGGCAGGTGCCACATTTCCTCTACAGGCTCAATGACCTGCGTATAACGCTCCAACGTTTTATCTTTCCAAGCCTTAAAATCAGCTTGTTCTGGCAGCCTGCGCATTGCCCGCATCTGCTCTAGCAAATCACTATGAGATGGCCTGTCGGAGAGATAATTAAGGTCTAATTGGGCCTGCCGGGCAAAGGCATCATTAAAAAAATGTAGGTTTTTATCAGGGCCGAAAATAGCCACGGGAGACCTTAGTCGGTTTAACGTTTCTGACTGAGCCTCTAATACTCTGGACAACTCGGACATTGCGTTTTCTTCACCCGACACGTCAAGCGCTGTGGACAGGGTTGCCGGTCGATCAGAAATGCGCATCACGGTAACGACAAGTGTTTTTCGCTCACCTTTGATAACACTGAATTGTCGACCTTTTCTGATTTGGCCCGTCGACAAAACGTCGCGCGCAATCGCACGGGGGCTTTTTCCCATGACTTCGGTTGATAATTCAACTTGATCACGGATGACCTGCTCTGTTGTTGATCCTTCAACCCAACGAACATAGGCCCGGTTTACCCGAACCAATCGGCCTTCTTCATTACGCTCCCAAATCGGATAGGGTAGCGCTTCAATAATCTTATGTGCTTCGTCAAGTTGGCGCTCTAATGCGTATGAGCTGGATAGGGCTGACGGCTTTGCGCCGTGGGGAATATCAAGCGAAGGCGTAAGCCAAATAACCGCAACGGGCCACCCTGTTCTCGCTTTGCGGATGGGCTTAACTTCAATACGGATTTTGCCTCGCTTAGAACCGTACTCAAGCGTTGTGGGCAACTCATAGACTTGGCCCGAAGATAAATCCGATTTGATGTCATTGATTAACAGCTTTGGAAGACCAAAATTCTCGTTACCGATAAGATCATCGAGGGTGCTTGGTGGACCGCTCAAGCCTATGATTGACACAACGTCCTGATCAGCTTGCACCTGACCGCCGCGCCATACCCATATGGGACGTCGTTGATCAGTTCTCATAACATCGCTGAGGAAGGCTTGTTGTGCATGAGCCCCCATGGCAATGCGGTGCGATTTTGCCGCCCGATAACTAGCATAAATGGCAAGCGCCATCCACGCGATCAAAATGACCGCCAGTCCGATTATAATCGGATCGATATGGGCGAGACTTTCCCTCACCAAATCACTCCCTTGATCACTTGATCGCGCCCTATACAACTGCCAATTAGCAGGATTCACCAAACCGGTCAGAAACCAGTTGCGTTAGCGTGCAAACCGCACTTTCTGCATCTTCTCCGTCGGCGACAATATCAATAGAATCGCCGCGCGCTGCGGCTAACATCATCAAGTCTAAGATCGAGCGCCCATTGACGCTTTCATTACCCCGAGCAACGCTAATTTCTGATTCAAAATCATTGGCTGTATTTACAAATTTAGAACTCGCCCTAGCGTGCAGACCCTTCATATTGCATATCTTCACTGTCGCTTTATGCACCGGCACGGCTATGCCCCTAAAACCGATGAGGCAACGTTGATATATTTCCTGCCTGCGGTCTCTGCGGCCTGCACCGCCTCGTCCAAAGTCGAGTCCGCACGCATCGAAGCCAGCCTAATCAGCATGGGCAAATTAATCCCTGCAATCACCTCAATACGATCTTTCTCTAAGATAGAGATGGCGAGATTTGACGGTGTGCCGCCAAACATATCTGTGAGCAAAATCACTCCAGCCCCACTATCCACTTGGCGAGCCGCATCAATGATTTCCTCACGGCGCAAGTCCATGTCATCATCAGGGCCAATACATATGGCTAAAATATCTTGCTGTGGACCCACAACATGCTCGGTAGCAGCCACAAATTCTTCAGCTAGCCGACCATGCGTCACCAAAACCATGCCTATCATCTGTCAAACCCCTCTGCCATCTGTCAAACCCCTATGCAAGAATCACATTGATCCATGTGTTGCTTATCAGATTGATTGGTCCGGGCGATCATTTCAAGCCTTAATCGACAAGACGGTCTAGCTATCCATCAAGGGGCAAACAAACGGTGAAACATGCCCCGCTCTGACCAGACCGATTTTTCACGGCGATTGTACCATCGTGGGCCTCGATAATCTGCCTTGATATCGCTAGCCCTAGACCAGAATGATTGCCAAATTTTTCCGAATCTGGTCGCTCAGAGTAGAACCGACTGAAGATTTTTTCTTCGGCGCCCTCTGGAATACCGGGCCCGTCATCCAACACTTCTACCAGCAAATTGTTATCGATTGGTTGGATGCGCACCAAGATAGTCCCGCCTGCCGGGCTAAAGCTAATCGCGTTATCCACCAAATTTCGCCAAACCTGTGATAGTCGGGCTTCTATACCCATCACCATCGTTGATTCGTTGAATGAGGATTCCATGGAAATACTGGGCTGATTATCTTTTGACGTAGCACTGTAGGCGTCAACCACCATCGCTAGCATTGTCGATACATCGACGGGAACCATTTGGCCTCGGCTTAGCTCTGCGTCAAGACGCGAGGCATCAGAAATATCAGTAATCAGGCGATCCAGTCGCTTGACATCATCTTCTAGGATAGCCAGCAGCTTTTCCTGAATTTCAGGCTTATCTGTCATCCGAATTGTTTCAACAGCTCCGCGCATACTGGCCAGCGGATTTTTCAGCTCATGCGCCACATCAGCAGCAAAGTGCTCGATCGCATCAATTTGATTGTACAAGGCACGGGTCATCGCACCCAGCGACCTGGATAGGTCGCCAATCTCATCGTCCCTATGAGAAAATTCTGGCATGCCCTTTTCGCGACCAATCGCGCGCCTGACCTGCTCAGATGCTCTGGCTAAGGTCCGCACCGGCGCAACAACTGTCCGCGCCAGAAAGATTGACATAAGAAACGTCACCGCCATCGTCGCAGCAAAGGTCTTTAGCGTATCCATCTGCTCCTGCTGGATGATGCGTTCAATATCCTCGGTAGTAGCGGTCAGGAGAAGAACACCCAACACGCGGCGAAAGCGCTGAACCGGCACGGCAATATTGATAACCAATGTGCGGCCGTTCAGACTGCGGACTTGATAACTGTTCGAGCCTTCCATCGCAGCCACCACTTCCAGATAGTCATCGGCGCGCTGGCCCGCCTTCTCCGCATAGGGTGGCACGTCAGGCTTTGGTGACCAAAAGTCCAAGAAGGCAAATAACTTTTCTTCAAAAATGTCGTTGAAAGATCGCTCTGCATCAATATCTGGCAGCGGGGTGGCCAGCAAATTCCTGGCATTATCAAGGGAGATACTATCAACGTTTAAGGCACCGTCGGGATCAAAAAGCCGCGCCCGGTTTTCAGTCGGAGACACAAGTCTAGACAAAATCTGCTGTGCCTTTTTCTGATCAATTTCTTCGGGCCTTGAACCCTCCTCCGGCACAGATTCGCCAAGCGCGCCGGCGATAATTTCGGCCTGCACCATCAGCACTTCAATCCGGCGTTCCATTAGATTTTCGCGAAATTCATTCAAATAGAGCACGCCGCCCACAAGCATCACGAGCGCTAATAGATTGATCAGTAAAATACGAACGGTCAAGGGCGATATCAGGCGGCGACGATGCACACCCGCTTGAGGCATGACCCGTCTTGATTCTTCCGCATGCCTTTTTTCCGGCTCCACTATTCGCACACTTTCACTGATCGTTGGACACGGCGCTATCAGCCTTCGCGGTAACGATACCCAACACCGTAAAGAGTTTCAATCGCAGCAAACTCGTTATCATGCTGCCGGAATTTCTTACGCAGCCGCTTTATATGACTATCGATCGTGCGATCATCAACGTAAATGTCATCGCTGTATGCGGCATCCATCAACTGATCACGGCTTTTCACATGACCCGGATGAAGCGCAAGGGTTTTTAAAATCAGAAATTCTGTGACGGTTAGAGTCACTTCTGACTCTTTCCACACGACAGTGTGCCGCATTGGATCTAATTCCAAACTACCCCGAACGATGACTTGCTCATCTTCCTCAGGCTCAACAGCATCAACGGGCTGGGCCCGCACTTCGGACCTGCGAAGCAGCGAGCGAATCCGCTCAATCAGCAAGCGCTGAGAAAATGGTTTAGCGATATAATCGTCCGCCCCCATCCTAAGACCCAAAAGCTCGTCGATCTCTTCATCCTTGCTTGTCAGGAAAATAACCGGCATTTCTGAAAATTCACGCAGGCGCCGCAGCAGCTCCATTCCGTCCATCCGAGGCATCTTAATGTCAAGCACCGCAAGGTCAGCAGGCTTTGCCTTTAAAGCATCATACGCCTTCTGCCCATCGGGATAACTGCGAACAATAAAGCCTTCGCTTTCCAGTGCAATCGTCACGCTAGTCAAAATATTTCGGTCGTCATCAACCAGTGCAATAGTCGCCGTCATGTTTGCTCACCCCTTACATAGATCAATCCTGATCTGATTCTTAGCTTATCATACTGCACCACTGCAAATCAGCAAGGTTTCAAAACTGTGTGAGCGACTCACACTGCTTGCTAATCCGGCCCTTGGTGCCCTCAAAATCAGAGTTGCCGCAAAAGGGGGCCAGAAAAAGGCAAGGGCATGGTCCAAACAAGGTAACCATATGGAAACATTGGACGACCCTGAATATGTATTGACTTAAAGTCCAAAATGACAGCGCAGTCATTTGAAAACACTGATTTTTTTGGTTGCTTTTACATTTTGTTTCCGCAATTTTGACCGCCAGAAATAGAGTGGCTAACAACGATCCACTACTGCCTCGCCTATCTCATTATGCTATTCACATTTTGGAGGAGTTAAGGTCTTGCAAACTTCCGGTCCAGTTATCTCAAGCTTTGGTCTAAAAGATCAGGGCATTCCCCACCAAGGTCGTCAGTTTTGGAACTTGAATACCGAAGCGCTTTACGAAGAAGCCATTAGGCGCGGCGAAGGTAGGCTAGCAAAGCATGGACCCCTGTTAGTTGCGACAGGCAAGCATACAGGCCGATCTGCCAATGATAAGTTCACGGTAAAGGATGAGATCACCGAAGACACGGTTTGGTGGGGTGATGTGAATAAGTCAATGACGGCAGATCAATTTGATAGGCTTCAAGACGCGTTTTTCAAGCACGCTGCTGATAAGGACTTATTCATTCAAGATGTATGGGGCGGCTCCAGCGCTGCAGACCGTTTGCCGGTTCGCATGATCGGTGAATTTGCTTGGCACAGCTTGTTTTGCAAGACGATGCTTATTCCTGCCACAGATACGGAGCGCGCTGATTTTGCACCTGAGTTCACGGTTTTTAATCTGCCCAGTTTTAAAGCTGATCCCGCAACAATGGGTTGCCGGAGCGAAACGATCATCGCAGTCAATTTTACCAAAAAGATTGTGTTGATCGGCGGCACTGAATATGCCGGTGAGAACAAAAAGTCAGTCTTTTCAATTCTTAATTATTTGCTGCCCGCCAAGGGCATCATGCCGATGCATTGCAGCGCCAATATTGGTGTTAACGGTGACGTAGCCATTTTCTTTGGCCTATCGGGGACGGGCAAGACCACGCTGTCCGCAGATAGCAGCCGCACACTGATCGGTGATGACGAGCACGGTTGGTCAGACGATAGCGTCTTTAACTTTGAGGGCGGGTGTTATGCAAAGCTAATTAATCTGAGCGCCGAAGCCGAGCCAGAGATATACGCCACGACGAAGATGTTTGGGACCGTTGTAGAAAATGTGGTGATGGATGAAAACACGCGCGAGCTTGATCTGTTCGATAACAGCTTGGCTGAAAATACGCGAGCGGCTTATCCGCTGGATAGTATTCCAAATACATCTGCGGAAAATCGCGGCGGCAAGCCATCGCATATCATTATGCTAACCGCTGACGCCTTTGGCGTTTTGCCTCCGATATCTAAATTAACGCCCGAGCAAGCGATGTATCACTTCTTATCCGGGTATACTGCCAAGGTTGCTGGCACAGAAATCGGTGTAAAGGAACCCACCGCGACTTTCTCAGCTTGTTTTGGCGCGCCCTTTATGCCTCGCCACCCTGCAGTTTACGGCGATTTGCTGAAGAAGAAAATCGCAGAGACGGGCGTGAGTTGTTGGCTGGTGAATACGGGCTGGACAGGCGGTGAATATGGAACTGGTAACCGCATGCCCATCAAGGCCACGCGGGCCATGCTGCATGCAGCTCTTGACGGCAAACTGGATGATGTGCTGATGCGCCACGATGAAAACTTTGGCTTTGAAGTGCCGCTAGAGGTGCCAGAACTTGTCGAACTTGGGATCGGCAATACCCTATTAAATCCGCGCGATACCTGGACAGACAAAGCGGCCTATGATGCCAAAGCCAAATATCTGGTTGATTTGTTCATCAAAAACTTTGAGCAATATGCCGACCGGGTTGACGCTGAGGTCAAGAAAGCCGCACCGAACGCCGCGTGACCAATATAAAATCTAAAGAGTGGGGCACGGCTATGCTGGATAAGTGGCCTTGCCCTCTTCTTGCAGCAACTGGCGATCGCGCACTTGAAGCACTTCGACCCTATCACCTACCGCAATCCTACCTGGGGTGATAACGAGCGCATTTTGACCGAAGTAGACTTGGCGATCGGCCTCCTCTCGGAAGGTTTTAAGGGCCTTATTAACGGGCATATTGCGGACAAGATCTGCAGTCTCTGGGACGATATCTGGCAGCGAGCAGCGCGCGCACCCCATAGCAATTTCGAGCTCTACGGAGCCTATTTTTATCCGGCACCATGTATCTTCTGTAAAGGGAGCGGGGGCGCCGCTGATCACGATGTTGGGTCGAAAACGCCGTTGATCTATCGGCGTCGTCAAACCCTCATTTAGCTTCGCCAGGGATTCATCCGTGGTGATTAGCAAAGGCGCCAGATCGACATATCGGTGAGGGGCAAAGGCGACGGCCGACGCTCTGAGTGCGTCCGACCCCGCGTATATTAGCCGCACCGGCTTGCCCAGCTTTTCAGACAGCCACTCAGCCACCCGCTGACCCATATCAGTGCCACTTACACGGTCGTCCCATACCATGAAATGTTGATCAGCAGCGGTGGTAGGGATATCCACTTTTATATGGTCAACGATTGATGACTGGCGGTCAGTTAAAGTCAGCTGGTTGCCATATAGTGTCGGCTCAAGGGAGACCATTCTTGGTTTTTCGCGTGCGGTCAGAACCGCGTCGCGGGCCACAGGCACCACGGCAAAGACACGGTCCCCCATCAGGCCTGCGGGCGTCACATCACAGTGAGCAAGCTTTAGGCCGCGCATCGATTTAACGGGGTGAGTATATAATTCGCTGATGATCATGTCGCTATCCTAAATGGGGGCGCTCAGGCTTTGTTTTAGCACACTATAACTAACCGAAGTATGAAAGCGATCAATACAATCATTGCCGACCAATAAACTATCAGCAATCTCTTCGAAATGCGCCATCGAGCGAGCGGTGACGATAAGGATGAAGTCCACCTCTCCAGTGACATGAAAACACTGTTGCACATTATCATCTGCTAGCAGCTGGCGTCGGAAAAGATCCAGTCGCATCGTTCGTTGATTGGACACCGCTACCTGCACGATAAACGTCATATGGCCCCCGGTCGCTCGGTCCGAGAGAACAGCAACCTCGCGGGCAATATAGCCTTCATCCCTAAGCCGTTTGATGCGGCGCTGACAGGCCGGGGCAGATAGGCCAATAAGCTCACTGATCTGCTCAGCGGTCTGACGGGCATTGCTTTGCATCAGTCGCAAGATTTTCTTATCAAAGTCATCAATCATGAGATTGTTTTATCATGGATTTCTCGTTATGTAACTATTTTATACTTATATTCTGTCTTTTGCGATTATTTTAGAACATTTATTATCAAATGAAGATTTTTTGCTCTAGATACTTGGGAAAGAAGGGGACAGGAGCGTCAAACCGCGCTATGTTGACGGTGAGTATCGTAGGGAGCGCGCCTGTGAAAGATCCGCTAAATATGCCCAAGGAAGGCTGGCCGCTGATTGATCGTCATATATACGGATTGCTCTTAATCGCGACCGGCATGTTGATCATGAACGGCCTATTTCGACGCGCGAAAGTCTAAAGAGGCCCTTGCAAAAGACTGATATTACTATAGTAGAGTGTTCTTATGGCGATAGAAGATATGAAAAAGTTCGGTTTCCCACGATGGGGCGGGTACGGTAAGGATACCGATACCGTCACCGTGCGAACCTGCGATTATCGTGGATGCAGCTCTAAGGCTGATTTCCCAGCGAGAAAGTCCCCGAACAGCGATGAACGCTGGCATTTTTGCCAACCCCACGCGGCTGAATATAACCGCAATTGGAACTTTTTTGACGGGATGACCGCCGAGGAAGCCAAGCGCTACGCCCATGACGAAGCACGCACGGCGGACGGCTTCGCGAAGGCTGATACTTACGCTGACTGGGGCGGCGCCGAGGATTCAGACGGCCTGACCAAGAATGAGCGCATTGCCTTTGATATCTTGGAATTAGAACCGGGTGCTGGCCAAGACGAAATCAAGACGAATTTTAGAAGGCTCGCTAAAAAATATCACCCTGATCGCTCAGGCGAAGATCCAACCGCGATAGAACGCTTCCAGCAGGTCCAAATGGCCTATGACCTACTCAAGGAAAAAAGTTTTTAGGGTTGCGGTTACTTGGCAACGGCGCATGCCATCCTCAAAGCAGACAGTTGGGAATGTTATTTTGGTGACGGTAACTGTTGATCCACCGTCGTTAAGTGAATCCCGCAACAAAGACCTGAAGACTTCCCTTTATCTTTATGGCGCTTTTTGTGATGAACTTGTGGGTGATAATGCTGTTTCGAATATGGGAACGGTCCTCCATTTTCAAGATTTCTATGGTGCTGGGCTTGAAAAGGTTCCTTTTTCGCACGCTGGCGTTCTTTTTTATGGTGAATTGCTGATAAACGCACAGGATCACCAAGGCAGTAAATAATCCTGTATGCCTAAGTATCAATCACTTTGGTTCATGCGTTCGTGATTGACACCTTAGAGTTAACAACTTCCAAGCACGATGTATGGTTCTGGCGTCGTCCAAATTGCCACTAGCAAAATAAGTAAGGCGCGATTAAGATACCCTTTCAAATTTGTGAACGGGGCGGTGCTGCCTCAGGAGATAGGCGCACCACATAAAAAACAAGGGGAAGATTTATGGCTGGAGGAGCACCTTCAACAGTTACAGGTCACGCGCATTGGTCATCGCGTTGGGGCTTCATTATGGCGGCGGTCGGCAGTGCCGTCGGCTTGGGCAATATCTGGAAGTTTCCTTACGAAGCTGGCCAAGGGGGCGGTGGTGCTTTTGTTCTGGTCTATTTGGCGTTTGTCTTTTTGATCGGAACGCCATTATTGGTCGCCGAGTTGTCTTTGGGCCGCAGAGGTCAGAAATCACCGATCCGGTCAATGGAAAAAATCGCCAAGGAAGAAGGCCGCACCAATTGGTGGGCACTGGTTGGTGTATCCGGTGTTCTAGGGTCTTTCATCGTTATCAGCTTTTATTCGGTTGTTGGTGGTTGGACACTGTCTTATATGGTTGAGGCCTTTTCGGGCGGCATGACCGGTGTAACCGGCGATCAATCCGCAGCTAATTTCGGCGGCTTGGTCAGCAACGCTTGGACACCACTGCTCTGGCATGGGCTGTTCATGGGGATCACCATATTTATCGTGATGCGCGGCGTTGAAGGTGGCCTTGAAAAAGCTGTGACCATATTGATGCCGGCTTTATTCATATTGCTGATCGGGTTGGTTATCTACTCGGGCGTCACCGGGGATTTTAAAGCCGCGACTGATTTTCTTTTCATGCCTGACTGGTCTGCAATGAATGCCAATGTCGCACTGCAAGCCTTGGGGCAAAGCTTCTTCTCGCTGTCGCTAGCGCTTGGCTCCATCATGGTTTACGGCTCGTACCTGACCAAAGACATCAATATCGGCAAGGCTGCCGTCACCATCGCCGCAGCAGATAGCGGCGTTGCCATCTTGGCAGGTCTAGCTATTTTCCCAATCGTATTTGCTTACGGCCTAGAAGTTGGTCAAGGCGGCGGATTGGTGTTTGTTAGCCTGCCCATCGCGTTTGGTCAGATGACTGGCGGCGCTATCATTGGCGGTATGTTCTTCCTGCTATTAACAGTCGCAGCGATCACCAGCAGCATCAGCCTGCTGGAGCCATCAGTGAGCTACTTGGAAGAAACTGGCAAATCCAGTCGGCGTAAAGCGGCCCTAACTATTGGCGGCGCTGCGTTCCTCTTAGGGTCACTGTCTAGTCTTAGTAACGGTATATTGGCGGACTGGACGATCTTCGGTTTAACGATCATGGACGCCAAAGACTATCTGACTAACAATATAATGATGCCTATTGCTGGTCTGTTCATGGCGCTCTTTGTCGGCTGGTTTGTCAGCCGGAAATCCTTACTGGAAGAGCTGGCAATGAACGAAAGCTGGTTCAAAATTTGGTTGTTCCTGATCAAATTCCTTTGCCCACTGGCGATTGGCCTGGTCTTTGTGAACATCGTCTTCGGCCTATAAACTGAAGCAAATTGAAAACGGAGAGGGCTGGTCTCAGGACTGGCCCTTTTTTGTTGGGCTGTACGGCGCTGGCTTATCGGCTTTTTGCTTGGGATTAAGTCACCACTGCGCTATAAGCCCGGCTTGTAATAGCAGGAAAAAACGATGACCAAACAGACGTCAAAAGTTGGATTTGTATCGCTGGGATGCCCCAAGGCCTTGGTTGATAGCGAGCGCATTATCACCACTCTCCGCTCTGAGGGCTATGAGATCGCGGGTGACTATGACGGCGCTGACGTGGTTGTGGTCAATACCTGCGGCTTTATCGATAGCGCCAAGGAAGAAAGCCTGAGCGCGATTAAAGAAGCGATGACAGAAAACGGCCGGGTGATCGTGACCGGATGCCTAGGCGTTGAAGAAGATGCCATCCGCGAAGTGGCGCCTGACGTTCTAGCAATCAGCGGCCCACACCAGTATGAAACCGTTGTCAATCAGGTCCACGATGCCTCGCCTCGGCCCCACGACCCATACATGGATTTGGTGCCCGAAGCCGGGGTGCGCTTAACGCCGCGTCATTACAGCTATGTCAAAATATCAGAGGGGTGCAATCACGCCTGTAAATTCTGCATCATCCCCAGTTTTCGGGGCCGCTTGAAAAGTCGCCCCGTGCGCGCAGTGCTGCGGGAGGCTGAAAAGCTGGTCGAGGCCGGTTGTCAGGAACTTCTAATTATCAGCCAAGATACCAGCGCCTACGGTGTTGATCTGAAGCACGCCGAAGAAGACGTCACGCTGGGCCACTGGAAGGGCACCAAGGTTCGCGCCCATATGACTGATCTAGCACGGTCGCTGGGTGATCTGGGCGTTTGGGTACGGCTGCACTATGTCTATCCTTACCCGCATGTGGATGATGTGATTCCGCTGATGGCTGAGGGCCGCATTCTGCCATATCTGGATATCCCCTTTCAACATGCCAGCCCCAAGGTCCTGAAAGCCATGCGCCGCCCGGCCAATGAACAAAAAGTGCTGGGCCGGATCAAGAAATGGCGCGAAATAGTACCCGAGCTGGTCATCCGCTCAACCTTTATAGTCGGCTTCCCGGGTGAGACGGAAGAAGATTTCCAGTATCTTCTGGACTGGCTGGAAGAGGCCCAGCTAGATCATATCGGTTGCTTTAAATATGAGGCGGTCGAGGGCGCTGCTGCCAACGCGCTGGACGATCAAGTGCCCGAAGATATCAAACAAGACCGCTGGAATCGCTTCATGGAGATTGCCCAGCGCATTTCGGCGTCAAAGCTGCAAGCCCGCGTTGGGATGGAAATGGCGGTGGTGATCGATAGCGTGAACGACGACGGCGCTGTGGGCAGAACCTACGCCGATGCGCCCGAGATTGACGGCACAGTAAAACTGCCCGGCGTCGATTTCCTGAACCCTGGCGATATGGTGATGGTCCATATCGATTCAGCCAGCGAATACGACCTGACCGGTACCGTGATCAACGAGACCGACGAGGCCGACGACGACTGGGACTGGTAGCCAAGACACAAACAAATTTAAAGACCCGGCGCCACCGCTGAAGGGCAGTAGTGCGGGGTCAGTAAGTAGGAAGACAGCGCATGTTTATTTGCACGCTTTGATCGCTGTGCCAAAGACATTTTCTGGCGCCAACTCATAAGCCTGACACCAAGCCTTTATAGCATCCGCGCGATTGTCTTGCGCGTCTAGGATGTTGCCTTTGTTGATCAAAGCCATCCAATAGCTGCTGTCATGAGCAAGAGCATCATCGCAGTATTCCATTGCATCATCCAGTTTATCCAACTTGGTGGCTGCTACGCACTGCGCATTGCGAACGGATGCCAACTGCGTGCCGCTAATTCCCGTTTGCACAACGCTTTGGAATAGCCGAATGGCCTGCCGGTAGTTTTTAGAATCCAGCACATCCGTTGCATCTTCGAGCACAGCATTGCTAGTTAGCGGTATGCTGTAGTCAGGCCAGTCGAATGCAGACGCTGCTACCGGACTCACACACAACAGGCTTAGAGCTGTTAAAAGTACCTTAACTTGAAAGTTCACTGACTTTCTCCTTTATCAAATTATCTCATGATGCTTCCATTAAATCATCACTAGGCTCTTTATAAAGAAGAAGATTTGTGATTATAATACCTCACGGTATCATTATAAGATGAAATTATTTCATGAATAGTCGCTTTCTTAAATACGTCCAATCTGCTCACATATTGAAAGCCGTGAGTAA